>Ga0210409_10001351_pt1 | contig 32526 bp, 28 predicted proteins | sample IncBWH17MmetaG_FD_161649 | JGI IMG/M metagenome (GOLD analysis project Ga0210409, IMG submission 161649) | Forest soil microbial communities from Barre Woods Harvard Forest LTER site, Petersham, Massachusetts, United States - Inc-BW-H-17-M | ecosystem: Environmental > Terrestrial > Soil >...
ACGACAGTCGCGACAATCAACTCCACCGGGCTGGCCTCGACACTTATCGTGGGGAGTTCGACCATCAGCGCGACCTTCGGGAGTGTAACGGGGTCGACGACGTTGACCGTGACGACGGCGGCGGCGGCGCAGGCGCCTGTCGCAACGACACTGGCGAATGCATCTGTGGCCTCAGGAAATGCACAGCAGTTCGCGGCGTTCCAGCAGCCCACCACGGCATTTTCCCTGGCGTCCATTCAAGGCAACTATGCGCTCGAGACCAGCGGCGTTTCCGGAGCGGCCTTGCAAGTCAGCACGGGCCAGCTTGCCGCAAACGGCATGGGCGCGCTAACGTCGGGAAATCTGGACATCAACACCGGAGGGACAACGCTCACTACGGGGCAAGCCGTGACGGGTTCCTACACTGCCCCCGCCGCAAATGGACGCGCAACTCTCTCGCTCAATTCCAGCACTCCAAACTATGCCGTGTACGTCGTAAGTTCCACTCAAGTTTTCGTCTTAGGAATCCAATCCGGGCAGCTGGCAGTCGGAGCCCTGCTCCGGCAATTCTAACGAAAAGTCCCAGCTCCTGCAGTCCCATTAGCAACTAGATACTATGGCCCACAGCGGGAGCTGTGGGTAGTCGCTTGCATAGGAATGTAATCCCCAGAGGGGCGGAGATCGCACCACCTCGTGCCGCCCCTCTGGGGCGCAGAATACCCCGCCCCGCAGCCCACCGTTTCTACGGTGAACTGGGGGCCATCGTCCTTCCGGGACCTCCAGCGGCAGAAATCCACGACCCCGCGCGCCAGGCAATTCTTGCTCCGTTTCGTTGACGCGATGTCAGGTAAGCGGGTGTAGAATGGCGCTCTCAGGGGAAGCTGGAGCCAAACTCTTCATTCGATTGCTTTATCCTTCCTGCTAATTCTTTGAATGAGGAGAGTGCTGCAGGAAAGACGTATAAGCCAAGGGGGAGAAACCTATGACCAGTCCTCGCAGGTGGGATTTTGCGTTAGCGCAGCTGTTTTTCGCAGGATTGATCCTTTCCTTGACGGTCGCCACAGCCAAGGCCCAAACCTTTCGCGGCACGATACTTGGGGCAGTCACAGACACGACAGGCGCCACAGTTGCCGACGCCAAAGTGACAATAAAAAACACGGACACCGGGCTGACACGGGAAGTCACGACTGGAGATGAAGGCAGCTACACTGCGCCGGAGCTTCCTGTTGGCAACTACAGCGTGACGGTGGAGAAAACCGGTTTCAAGGCGGGAGTTGTGTCCGATATTCACCTGGAGGCTTCAACACAGCGACGAACCGACGTAATCCTTCAGCCCGGCGAAGTTACCGAGACGATTGAGGTTTCCGGGGAGTCGCTGCCTCAAATCGAGACGGAATCGGACACCCTGGGCGGCACGCTGACCTCTTCCGAGATGACCAACCTGCCCGTGAACGGCCGTGATTACACAAAACTGATTTATATGAATCCCGGGGTTGCCGGTTCACCCGACCAGATTACGGATTCACCCGGGAGTTATGGAGTGTTTTCGGTGAACGGGGCCCGTGGCCGCGCCAACAACTTTCTGCTGGACGGCACGGATATGAATGACGGCTACCACAATATTCCCGCGCTGAATCAGGGTGGCGTATTCGCCGTGCCCTCGGCGATTCTGCCGGTGGATGCGATCGCGGAAATGCGCGTGCTCTCCAATTATCCGGCAGAGTATGGCCGGAGCGCCGGGGGAACGATTCTCTTCATTACCAAGAGCGGTACCAACAGCTTTCACGGGTCAGCGCTCGAGTATTTCCGCAACGATGCTCTGGATGCGCGGAATTTTTTTGATATCGCGGGACCGGGAGGTCAGCCGAAGGCGCCATTCCACAACAATCAGTACGGCGGCTCGTTTGGCGGCCCCATCGTGAAGGACAAGACGTTTTTCTACGTTGACTATGAAGGCCAGCGCGAAGCCGGTGGCTCGGTGAGCATTGATTCCGTTCCAAACACGGGATCAGGCCCTGGCGGGTCGCTCACTCCAGCCGACGCGACAAACCCCATTATTGCGAATCTGTTGTCAGCTGCGACGACAACCGCGCGCGGCGCGGCGCTTTGGCCAACACCGAACCTCGCCGGCAGTTCCATCGGAAATGCCGTGGTCATCACGCCGTTCTACAACCGAGTGGACAGCGGGATCGCCAAGATAGATCAAACCATTAATGCCAACAATACGCTCACCGGCCGCTACTTTTACTCCAACAGCGAGCAGAGTTTCCCGTTGGCCCTCTCTCCCACCGGCGGGCAGCTACCGGGCGGCAACACCACCACTCCTACCGTAGTTGATCTCGTCTCCATCTCGTTGGTCTCTACTTTGTCATCCAACATTGTGAACGAGGCGCGCTTCGGGTGGAACCGCTTTTACGAGGCCTTTCTCCCGTCGGATCAAAATTTTCAACCAAGCACTACGGGGCTTTGCATGGCCGTTAGCGGAACAGCGTGCCCGACATCGGGGCCTGCGGACTCTGGCCTGCCGGTTATAACCGTTGGAGGCGGCATCTCAAGACTTGGCGCTACCGCCTCTGACACGCGTCACCGCGTGGACACGAACTGGCAGGCGCTTGATAATTTAGGATGGAAGGTTGGCCGTCACGACCTCAAATTCGGGTATGAATACCGCCGGACGTCAATTTCCACCATGATTGACTCGAATACGCGCGGCAGGCTCAATTTTGCTGACGTGCCCAGTTTTCTCGCCGGAACGCCAAGCAGTGGCAATCTATTGCTTGGTAGTAACCGGCAACGGGACACCTTCCAGAATTCCAACGGGTTATTCGTCGAGGACTCTTACCATCCTACGCCTCGCCTGACATTCAACGCCGGGGTGCGATGGGACTACTCCGGTGTAATCGGCGAGAAAAATAATCTCGGCAGCGAGTGCGTGATGAGCGCGGGACCCACTTGCACGCTGACTCAACTGGGCACGGGTGGACTGCCCTCGGGCCTCTATAGCCCGGACTATAAGAATTTCGCTCCGCGCCTCAGCCTCGCGTACGATGCCTTCGGCAAGGGCAAAACCGTTATTCGCGCCGGATGGGGCATGTTCTACGATTCTCTTTACCAGAGCTATTTTCTGACCAATTCCGTCAACAACAGCAGCTACGACTACGGCCCATTTTTGAATCCCTTCGGCCCGGCTGCCGTTACCCTTGTAACCGGTTTTGTGCCGGCAGCCGCGGAACCACCGGGTTGTCCTGCCGGCATTCTGACGGCTGGCTGCCCCATATTTGCGGCGCCGCCCGCTCCTCAAGGCGATATCACCACGGTAGACCGGAACTTGCGCACGCCTTACATGTTCAACTTCAATCTGAATATCCAGCAGCAACTCTTCAGCAAAGTCGTTCTGGAAGTCGGATACGTGGGCTCGGAGGGCCATCACCTCCTGCGTTTCCGCGACATCAATCAACCTAGTCAAAGCACAATCAACGCCTCCGATATCGCCTGTGCCGGTGGAGCTGGAAATCCGCTCGCCGTCACAGGCGTATACAACTGCGTTAACAGCGTTCCAGCAGCGGTCACAGTCTCGCCGGCCAGCAACACTAGTGTTTTCTATATAAACCAGGACGAGTCTTCGGCGAACTCCAACTATAACTCGCTGCAGACCAGCCTGCGCGTCAACGGCTGGCACGGATTAACCACCGCAGCAAACTTTGTCTGGTCCCACTCCATTGACAGCGCCAGCGATGGCGCGGACTTCGTCCCCAACGCATCCCAGCCGAACGACAGCACAAATCCAAATCTCGAAAGAGGAAATTCCAACTTCGACATTCGCCGGAGGTTTACCTGGAGCTACGTCTATCTGTTTCCCAACCACAACGGCAGTTGGAGCAAATTGATCGGCGGCTGGGGCCTGGATGGATCGCTCAACATTCAGGACGGCCAACCCTTCAACCTCAACTACAACTTCTATGATAACTACAGCGGGAGCGGAGAGTTCTTCGACCGCCCCGATGTGGTCGGTCCGATCCGGATCAATTCACACGATCCGTCGCAGTTCCTGGACCTGACTTCATTCGCTATCCCTTGCACGTTGAGCGGTGGCAATACGGCCGGAAACTGCGAGGCCGGCACCCGGCATTTCGGGGACATGGGCCGCGATTCCTTGCGCGGGCCTTCGCTCAAGCAATTTGACTTTTCGCTGTTCAAGGACACCAGGCTGACAGAACGCTTAACGATGCAGTTGCGGGCGGAATTTTTCAACATCTTCAACCATCCCAATTTTTCCAACCCGCTTTTGCCGAACGGCATCGCCGATGCCGGGTTTCATGGTAGCTCCGACGGTACGGCTGCTACGTGCGTGCCTGTTGTCGCGATTGGGCGCAGTTGCGGTTTCCTGCCCATCACGACGACGGCGGATGTTGGTCCGGGTAACCCGTTCCTGGGAGGCGGCGGACCGCGCGGAATTCAGCTGGCCGCGAAGTTTTCGTTTTAAGTAAAACAAATCAGACCTGCGAAAAAGTCGCTTCGGCGAGGGTTCAAGTAGCACAGGCACTCTTGCCTGTGCGGTTTTCTCAACCTCCGCGCATCAATTACTTGTACTTGATTGACTCTCGCCAAAAACGCACAGGCAAGAGTGCCTGTGCTACCTGAAGTCACGAAGCGGAGGCCGATTTTCGCAGCAGCTGTTCGACGCGCGCGACGTCTTCCGGGACATCGACGCTGACGGAATCGTGCTGCGTTTCAGCGACGCGAATCTTGTAGCCGTTTTCCATCCAGCGCAACTGTTCAAGCTGCTCGATGCGCTCGAGGTCTCCCACCGGCAGCGTCGGAAAATCGAGCAGAGCGGCGCGCCGAAACGCGTACAACCCCAGATGCTTCATGTGCTGGGCATGGACCGGAGCGTCGCGGTCGCGCACCCACGGAATGGGCGCGCGCGAAAAGTAAAGCGCGTTGCCGTCGAAATCCAAAACTACCTTCACAATGTTCGGGTCCATGATATCGGCTGGCTTCACGATTGGGACCATTAGCGTAGCGACCGAAACCCCATCCTCCGATTCAATCGACTCGACGAGAGTGTCAATCGCCTCCGGCTCGACGAGCGGCTCATCCCCTTGCACGTTCACGAAGACTTCTTCCTCGGCGCCGGGAATGTGCGCGGCCACCTCCGCCACGCGCTCCGTGCCGGAGCGGTGTTCGGAACGAGTCATGACCGCCTCTGCCCCAAACTCAGCCGCAGCCTTCAGGATGCGTTCATCATCGGTGGCGATGATCACGCGCGAGATGCGCTTGGCCTGCCGCGCACGCTCCCACACGCGCTGCACCATGGGCTTTCCGGCGAGAGACACCAGGGGCTTGCCCGGCAATCGGGTCGCGGAGTAACGCGCGGGAATTACGGCGATGGCCATAATTTTTTTCCGCACGCCGATTCGTTTGACAGGCAGCGGAATTCGGAAATCCTATCACAGTGTTCGAACAATTCCGCACATGGACCGTATCGTTGCGATCCAGACTCTTGGTTCAAATCTTTAAGTAAACAAATTGTCAAAAGAACAGCTGGCTCTTGCGCGGGCCATCCCCGATGGTAGAATGGGCTTAAGGTTCGCAAGTCGGAACCGGCCTTGACCGCCCGGCAGCGCCGGCGAAGGCAGGCAATGCGGTGATAGCAGGACGAACTCGGGTTTGCTTCCGCATCTTCGCTGTTGCTGTGTGCGCCCTGATTGCCACCACTGCCTTTAATCAGACGCAAGGGCCCGTCCAACCCCCGAAGGGACCCTCCGAACCGCAATTCAAACCAGGACAAGGGATCAAGATTGATGTCAACATGACCCTTGTGAACCTCACGGTCACGGATCCATTGGACCGCCTGGTCACCGGCTTGGAGAAGGAACACTTTCGCGTGTTTGAAGATAACGTGGAGCAGGAGGTTCTCACGCTGTCGAGCGAGGACGTGCCGGTCTCGATCGGCCTGGTTTTCGACATGAGCGGCAGCATGTCGGACAAAGTTGAGAAGGCTCGCGAGGCCGCCGTGCAATTCATGCGCACGGCGAACCCGCTGGATCAATTTTTCCTGGTGAGTTTCAACGATCGCGCCGAATTAACCAGCGGCTTCACCAGCAGCGTGGATGAATTGCAGAACCGGATGATGTTTACCGCTTCGCGAGGGCGCACCGCGCTCCTGGATGCCATCTATCTCGGCCTCAGCCAGATGAGGGGTGCACACAACGGCAAACGGGCCTTGCTCATCATATCCGATGGGGGAGATAATCATAGCCGGTACAATGAGAGCGACGTAAAGAACTATCTGAAAGAAGCCGACTGCCAGCTCTACGCAATTGGCATCTTCGATCCGATCGGCATACGTTCCCGAACGCCGGAAGAACTGGAAGGGCCTTCGCTGCTTTCTGAGATGACGGAAATGACCGGAGGCCGCGTCTTTCCGGTAGGAAATCTTGGCGAACTGCCCGACATTGCCGCGAAGATCGGAATGGAGCTCCGAAACCAATATGTTGTCGGATACAAATCGAGCAACCCGCAACACAACGGTGCGTGGCGAAAGATTAAGGTCAAGCTGCGTCCACCCAAAGGGCTTCCTCCCCTCAACGTCTATGCCAAGACCGGCTACTACGCCCCGAACCAGTAGCCGTGGCCGCCTCGCTGTTTTTCTAATCGCATTTTTTCTAGTTGCATTGGGCGGCTTATATGCGGCACGCGCATCCGCGCAGCAGCAACAGCAGCAAGCGCCCATCTCTCCGTCCGTACAGCCTCCCGCGCCGAACGCGCCGCCGCAGGACATCCCGCAGGGCACGTACAAGATCAAGACACAGGTCAGCCTGGTCGTCCTGCATGTGTCCGTGCTGAATGACCGCAGCGTGTTTGTGCCCGGACTGCTGGAGGATAATTTCCGGGTGCTGGAAGACAAAGTCGAGCAGAAGCTTTCGGTCTTCAAGCAGGAGGACGTGCCTGTCAGCTTCGGCCTGGTGGTGGACAACAGCGGCAGCATGAGGGATAAGCGGCCGCAGGTGAACGCGGCGGCGCTTACGTTCGTCAAGACTTCAAACCCGCAAGACGAGGGGTTCGTCGTCAATTTCAACGACGACTACTACCTGGACACCGAGCACGATTTCACCAGCGACCTCCCGGAAATGAGAACCGCCCTGGAGCGCATCGATGCGCGCGGCAGCACGGCGCTATACGACGCGGTCATCGGCTCGCTCGATCACTTGAAAAAAGGCACGCGCGACAAAAAAGTTCTTCTGGTCGTCACCGACGGCGAGGATAACGCCAGCCGGCATAGTCTGGAAAACGTAATCGAACAGGCGCAACGCTCCAACGCGGTTATTTACGCCGTGGGCGTCTTCAGTGACGACGACATCAAGCATAACCATCGCGCCATGAAAAAAGCGCGCGGCGCGCTGAGCGACCTGGCCACGGCCACGGGCGGCCTGGCTTTTTTCCCGGAAACCGCCGACGACACGGAAGCGATCTGCACTCAGATCGCCCACGATATTCGCAATCAGTATACGCTCGCCTACTATCCGACCAACGCGGCGCATGACGGAACTTTCCGCACGGTGGCAGTGATGGTGACACCGCCGCACGGCGCTGGAAAACTTACGGTTCGCACGCGCACCGGATACTACGCGTCCCGCGCCCCTGCTTCCGGGAACTAGCGTCGCCCCGGTAACTCATGTCGATGAATGAATATCAGTTAGAGTGGAGACGGTATCGTCGGCTCTGCATATTTTGGGTCTCCACGTATGCTGCCTACGCCCCGTAACTCTCGGCCTGACAATTCTTTGCAGGCGACTCTTCGGCACAGACGCCCCTCTCCCGTATATTGCGGTTTTGCTGGCAAGTCTTTGGGTTTCCTTATTCGTCCGCATTTGCATGTTTCGCTGCCCGCGATGTGGCAAATGTTTCGTCGGAAGATGGTGGTACGGAAACTTCTATCCATTTCGACAGTGTGCTTATTGCGGACTGCGAAGAGACCCGGCAGTGTTGTCGGTATTCCCAGCGCGTCGATGGCTGAAGGCTCTGCTCTTGGAAATCAAGTAGGACAGGCTTCCAGCCTGTCGGGTTTTGTCCTTGCAAAGTCTAAACCCGACAGGCTGGAAGCCTGTCCTACTTACGCGTCTCGATTCGCCGCGATTTGGGATAAGAAACTCTTGCCGTGCGGGATTGCGCCGCCGAAATTTTCGGCGATGGTTTGGCCCATGTCGGCTAGCGTGTCGCGAATGCCCAGGTTGACGCCGCGCTTCCCTGCCGTGCTGTAGGTGACGATGGGGACATACTCGCGCGAGTGATCGGTGGTCGGCCAGGTGGGATCGGGATCGCAGCCGTGATCCGCGGTGATGATCAGCAAGTCTCGCGGCGCCAATGCCTTTAGCAGAGGCGCGAGAAGCAGGTCGAATTCCTCGAGTGATTTCGCAAACCCTTCCACGTCTTTGCGATGCCCATAGAGCATGTCAAAATCCACAAGATTGGCGAAGATGAGTCCGGTTTTTTGCTCCGCAAGGGTGGCGTGGAGTTTCTGCATCCCGTCCGCGTTGTTTTTCGTCGTGATGTAATGGTCGACGCCGCGGCCGTTGTAGATATCGTGAATCTTGCCGATGCCGAAGATTGGAATTTTCCGCTCGACCAGCACGTCCATCAGCATCGGGCGCGGCGGCTCGACCGCGTAGTCGTGGCGGCGCTCGGTCCGCTGAAAATTGCCAGGTGCACCGGTAAACGGCCGGGCAATCACGCGGCCCACCTTATTCGGTCCGTCGAGCATTTTGCGGGCAATTTCGCACATGCGGTACAGCTCGGCGACGGGGATAACTTCTTCGTGCGCCGCGATCTGGAAGACGCTGTCGCCCGAGGTGTACACGATCGGAAAACCCGTTCGAACGTGTTCCTCGCCCAGCTCTTTGATGATTTCAGTTCCGGATGCGGGCTTGTTGCCGATCGTCTTGCGGCCGATGGCGCGTTCGAACTGTTCGATCAGTTCGCGCGGGAAGCCATGCTTGTAGACGGGAAATGCCTGGGGCAGCCAGATCCCGGCCATTTCCCAGTGGCCGGTGGTCGTGTCCTTGCCCGGAGAATGGGTGGCGCCTTTGCCGTAGCAGCCTTCAGGACGCGCTGCAGGCGTCAGGTGGGCCAGCGGGGCAATATTGGCCAGACCGAGGCGCAAAAGGTTCGGCAACGCCAGCGAGCGGGATTTAGCGATGTGTCCTAGAGTGTCGCGGCCCACGTCATCGTACTCCGCCGCGTCAGGAAGCGCGCCAATCCCTACGCTGTCCAGCACGATCCAGATGATTCGTTCGAACGGTGGCATGGTCTGACTCGGTGAAAAGTATACAGTGCGGCCTTCGTGGGAGAAAAGTAGCACAGGCACTCTTGCCTGTGCGGTTTTCGCCTGCGCCATTTAAACAGCGATTTGTGCAGCAGGTTTACGGGAGCGCACAGGCAAGAGTGCCTGTGCTACTTAAGGCGGTAGTTCGAAACAAGGTCCGAGGATGTGCCGTAGGGATCGGCCTTCTGGTCGGCTTCGTCCATTGGAATTCGCGCAGTCCAGAGGCGTGCGAAGAGACCCTGGCGGGTCAACGTATCCGCGCAGGTGGGGTTTACGTAGAGCAGGTCCACCAGTCCTGATCCGGAGGCGGCCACGGCTGCGAGATTTTCCGCCAATTGAGCGACAAGCGAGCAGGCGAAGGGATTGTACAAGTAGACGAGAAGCGGAGTTCGCGGCCAGCGAAATTTCACCGCGTCTTGCCGGACCACGCGAATCTTTGCCCTTGAGTGCGTGACGCGGCTCCATAGCGCGACGTTTCGTTGCGCGATGCGCGACAATTCCTCGCTGAGTTCCACTCCTACGATTTTCCGGAACGGCGACTCCGACGCCAGCAGGAGCGGACGGCCCTTCCCTGCTCCTATATCCACGAAGCTGTAGGCTTCGAGCCTTCCCGAAACTGCCGGCAGTGTTTCGCGCCATCGCCGGCATGCCTCACGAAACACCGATGGGGCAATCGCCGAGTAGCCGTGGTTGAGCACGTCATTCTCCCGGCCCTTGACTAGATCTTCCGGGCTGAGATAGCCGCCCGTGTCCGTGCCATATTTCTGGTCGAAGGGGTGAATGACAAAGCGATTCGGAGCAATCCTGGAAGCGGAAGTCATCATTGGTAAGGATACTGTAGGACAGGCTTCCAGCCTGTCGCTTTTGAATTTTCTTTTTACCGCGCCCAATCCGCGCAGCAAACCCGACAGGCTGGAAGCCTGTCCTACAGATGACGTATAATTATGAGTTTAGACTTGCGTCTTTGAAGGCTCTGAGAGGGGGGCTGCGTGGCTGCAAGAGAACATTCCGCTGCAGGGCCGTTGGCAGAGATCCCCGCGACGAGTGCCGCTGCGGAAGCCGCCGAGCAGGAGGCGATCCATGTGCTCGGGGCGCGCGTGCATAACCTCAAGAACATCAGCTTTGACATTCCGCATAATGCCATCACTGTAGTAACCGGGGTTTCGGGATCGGGGAAATCGAGCCTTGCGTTTGACACGATTTACGCCGAGGGGCAGCGTCGGTACATCGAGTCACTTTCGGCTTATGCGCGGCAGTTTCTCGAGCGGATCGAAAAGCCAGATGTGGATGAGATCACCGGAATCGCGCCGGCCATCGCGATCAAGCAGAAAAATTCGACGCGCAATCCGCGCTCTACCGTGGCGACGGCTACCGAAATTTACGATTATCTGCGGCTGTTGTGTGCGCGCGCGGGGCGCACGTTTTGCACGAAGTGCGGCAGCGAAGTGCGCAAGGACACGATGGACGAAATCGCCGCTCGTGTTCTGGCGTTGCCGCAAGGGCGGCGATTCTATGTCCTCTATACGCTTGATCTCTCGGCGGCCGTCGCGCAGGGCGCGCCTGCGCCCGCTGCGCCGCCGCGGCGAAGCGCGGCGAAAAAACCGGCCAAGCCTGGGCCGGAGACGATCCGGCTGGCGCTGGCCGGATTGCAGCGGCGCGGATTTCAGCGGCTCTACCAGGCGAGACGGATGCACGAATTTTCTTCTCCGGAGACGCTGCTCGATATTGATTTTTCACAGCCGGTGTACGTCGTAGTTGACCGGCTTGCCATCGGTCCGGACATTCGCTCGCGGCTCATCGATTCGGTCGAGATCTGCTACCGCGAAGGACGCGGCGAGGCCTTCCTCGAATTTGTGCCTGAGGCTGAGGGCGGGCCATCGGAGCGGATGGTGTTTAATGAGCGATTCGAGTGCAAAACGTGCGGGGCGGTGTATCAGGAGCCGGAGCCGCGATTATTTTCGTTCAACAATCCGTATGGCGCGTGCCCACGCTGCCAGGGATTTGGAAATACTGTCGATTTCGACATCAATCTCGTGATTCCCGATCGCGGTAAATCTCTGAGCGATGGCGCGATTCAACCTTGGACCAAGCCGCGTTACCGCCAGGTGGTTCTGGAACTGAAAAAATTTGCGCGAGCCAATCACATCCCGATGGACGTTCCCTTCCGGAATCTTACGGCCGCGCAGCAAAATCAGATCATTGAAGGCGATGCCAAGTCCGGCTATTTTGGAGTGAACGGTTTTTTTCAATGGCTCGAACGCAAGAAGTACAAGCTTCATGTGCGCGTGTTTCTGAGCCGCTACCGCGGCTACGCGCTCTGCCCGGATTGCAATGGATCGCGGTTGCGGGCCGAGGCGCGCGCGGTGCGCCTGTCGGGAAAATCCATCACGGAAGTTTGCGCCATGACGGTGGCCCAGGCGCGGCAATTCATGGACAGCCTGGAATTGAGCACGGAGCAGGCCGCCATCGCCGATAAAATCCTGGAAGAAATTCGCCAGCGCCTGCTTTTCCTGGATGAAGTAGGGCTGGATTATTTGTCGCTCGACCGGCTCTCGTCCACTCTTTCGGGCGGTGAAGCGCAGCGCATTCAACTGGCAACGTCGCTTGGTTCGCATCTTGTCGGCGCGCTGTATGTTCTCGACGAGCCATCCATTGGCTTGCATCCGCGCGACACGCACCGCCTGATCGAAATTCTGAAACACCTGCGTGACTTGGGCAATACGATCCTGGTGGTCGAGCACGATCCGGACATGATGGCGGCCGCCGATTACGTGATCGATCTGGGACCCGGCGCAGGGGAACACGGCGGGAGCCTGCTATTTGCGGGACCGCGCAGCGAACTCTTGCAGAGCCGCGAATCTCTGACGGCGCGCTATCTTACCGGCGAGTTGCGCATTCCCGTCCCAACGCTGCGGCACAAGCCCAGCGGCCGGTTCCTGCGGATTTACGGAGCGCGCGCGCACAACCTCCAGAACATCGATTTAATGATTCCGCTGCACATGCTGGTGGCGATTACAGGCGTTTCGGGATCGGGAAAGTCCACGGTCGTGCATGACGTGATTTATAAAGCGCTCGAAGCGAAACGGACCGGCGGGAAGTACCAGGAATTGTGCGACCGGATGGAAGGAGACCACCAGCTGCAAAGCGTCGTGCTGGTCGACCAGTCTCCCATCGGGCGCACGCCGCGATCGAATCCCTCCACGTATCTCAAGGCGTTTGACGCCATCCGCGAAGCGTTCGCCTCCACGCCGGAAGCGAAGAAGCGCGGCTATGCGGCCGGGCATTTTTCCTTCAACATTCCCGGAGGGCGCTGCGAAGCGTGCCAGGGGGAAGGCATCGTCACGGTGGAGATGCAATTCCTCGCGGACGTCGAGCTGATCTGCGAGGAATGCCGCGGCACGCGGTTCAAGAGCGGTGTCCTTGAAGTGCGCTATCGCGAGAAAAGCGTGCACGAAGTGCTGCAACTGACGGTGCGCGAAGCGCTCATATTTTTCGCGGGAGTGCCAAAAATCACTTCGAAGCTGAGGATCCTCGACGAAGTGGGTCTCGGCTACCTGCGCCTCGGGCAATCCGCAACGACGCTTTCCGGCGGCGAGGCGCAACGCCTGAAGCTCGCGGCGCATCTCACCACGCAAGCAAACGAGGGGGTCTTGTATATTTTTGACGAACCCACGACCGGCCTGCACTTCGACGATATTCAGAAGCTGCTGACGGCGTTCCGCAAGCTGATCGACGGCGGCGCGTCGATTCTGGTGATCGAGCACAATCTCGACATCATCAAATCGTCGGATTGGATCATCGACCTCGGGCCGGAAGGCGGGGAGCAAGGCGGGCGGGTTGTCGCCACCGGGACGCCGGAGCAGGTTGCGCGCAATTCCCATTCGTATACGGGAAAGTTTCTTTCGCGAGCGCTTGCGAATTCCCACGCAAATAATAATCATGGGACGCCGCATTCGCCTGTTCGGAGCAAATGAAGCGGATGCGTCTCGGAAACAATTTCGCGGCGCGCTGGTTTCGATTTGGTTTGGCGGCCGCCTGTCTCGCCGCAGCGGGAATTCCACAGGCCGTGAAATCCCAGCGTAAAGCTCCCTCGAAACCGCCAACAACTTCTCCCTTACGAGAAAAGGAAGATCCGCTCGCGCCCCTGCTGCAGCAAGCGAATGAGGCGATTGAAAAAATGGATTTCGCAGCGGCGCTCGATCCGCTCCAGAGATACATTTCGCAGCGCCCGGACGAGCCGTACCCCCATTTTCAACTGGGGTACGCCTATGTGGGATTGAAACGTCCCGCGGATGCGAAAACGGAATTTTCGCGAGCCATTGCGCTCGATCCGAAGATGGCGGCGGCGTATTTTAATCTCGGCCTGGTGCTGATGGATAGCGATGCAGCCGCGGCGGCCGAGGCATTTCGCCACGCGGCCGAATTGCAGCCCTCGGAAAGCCGCCCGCGATTTCTCGCCGGTTTCTCTCTGGAGCACACCGGCAAATTTCCGGAGGCTGTCGAGCAGTACCGCGCCGCGCTTGCTCTTTCGCCGAAGGATTACGAGACCCACTTCGCACTGGGCCGCGTTCTGCTTCGCTCGAATGACGCGGCCGGCGCGGAAGAACAATTCCGTGCGGCCATCGTTTCGCGAAGCGACGCGGCCCCGGCGCGCCTGGGCCTTGCGAGCGCTCTGCTGGCAGAAAAGAAATATGGGATGGCCAGCGACGCTCTGGCGGAATATCTGAAGCTCAATCCGGGAGACCGGCCCGCGCATTTCGACCGGGCTTCCGCGCTCTTGAATCTCAATCAATATGATGAAGCACTGGCCGAGCTTGACCGCACCGATGCGGGCGAACCCCCCTCCGGCGAAACGCTGAAAATGCGCGGCGAAATCTATATGCAGCAGAAAAAGTGGAAGGAAGCGGGAGATGCGTTGAAACAGGCGATTTCGGCCGCGCCCCAGGATCCGGAGATGGCCGGGTGGATTGGACACGTGGCTATCGAGTTGCACGATTATCCCTCGGCTGTTCGCATTCTGGAGCAGGCGTACACGCAGAATCCGCAAAACGCGGACGCGCTACGCGACCTCGGGGAGGCCTTTTATCTGAATGAAAATTATGCCGCGGCGCTCGAGGCGATGGACCGTCTTGCCAAACTGGAAACCCCGGCGCCCGGATCGTGGTTTGTCCGCGCAATCTGTTACGATAAACTTTCACGCAAGGCGGAGGCCATCGAGGCGTATCAAAAATTTCTCGATCAAGACCGCGGCCAGCACGACACTCAGGATTTTCAGGCACGGCATCGCATCCCTGTTTTGCAGCGCGAACTGGGACAGTCCAAGAAAAAGTGAAATCGGATGACGGCAATTTTCCTTCTTCCAAGATGAAAGTCCCGGTGAAAATTCGGATCGCCGTGATTGCGTCGCTGGCGCTGTGCGTTTCGCTCGCCGCGCAAGACCGTTTTGCGCAGGATCTGGCGCGGTACCAGAATGAAACCGATCCGGTCCGCAAGGCGCGCGCGCTGGCTAAATTGGGGGACGAACAGGTGGACCTGGCAAAAAGACAACTGAAAGCGGAGGACGAGGCCGCTTCTCTTAAGACCCTCGAACAGTACCGCGACGAAGTTCGGGCCACGGTTGCGACGCTGAACGGGATGGGCGTCGACGCGGAACGAAAGCCTGCGGGATTCAAGGAGCTTCAGATCAGTCTTCGCGAAACCATCCGGCACATTGATGATCTGATTCTTACTCTGGAAGTGGACAAGCGTCCTTTTTTCCGCGTCGTTCGCAACGATCTGTTCATGGATCAAAACGATCTTATCGACAAGCTCTTTCCGCGCAAGCCGGAACGCAATTCGCCGAAATCAGACGATTGAGGTGTCCCATGCGATCCAACACCATACCGGTCGCCATGTTGTTCTTGACTTCGACTCTGTGCGCTGTACCCACTGTTACGGCTAACGCGGCGCCCCAAAAAAAAGAGTATTTGTCCGAAGCGGAAGCCGACAAGATTCGCGATGCCGGGGCGACGGGCCCGCGCATCGTGCTCCTTGCGACCTTCGCCTCGGACCGCATCAAGAAACTCCGATATGAATTCGCGCACATCGACCCGGCGGACGAGAAGAGGGGCGAGCGCCTGAACGCTTTGATTAACGCCTACACGGGCTGCATCGATGACGCCGCCGATCTGATCGAAATTGGAATCGAAAAACAGCAGGACATCCGCGACGGCGTAAAGGCGATGCAGCTGGGGATCAAGGAAACCCTGCCCTACCTGCAGGGGCTTGCTATGAACGGCCCCGAACGCGAAACGTATAAGTCGAATCTTGACGACGCGATCGAAGCGACGCAGGACGCGGCCAAGGATGTGGAGAAGGCCGCGAAGGAGACGCCTGCGGCGCCGGTGCGACGCAAACCATCGTGAGAGGATCGCCCTCGCCCAGCCAGACGAAACGCCGCCACGTGGCCTCCGTGCTTCCGGGGGGCGAGCGCATTTTTCAGCGTATCTTCACGCGCCTGGGGTGCCAGGGCCGGCCGCCGCAATTTCAAGTGGAGTTGTACCCGTACGCCAATCTTTCGCACACGCTGCGATTGCGGCAAGACGTGGCCTACGTGCGCCTTTCCGACATTTTGCAGGAAGCGCCTGTCCCGGTAGTCGAAGCTGCTGCCGCGATTTTACTCGGGCAAATGTATCGCCGGCGGGTGCCTCGGGAGCTGCGCGATCTGTATCGCCAGTTCGCGCTGGCGCACACGACGCGGCGGCACATCGCGCGCGTTCGCCGCAAGCGCGCGAGGCGCATCCAGGACAATCCGCTCGGCTCAGCGCACGACCTGGAACCCATGTTCGCTTCGCTTAACATTGAATACTTCGAGGGACGCCTGCGCAGGCCTCGCCTGGGATGGAGCGCGCGGGCGTGGCGCTCCCAGTTTGGTTGCTACGATCCTTCGCTCGACCAGATTGTAATGAACAAGCGGCTGGACCGCGCAGAAGTGCCGTCTTATGCGGTGGAATTCATCCTCTATCACGAAATGCTGCACGTGAAGCATCCGTTGCGCGCGGCGGCGTGCGGGCTGCAGGCGCATTCTCCCGAGTTCCGGGCGGAGGAAAAACGGTTTGCTCATTATGCTCGCGCTCGAAAATTTCTCGAGCATGTGCGGTAGCCTAATTGCCTCAAACTGGCGCTATTCACAACGGCGTGCGCGGGCTGCCTTGTAACGCAGACTTCAGTCTGTGGGTTTCCATTGCTTATGCAAGGTTGCGCGTCGAAGCGTTAAAGCAATCCCACAGACTAGAAGTCTGCGCTACTGGCCCTCTGCTTTTTTGGGGGAATCCTGCGCGGATTTTTCTTCCAGGTCGGAGACGGTTTTCTTTATTTTCGCCGCGTCTGCTGCGTGGGGGATGATTTGCAGATATTTGTTGTAGGCTTGAATGGCCTTTGCGTTCTCGTGTTTCTTTTCGTAGGCCTCTCCCAGTAGTTTCCACGGAGCTGCCAACGTGGGCTGATAGTTGGACGCTTCCACGAAGCGGTCGATCGCGGCGTCGTAGGCTCCCTTACTTAGATAGAATCTGCCGACATCCAGGCTCCTTTGCGCGTGAAGCGGGTCGAACACGGGCCCGGAAGGCGCGGCGGGCGGGTCTGGCGCCGAATCCTCCGAGGGAGGGGGCGGCGGAACGGTCGGATCGATTGGCTGCGAGGCCGCTGGTGGGGGCGCGGATGGTGGCACCGTTGCTGGAGGAGCCGTGGGCGCAGCTGGAGCGTCCGCCGGTGATGGAGGCGGAGGAGGCGGAACTCTCGGATTAACTTGCTGGGCGCTCAGGGATCGAGCCCCCGCGAATAAAAAGATTCCGAAGAGTACGATGGATGCCGGCCGGCTCATGTTGTGCGCAGATTAAGATTCACTTTGCTATCATGGGTGTTGCCCGAGAGCGGATTGCCGCGCCTCTCATTCTACTCCCCCGATGGAACTCGATCAAAAAGCCGCCAGCCTTCCCGCAGAGCCGGGCGTATACCTGTTCAAGGACGCCCTGGGAAATGTTTTGTATGTGGGCAAGTCGAGTTCCCTGCGGAATCGGGTGAAATCGTATTTCCTGGAATCCCGGTGGATGGATGCCAAAACCGGATCGCTAGTGCGGGAAATCGCGGATCTCGATTACATCGTTGTGGACAACGAGCGCGAAGCACTGGCGCTTGAAAACAGCCTGATCAAGCAGTATAAGCCGAAATTCAATGTGCTGTTGCGCGACGACAAGACGTACCCATACATTCGTTACACTGCGTTCGAGAAATTTCCGCGCGTGTACGTTACTCGGCGCCTGGTCAAAGACGGCTCATTTTATTTCGGGCCGTTCTTCCCGCACAGCCTCGCGTACCGGATCGTTCATTTCATCCATAAGACGTTTCGCATTCCTTCCTGCACGGTGGATCTGACGCGCGCGCATCCGCGGCCGTGCCTGCAGTATTACATTCGCCGGTGCCACGGGCCGTGCGTTCCCGGCTTGGCTACGGATGAGAAATACGCGGAGGCGGCGCGCGACACAAAATTATTTCTCGAAGGCCGCCGCCGTGACCTGATCACGAGCCTCGAATCCCGCATGATGGAGGCTTCCGACAGGGAGCGTTTCGAGCAGGCTGCGGCATACCGCGATCTTTTGCGCACGCTCTCCGAGATCGAGGAACGCCAGAAGATTGCAGCCGCGGAAGGGGACGACATTGACGTGCTTGCGTGGCACGCGGAGCCTCCTCTCGTTGCCGTGAATCTCTTCCACCTGCGCGGAGGGCGCGTCGTGGACCGGCGGGATTTTTACTGGGAAGACCTCGCGGAATTCGAGCCGGCCGAATTTCTGTCCTCGCTTTTGAAGCAGCTCTACCTCGACGCCGCATATCTGCCGCGCGCCATTCATGTGCCCATGGACTTCGAGGATCGTGAGCTGCTTGAAGATATTCTCACTGAACGGGGATCGCATCTCGAGCCGCCTCGCAGCCGCGTGGAGATTCTGATGCCGCAGCGCGGAGCGAAACACGCGTTTCTGGAACTGGTGGAGAAAAACGCGCGGCACTCTTTCGAGCAGCGCTTTCGCGTGCTGAAGCCCAGCTCGAAGGCCATCGTCGAGGCGCTGGAACAGGCGCTCGGCCTGCCGGAACCGCCGCGCCGGATCGAAAGCTTCGACATTTCGCACTTGCAAGGCTCGGACACCGTCGCTTCCATGGTCGTGTGGGAAGACGGGCGAATGAAAAAATCGGATTACCGGAAATTTATTATTCGCGGCGAATGGGGGAACGACGATTTCGCGAGCATGAAGGAAACCGTCGAGCGGCGTTACCGGCGGTTGCAGGAAGAAAAAAAAGCGTTTCCGGGACTGATCCTGATCGATGGAGGAATCGGCCAGCTGCATGCGGCTGCGGCGGCGCTGGAAAAACTCGAAGTCATCAACCAGCCCGTCGCCAGCATCGCGAAGCAGGAAGAAATTATTTACGTGCTTGGCCAGGAGGATCAGCCCATCCGGCTGGAGCGCCACTCGCCGATCCTTCATCTCGTCCAGCAAATTCGGGATGAAACGCACCGCTTCGCTGTGGGTTTTCACAGGCAGCGCCGCGCGAAGCGCACGATACAGACGGGCCTGGAGAATATTCCCGGAGTCGGCCCGCGCACAGCTAAAAAGCTGCTGCGGAATTTCGGAAGCGTCGCGCAACTTCGCTCCGCCAGTGTCGAGCAGATTGCCAAGGTCGTGCCAAGAGGGCTTGCCGAGCGAGTTTCCGCGCACCTGGCCGGTGCAAACGGTACAGTGTTGGGCGGGCGATAGCTCTCCCGATTGCTTCTGCGGGGCCCCTGTGCTACTTTCGAGGCTTGAAAGGAGTACGCCATGTCGGAAAATAATGCGGGATCGAAAGTCAGCTTCTTCCTGGTGGGGCTTGGAATTGGCGCATTGGTAGGAATTCTGTTTGCCCCGAAATCGGGTGAGGAAACGCGCGAATTCCTTGCGGCAAAGGCCGATGAAGGCCGCGAGTACGCCCAGCGTAAAGCGCGGGAACTGCGCGAGCGGGCCGAAGACATTCTCGAGCGGAGCAAGACGGCCGCGGTGCGGCAGAAGGAAACGATTACTGCGGCCGTTGACGCAGGCCGCGACGCCTATCAGCGGGAAAAGGCTAAGGCGGCTCAGTAGTCGCGGCGAGGAAAACGAATGGAAAGCTGGATGCCTTATTTCGTGGTGGTGACGGCGCTTGCGATTGTGCTGCAAGCGATCGTTCTCATTGCGCTGTTCGTCCAGCTTCGCCGCACGGCCGCACGGGTTGAGCAGACCGTGGCGGACCTCAACACCAAAGTGACGCCCCTTATTTCGCGTGTCCAGATCCTGGTCGATGATATCTCTCCGCGAATTTCCGGGATTGTCGCGGATGCGTCTGAAATCACTCGTCTGGCGCGCGGGGAGGCGCAGAGGGTCGATCGAATCCTCAGCGAGGCTCTCGAGCGGCTGCGGCTGCAATTGATCCACGTCGACCACATTCTGACCGGCGCGATGGAAGCGGTGGAAGAGGCGGGATCGCACTTGCGGCAGACGGTCTGGGGACCGGTGGTCAAAGCCACTGCAATGATTCGTGGCGTTCAGGCGGGAATTGATTTTTTCAGGACTGCCCGGCGGAGGCGCGGACCTATCGACCATGTGGAAGCATCCGCCGAACAGCAGGATGAGGGAATGTTTATCTAGATTTTAGTAGCACAGGCACTCTTGCCTGTGCGCTTTTTGTAACTCGCTGGCAGGAACTGCCAACCATTCGTAGATCGCAAACCCGCACAGGCAAGAGTGCCTGTGCTACTAAAATCCGCTACCGAATCCAGCCTCCGCCGAGAACTACGTCTCCCGAATAGCAGACTGCGGCTTGGCCCGGCGTGATAGCGCGCTGGGGCTCGTCAAATGTCACGCGCGCGGAACTCGAGTCTATTGGCTCGACCGTGGCCGCTGCCTGCTCGTGGCGATGTCGAATTTTTACATTTGCGCGCACGGGCGCTTCGAGAGCGGCGAAGGAAATCCAATTCACGTCGCGCAATTCACAAACACTGGTGCGCAAGTCAGAGTCGTCGCCGACTACCACGCGATTGGCGGCGCGATCCAGCTCCACCACGTAGAGCGGCTTTCCCGCGGCAACGCCCAATCCCTTGCGCTGCCCTACTGTGTAATTGTGAACACCGCGGTGGCGTCCGATGACTTCGCCGCTCGTCGTGACGAGGTCGCCCTCATCTTCCGCTAGCGATTCTCCGCGCTCGCTGAGGTAGGCGGCGATAAACTTGACGTAATTGCCGGAAGGCACGAAGCAAATTTCCTGGCTCTCGGGCTTTTCCGCAACAGGAAGCGCGGCGCGGCGCGCGATTTCGCGCACTGCGGTCTTGTCGAGCTCGCCGAGGGGAAAATCCGTGCGCGACATCTGTTCCTGCTTGAGGCCGAAGAGAAAATAAGTCTGATCCTTGGAGCTGTCTGCCGCACGTAGCAACTCGTAGCGACCTGTAATTTCATTGCGGCGAATCCGGGCGTAGTGGCCGGTCGCCAGGCGGTCGGCGCCGATCTGGCGCGAAGTCACAAGCAGCGGATCGAACTTCACATGGTTGTTGCACATGGTGCACGGAACCGGTGTGCGGCCTGAGAGATATTCTTCGACAAAGGGCTGCACCACGGTTTCTTCGAATCGCTGCTCGTAATTCACAACGTAGTGAGGCATCCCGAGATGCTGCGCCACGCGCTTGGCGTCGTAAACGTCATCGAGCGAGCAGCAGCGCTGGCCGTGCGCGCCGTCGCGGTCGAGCTCCGGCAGGCGCCGCTGGTTCCACAGCTGCATCGTCAAGCCGACTACGGGGAAGCCGCGCTCCTTCAGGATCGCGGCGACGGCAGAGCTATCAACGCCGCCGCTCATCGCGACAGCGGTCATCGGGCTCTGATTTGGATTCGAGTCCATCCGATTAGTATAACGTCAATTCAGGCAATTGCGGGCTTCTTGTAGGTGGGAGAAAGCTGGCGGAGGCGCTCGATTACCGGGGGGATCGTTGCGAGCGCGATGTCGATCTCTTCTTCGCTTGTCTGGTGGCCCAGGCTCAGACGCAGAGTGGCGCGCGCGTCTTCTGGAGCAAGGCCGAGTGCCATCAGCACATGCGATGGCTCCAGGGCACCCGAAGAGCAAGCTGCTCCGGTGGAACATGCGATTCCCTTCAGATCCAGCGCGATGACCATGGCCTCGCCTTCGATAAACGGGAAAGTTAGATTGGCAGTGTTGGGCACTCGAGGCGCGCGCGCGCCATTGACCCATGAGTGGGGCACGCGAGCGAGAAGGCCTTGCTCCAAACGGTCCCGCAGGCCGCGCACGCGCTCGCTCTCCTTACCCATGTTGGCCAGCGCGAGTTCTGCTGCTTTTCCCATGCCCGCGATGGCGGCCACATCTTCGGTTCCTGGACGGCGATCCCGCTCCGAGTGTCCGCCGTACATCAGCGGCCCGAGCTGGGTTCCCTTTCGGATGTACAGCGCGCCCACACCCTTCGGTCCGCAAAACTTGTGCGCGGAAATCGAGAGCAGGTCCACGCCCAGCTTCTCTACGTCGATGGGAATTTTGCCGGCGGCCTGAACGGCATCAGTGTGAAATACGATTCCCTTTTCGGCGGCGATTTTGGCTATTTCTTCGATGGGCTCGATCGTTCCAATCTCGTTGTTTGCGAGCATGAGCGTAATCAGGACCGTCTCTGGCCGAATCGCGCTGCGGACATCTGCGGGATTCACGAGGCCCTCGCGATCCACCGGCAGGACGGTGAGTTCGATGCCGGTTTTAGGCAACGCTCTGCACGCATCGAGAACCGCAACGTGCTCCACGGCGGAAGTAATCAGGTGCTTTACTTTGCCGGGGGCCGCCGCGACAGCGCCTAAAATCGCGTGATTATTCGACTCCGTGCCTCCACTGGTAAACATGATTTCCGCGGCGCGCGCGCCGAGGAGAGCCGCCACGGACGAGCGAGCCTGCTCCACCGCTCCGCGCGCGTTCTGGCCGTAGGAGTGGATCGAGCTGGCGTTGCCGAATTCCTCGGTGAGGTACGGCAGCATGGCCGTCAGAACTTCGGGGGCGATGGGAGTCGTTGCGTTGTGATCGAGGTAAATCCGCTTCATGTATGGTCCCTGAATGCAGAATATCGTTCGACATTAGTGTGGTCAAGTAATGGTCCATAGTAGCGCAGGCTTCCAGCCTGTGGGGGTTGGTCCTGGGACGGTTGATCACGCGGCAACCAAAACCCGCAGGCTGGAAGCCTGCGCTACTGGTGCCCACTCGGGCACGTTGCACATACACTTGATCCTCCGAAAGGTTGCATATGGATTATTATACGGAGCGCGCCTTGTGCACTTTGCGAGCGGCGTTTCAAACGGAGACCGTCATTGGCCGATCCAATCATCACGCTCACTACGGATTTTGGCACGAGCGACCACCTCGTCGGGTCGATGAAGGGCGTGATTCTGAATATCAATCCAGCCGCACGGATTGTGGACCTCAACCACAGTGTGGTTCCCTGCGACATTCTCGATGGAGCGCTTTCGCTCGCGAACGCGTACCGTTATTTTCCGTCGCGCACGATTCACGTCATCATTGTAGATCCCGGAGTGGGGACGGAACGCCGCCCAATCCTCGTGACCGGAGAGAAGCAGTTTTTCGTGGCGCCGGACAACGGTGTGCTCTCGCCGATTTTTGAGCGCGAATCCTGTACCGTCCGGCATATCACTGCGGAACACTATTTCCTGAATCCAGTGAGCCCCACATTTCACGGGCGGGACATTTTCGCGCCGACCGCGGGGTGGCTGTCGAAAGCCTTCCAGACGGAAGCATTTGGAGAGATCGTTACGGATTTCGTGCGGTTCACCATGCCGAAAGCGAAATCCAGCGGACAGACCGTCAAGGGCGTCATCCTGCGAGTGGATGCGTTTGGAAACTTGATGACCAATCTCACGGCGGAAGATATTCCAATCGGAACGCTCGGGGGCGGGCCGATCAAGCTTGCCGTGAATGGCAAGCAGGTCGTCAGGTTTGGCCAAACGTTTGCATCGGGCAATCCGGGAGAGCCGATAGCCTTGCTCGGCTCAGCGGGCTACGTGGAAATTGCGGTGAACCGCGGGAATGCCGCGCGCACGCTGGGAGTGAACCGCGGGGCGGAAGTTACGCTCGATCTGGCGTAGGACAGGCTTCAAGCCTGTCGGGTTTGTCTTACATCGTGCAAGATCAAAAGCAGACAGGCTTGAAGCCTGTCCTACTTCGCGAACATCACCGCTGCACATCCATCGTCGTCAAGAAAGCGCGAGTGCGCGGGTCGAGCCAGTCTCGCAGGGCATCTCCTAGCAGATTGAACGCCAGGACGGCCGCCATAATTCCTAGCGCGGGAAAAACCACCAGGTGCGGCGCGTCAAACAGGTGATTGCGCGCGTCATTGAGCATCGCACCCCAACTTGGCGTGGGCGCAACGACACCCAGGCCCAGGAAACTCAGCGTCGACTCCGCCAGGATCGCTCCCGCCATTCCGATCGTCGCCTGGATCAGGACAGGTTGCAGCGTGTTCGGTAAAAGGTGCCGCAGCAAAATGCGCGCGTGCGAGGCGCCCAGCGAACGCGCGGCCAGAATGAATTCCATTTCGCGCACCTTCATCACTTGTGCGCGCGCCAGGCGCGCGTATCCCGCCCATCCGGTGATGATCAGCGCCAGGATGACCTTGTCCAATCCGGGCCCCAGAAATGCCGCGAACGCGATGGCCAGCAATATCCCGGGAAAGGATAGAAACGAATTGATCAGGACGATGTTGATGAAGCGGTCGAACGCGCCGCCGAAATATCCCGAGAGGGAGCCGAGCGCCAGTCCCACGATTCCCGCGCCGAAGACGACCGACACGCCAACGAGCAGCGAAACGCGCGCGCCGTACAGTGTGCGCGACAAAACGTCGCGGCCCAGTTCGTCCGTCCCCATCCAGTGATGCACGTTCGGCGAAAGTAGTCGATTTGAGAGGCTTTGCCCGGATGGATTCGCGGGAGCGATCCACGGCGCGAGAACTGCAAGCAAAATCAGCGAGACTGTGACGGCAAGGCCCCAGCGGCCCAGTCCGCTGGTGCGAAGGAATTGGCGAAATGGAGATAACTGATTCATGAAATTGTTACCGATTCAGGCGTGATTTCTCTTCGTTGGCCGCCCATTTTTTCGGCTGCTGCCCGGCCTGGCAAAAAGGCCTCGCCTCTGAAGAGGCGGGCTACAATATCGTTGCAGATCATTGCAGCCTTACCCTCGGATCGACTATGGCGTAGACCAAATCCGTCAACAAATTTACGGCGACGTACGATACGGCAATGATCAGGATGCAGCCCTGCAAGAGCGGATAATCACGCGCCGAAATCGCCTGCACCGCGAGGCGTCCAATTCCCGGCCACGAGAAAATCGTTTCGGTGACAATCGTTCCCGCGAGCAGCGAACCGAACTGCAATCCCACAATCGTGATCACCGGAATCAGCGCGTTCGGAAACGCGTGGCGGAACAGCACCGACGTTTCCGTGATTCCTTTAGCGCGAGCCGTACGCACATAGTCGCTCGACAGCTCCTCGATCATCGATCCGCGAACCATGCGGGTGAGGATGGCCGCGAGCGCCGCGCCCAGAGTCGCGGCAGGCAAAATCAAGTGGCTGATTCCTCCGCGCCCCGACACAGGCAGCCAACCAATTTCAATGGAAAAAACCAGGATCAATACCGGACCGAGCGCGAAGTTGGGGACAGAGAGGCCCAGAAGAGTGAGGAACGAAGTCGCGCGGTCCGCTCCGCTGCCCCGTCGCCGCGCGGAAAACACTCCCGCAGGGATAGCGATCGCGATGCACACGGCCAGTGCGGCAAGCGACAATTCGAGCGTTGCCGGAAAGCGCTGGAGCACAATCGGGCGCACGGGAGCGGCATAGCGCATGGATCGTCCCCAATCGCCACGTGCGAGGCCCTCCAGATATCGCACGTACTGCACGCCGAGCGGCTGATCGAGTCCCAGAGTGTGGCGCAGTTGCGCAAGGTCTTCGGCGCGAGCATCCTGGCCAAGCATTTGCAGTACGGGATCGCCCGGCACGATGTGGATCAGCAAGAAAACCATCGTTAGGATCAGCCAGAGAGCGGGCAACGTGTAAAGGAGACGCTGAAAAAAATGGCGGATCATTTCGGTTTGAGCACCTTCTCGGCGGCTGGCCTCTCAGTTGCCGGCTTCGCTTCGGCCGCCGGCGCCGCAATGCCCCGCTCTGCCAGGGCCTTCAGGCGCTGGATTTTGACGCGCGCCACTCTGCGGCGGTCCATTTCCACGACCGTGAAACGATATCCATCGAAATCAAAACTCTCTCCGCCGCGCGGAATGAATCCGAGGCGAGCAAGCACGAACCCTCCCACGGTCGCGTAGGAGCGATCTTCCGGCAGGACGATGTTGTACTGCGATTCCAGATCGCGCAAGCCGAGCGAAGCATCGAAGATCATCGCCGCGTCCGCGCCCTGGCCTACGATGACGGGCCTTTCGACCACGTCAAATTCGTCGTGAATCTCGCCCACCAGCTGTTCCAGAATATCTTCGAGCGTCAGTAATCCCAGGATGGTTCCGAATTCATCGACGACCATGGCCATCCAGCCGTGGCTCAAGCGCAATTCCAGGAGCATTTCGCTTGCGGGCTTGCTCTCCGGCACAATGGCAATCTCATGAAGCAGACTCCGCACATTGAACCCCGCTGCGGTCCAGCCTTCTTCGGCGCGCCGCTCCCTGTCGAGGAGTACCCAAACAATATCTTTGATGTGAATGTACCCAAGGACCTGCTCTCCCGCGCCCTCAAACACAGGCAAGCGCGATCGCTGCGTGGTGACGAAGACGCGCATCACATCGTCCAGGGTGGCGTCGGCGGCCACATAGTGCACGTCGGGCCGGGGCACCATCAGCTCACGCACTTGCATGCGGTCGAGTTCGATCGCGCCGAGGATGAATCTCTCTTCCTCCGCTCCCACGAGGCCGCGTTCGCGCGCTTGCTGGATCTGAATTTGCAATTCTTCCGCGGAGTGAACCTGCGTGTGGCTTGTAAATCCCGAAAATCCCAATCCTCTGAGCACCCAGCGGCTGGCCCCGTCCAGCAGGTTGATCGCCGGACGGAATACCTCGAGATACCATTGAAATGGAGGCGCGACCAAAAGGGCGACGCGCTCCGCGCGCTGCAGGCTCATGCTTTTGGGGACGAGTTCGCCGAGCACGACGTGCAACGTCGTCAAAAACAGAAATGCCACTGCAAGCGATACCACATGCACAAGCGCAATCGTGTGCTTTCCCGGAATGTTGGCGACAAACGGACTTAAAACGGAAGCAAGCGTCGATTCTCCAAGCGCGCCAAGTCCCAGGCTTGTGAGCGTGATTCCCACTTGAACGCCGGAGACCACGCGGTCCAGCTTGCCGATCAAATCCAAAACGATCTTCGCGCGAAATCGTCCTTCATTGACGAGTTGCCGAACGCGCGAATGCCGCACGGCAACGAGCGAAAACTCGACCGCCGCGAAAAAACCATTCACGGCTACGAGAGCAAACAATCCAAGAAGTCGCAGTCCAATCAAATCGACAGGGTCCCCCGCGGGCTCATTCTAACAGCCTCAGCACATCTGCCCAAGGGACTGTACCCGCCCGTGCAACTTGGTGGCGGGGGTTTGGTGGCGCCGGCGTCCCGCCGGCGCTTTTGCCCCTCGACACGAACACGAAAATCGCCGGCGGGACGCCGGCGCCACCAACTCCATCTTTCTATCACAATGCGGATGAACGCCGATCTGCCCCCCTCGAATCGTACACGACTGATAAACCGGTTGTCTGGGTTCTCGCGCGTGCATTAGAATGTGGTTTCAATCCGCCGTCCGATTCTTGCAGACCGCATCGCCGGCGAATGTGAAACATGACGACTGTGAATCCAGCATCGACAAAAAAGCCCGACTCCGCGAAGAAGCCTGATTTTGAGTATTCGTTGGCGCGCCTCGAAGAGATCGTCGGAAAACTGGAGAGCGCGAATCTGTCGCTCGACGAGGCGATGAAGCTGTTTGAAGAAGGCGTGCAACTCTCGCGCGACTGTCAGAAATACCTGGAGCAAGCTGAGGGCAAAGTCGAAATCCTGCTCAAGAAGGCCGGCGGCGATATGGCGGCAGAGGCCTTCAATCCCGAAGGCGAGGGAGATTCCTAACCGGCTGCGCGGCGATCGCGCGCCCGAACCTCTCTCCACCTGATGAACCTTCCCGCATTTTTCGAAGAAGACCGGGCCGCGGTGGACGCCGCCCTTGACCGGCTGCTACCCGCCGAAAATGCGCAGCCTCCCTCGATCCACCGTGCCATGCGCTACAGCGTGCAGGCCGGGGGGAAACGTGTGCGGCCCATACTCTGTCTCGAATCCGCGCGAATATTTTCCGCTGATGTGACTCGCGTCCTGCCCGTCGCTTGCGCGCTTGAATTCATTCACACCTATTCGCTCATCCATGACGACCTGCCGGCGCTCGACAACGATGACTTGCGACGGGGAAAACCCACCTGCCATAAGAAATTCGGGGAGGCCACCGCCATCCTAGCCGGCGATGCATTGCTTACGCTAGCGTTCGAAACGCTCGCGAACGCATCCATCGATCCGGCGCGGCGCGCGGCCATTCTTTCCCACGTGGCTGCCTCCGCGGGCACTGTGAACGGAATGGTCGGCGGCCAGGTGGCGGACCTGGAAGCTGAGGGCCGTGCAATCCGGCCGGCAGACCTCGAGTACATCCACCGTTCGAAAACGGCGGCATTGATTCGCGCGTCTGTTGTTTCCGGTGCAATTGGCGGCGGCGCGGACGACGAAGACGTGACGCGGCTGAAAAGCTTTGGCGAAACGATCGGCTGGGCCTTTCAAGTAGTCGACGACATTCTTGACGTGGAAGAGTCGTCCGCGGCCCTGGGAAAAACGGCGGGTAAAGACGCGGCCCAACAGAAAGCAACGTATCCGTCGCTGTTCGGCCTGGAAAAATCGCGCCAATTCGCGAAAGAGCTGGAGGCGCGCGCGATGGCGGAGATCGAGCCGTACGGCGCGCGCGCTGCTCGGTTGCGGGAGCTTGCGGAATTGATCGTTCACCGGCGCGCGTAGGTTTAGTAGGATAGGCTTCGGCCTGTCTGGTTTTGATTTTCTTGCGTATCAAACGGCAGACAGGCTGAAGCCCGTCCTACTGGAACGCTTGCCACCCAAACTCAAAATCGCAAAAAAGAGGCTCGACCTGCTGGTCGTCGAACGGGGGCTCGCGGAATCGCGCGAAAAGGCGCAGGCCATGATCCTCGCCGGAGAAGTCCGCGTGAACGGTGAACGGAGCGAGAAAGCCGGCGCGCAGGTCGTCGAGGACGCGCGCGTTGAAGTCAGCGGAACTTTATCAAGATATGCCAGCCGGGGAGGTTTGAAGCTGGAGGGCGCGCTCGAAGATTTCGGCATCGACGTGGGTGGGAAAATATGTCTCGATGTAGGCGCGTCCACCGGAGGTTTCACGGATTGTTTGTTGCAGGGCGGGGCACGCCGCGTTTACGCGGTGGACGTGACGCCGCAGCAGATGGCGTGGCGTCTGCAGCAGGATGCTCGTGTCGTGCAAATCAAGGCGAATGCGCGTAATTTGCGGCCAGAGCAAATTCCGGAACCTGCCGATCTTGTGACCATGGATGTTTCTTTCATATCGGTCGCCAAAGTGCTTCCTGCTGTGGCCGCCGCCGCGGGTTCGAATGTAGAGTACATGATCCTGGTCAAGCCGCAGTTTGAACTCGACCGCGGAGACGTCGGCCGAGGCGGCATTGTGCGCGACGCTTCGCTCCACGAACGAGCGATCGAGCGCGTTCGACAGTCGGCGCTTGCGGCTGGATTGCAGGTGGAAGGCGTCCGGCCGAGCCACCTGACTGGCGCTGAGGGAAACCAGGAATTCTTCCTTTATGCGAAAAGGATCGCTCCCGGCCGGAAAATTATTGCGGACTAAAATTCATGGAAATGGAACTGCGCGACAGATGTTAAAGTAGAGTTCGCAGTGGACGCGCTTCGACAAAACTTAAAATGATCAAGACCGTCGGAATTATTTCTCGCCCGCGCCGCGAGGACATCGCGCGCGTCGTTCCTCCTCTCGTCAATTGGCTGCAGGCACATGGCGCAGAGGTGACCTGCGATTCTGAGACAAGCGATTGTTTCGGGCCGCTCGCGCTAAAGACGCGGAAGCGCGAGGAGCTTCCCGGCTGCACGGACCTGTTGATTGTCCTGGGCGGCGATGGGACATTGCTTTCTGCGGCGCGGCTCGCGGCGGTGCGCAAAGTCCCCATCCTCGCTGTGAACCTCGGCGGCCTGGGCTTTCTTACGACGGTTTCTCAGGATGAGATTTATTCGATTCTGGAGGAGATTTTTTCCGGCAAGCACCGCGTGAGCGAACGCGTGATGCTGGAAGCCGAAATTGTGCGCGAAGGGACAGTCGTAAGGCGGCAGATCGCGCTCAACGACGCGGTGCTCAATAAAGCGGCGCTCGCTCGCATCATGGATTTGGAACTTCGCGTCGATGGGGAATACGTCACGACGTACAAAGCGGATGGCCTGATTCTTTCGACGCCGACCGGGTCCACCGCTTACTCCCTCGCGGCCGGCGGACCGATCGTGTACCCGATTGTCGAGGCATTCGTCGTAACACCCATCTGCCCGCACACGCTTACGAACCGGCCGCTGGTGATTCCCGATTCCGCCACGATCGAAGTGGATTTCAAATCGGGCGACGATGCGGTTTTCCTGACGCTTGACGGACAAGTCGGAATCGAGCTGGTACCGGGAGACCACATCCGTGTGCACAAAGCTGCGGAAAAATTACACTTGGTGCGTCCCGCAAAAAAAACCTATTATCAGATCCTGCGCAACAAATTGAAGTGGGGCGAACGGTAAAGAGCGCGGGGAGGGGCTTTTCACCCTTTGGCAACGTTGACAAACTTTTGAACCGATGCCTACAAATCTCTTCCGCCCAATCGGCCTTCACGAACTCGCTCTTCTTTGGGATTCCGGCATGCGCGCATTTCCGGAGCGATTGGCTCAACAGCCGATTTTTTATCCCGTCGTGAATTTGGAATACGCACGGCAGATCGCCCGCGAATGGAATACTCCAGACACAAATTCCGGCTTTGCCGGTTTTGTCACACGGTTTGGGGTGTCATCTACGTACCTGTCCAAATTCGACCTCCACACTGCGGGTTCCGCCGCACATCAGGAATATTGGATCCCCGCAAAGGAACTTAGCTCATTTAACAAGGCTATCAGCGGCCTGATTTCAGTGGAAGAAGCGTACTTCGGAGACAAATTTGTCGGATACGTTCCAGATAACCATCGGCTCAAAGGTCGGAATGCAGTGGAGCAATTCATTGAATTGTCGGAAATGTCGGATCCCGCGGATTTCATTTCAGAAATCCTGGCCAATCGTAAGGCGGTATTTTTGAATTGCTTTTTCTGGGTCAAGGCCGACCTGTCGCGTCTGGGGTGCAATCGCGAGCAGAGGGAAGTGTTTTTCACGAACTTAGCAAATGCGTGGGAATCCAGCAAAATCAATGTGCCCCTTCCAATTTGGTTGAAACCGGAAGGGGGTAAATGACTATCGTGCTAGCAGGATCGGTCTTCTATTCGCCGCGGATTAAATCAGCTCGGGATTCGCGGCGGCGGATCAGCTTCGTTCGGTTGCCCTCGACGAGAATTTCCGCGGGGCGCGGGCGCGAATTGTAATTTGACGTTTGCACGATGCCGTAGGCCCCGGCTCCCCAAAGGACCAGCACATCTTCCGGAGCCACTTTTCCGAGGGGCCAATCCTGAAGAAAGCAATCCCCCGATTCACAGACGGGGCCAACGATATCGGCGCGAGCGAGGGACCCGGAAGCGCGGTGAGCGCGCGTGATGGGATGCGTCGCATCGTATAGAGCGGGGCGCATGAAATCGTTCATCGCGGCATCCACGATCACGAAATTCTTGCCGCGATTCTGCTTGGTGTACAAAACACGCATCAGAAGAACGCCGGCGGGGCCGATCAGCGACCGGCCCGGCTCGATCAGCAAGTGGCAGCCGAGCGGCCGAACGACCCGCGCCAGGTCAGCGGCCCAGGCCGCTTTTTCCGGCGGCTGCTCCGAAGTGTAGCGAATTCCGAGTCCGCCGCCGGAATCGAGATAGCGGAGCGGGATGCCGGCGCGCGCAAGCTCGCGCACAAATCCAGCCAGCCGGGCGAGAGCGCGCCGGTGCGGAGCAAGTGTCAGAATCTGCGATCCGATGTGCGCGCTGATTCCCTGCCAGTCGATCCAGCGGGAATTCCGGTGCTCGAGGTAGAGGCCTCGCGCAGTCTCCCAGTCAATTCCAAATTTGTGGCGATGCTGTCCGGTGGCGATGTGCGGATGGCCGCCGGCTTTGACGTCCGGATTGACGCGGATGGAAGCCGCGGCGCGCACGCGCAAGCGTGATGCCTCTGAGGCCAGCAGATCCAGTTCCGCGGGCGACTCCACATTGAAAAGAAGAATCCGCGCGCGCAACGCCTCGCGAATTTCTTCGCGCGATTTCCCGACGCCCGAAAACACGATGCGGTTTCCCGCTACGCCGATACGACGGAGGCGATATAGCTCACCACCCGAGACGATATCAAATCCACTGCCAAGCGCGGCAAACACGCGGAGGATGCCCAGATTTGAATTGGCCTTCGCTGCATAGCAAATCGTGTGCGGAAGTTTGCCGAACGCTGCATTCATTCGACGATAGGCCTGCTCGATGCTCGCGCGGCTGTACAGATACGCGGGGGTTCCGAATCGCTTCGCGACTGCAGTTACGGACACGTCTTCGCAAAATAATTGGGAGCCGTGGTAAGAAAAGCCGAGGGTATAGCTCGCCGGATCGACTGCGCCCGCGGAGCGGGAAGCGCCCGAATGGGAAGACGCCGCGCTCACTTGACTTTCATCACCACCAGCGTGCGGTCGTCTGTGATGGCGCCTCCTTCCGTGAATTTCTCGACTTCCTCAAGCAGGCGGTCGGCCAGGTCACTCGAATTTAGATTTGCGTTGGCGGCCAAAAGATCTTTTATGCGTTCGGTGCCAAAAAATTTTCCTTGGCGATTGGCCGCCTCGGTCAGGCCATCGGAAAAGAAGAGGAGGATATCGCCCGAAGTGAGGCGCACGCTCCATTCCTCATAGGTCGCATCATCGAAAATGCCGATGGGAAATC
>Ga0210409_10001353_pt1 | contig 32517 bp, 29 predicted proteins | sample IncBWH17MmetaG_FD_161649 | JGI IMG/M metagenome (GOLD analysis project Ga0210409, IMG submission 161649) | Forest soil microbial communities from Barre Woods Harvard Forest LTER site, Petersham, Massachusetts, United States - Inc-BW-H-17-M | ecosystem: Environmental > Terrestrial > Soil >...
CTTTGTAAATGGCAAGTCCACCGGGTTGCTGACCGCCTACAACGTTCATTCCAAACAAACCACGGACATTGTGTCCGAGAACGCGACTCAACCAATCATCTCGCCCGACGGAAAGCGCGTGATGTTCATTACGCTCCTCGCAAAGGAACGCAACGAGCTGTGGGTTTCGAACATTGACGGCACCAACAAAGTGAGGTTAGCCACCGGAGGGTCCCTGTGGACCGGGGATTGGTCGCCGGACGGTTCACAGCTGACTTTTTGTGAGACGGCCACCGACTCAAGCGCCAAGAACTACATCATCTCGGCCGATGGCAGCGGACTTCACCAGCTTCCACCGTTGGGAAATGGCCCGATGAATTCAATATGGAGCCCGGACCAGAAATACCTTTACGTGAGTGGCACCGAAAAGGTTTCCTCAAGGCCCATGGTTTGGAAAATCAATGTGGATGGCTCGAATCTGGAGAAGTTCGTCGACAACTGTGGCGCAGCCACTGACATCGACCCCAGTGGGAGGTACCTCCTTGCCATGATATTTGAAGGGGGAAAAACGGGAATCTACGAAATCTCCACCTCCGACAGGAAATGCACCTTCCTACGTCCCGCAACAGCGTTCGGCGGACTTTTTGCACGTGATGGTAAGTCGTTCCTGTACGAAGCTGCTTCTCGCAATGATGTCGCGATTTACCGTCAGCTCTGGCGAGACGGCAAACTTATCGGTGAACCTCAGGTCGCGGTGAGGATCCCCTTTGCGTTTACCCTGTCGTATGATACGAACGCTTCGGATTTTTCTCGGGACCTTTCCACTATTGTCTATGCGCGCCCTGGCGGCCATGCCGACCTCTACCTGCTGAGCCAGAAATGACTCACAGTCCTCAGGCTCCTCAGTCCCATCCGCATCGCCCGCCAAGTTCAAGTACGCGAAGTTGCAATAGGGCGGGTGGCAGGCCCTTACCCGCTGGGTACGATCTGGGTGCCGCTCGATAAGAGCGAAGGTGTAGTCAAGAGACACTTCTTCGCCACAATGCTTTTCAGGACCGCTCCACTCAACTGATCGATATCGCGGTGGATCCACGATTCGACGAGCTTCTGTCCGACCCGCCCTTCCAAGACATGGTGCGCCCGGCTCGCCGTACCTTGCTGATGGCGGGTAACCCGAGCCCAATGGGCGAGACGAATTTGAGTGCGCCAACTGCCGGTCGCGCACCTTGGGATTATGATGTGCAAGCCGGAGGTTATCGACCGTCCTTCGGATTAGTACCGATAAACGCGCTTGTGTTTACGAATTACGAATATCGTGTCAACTCCCGGATAGTCGGCAATCCGGAAGTAATGTCGATTGCGAAGTGGTACCTGAGGTCAACATCCGCGTGCGCCGTCATCAAGGAGCCAGTTTCTGCGCTGCCCGGCAGTGCGTTTCGAGGAACTGTTGAAACGGAAGACTATTTGGAAGGTTCTCTCGTTTGGCGGGAGAGAAAGCGCCGTAAGAAAGTAAACCCCCTTTTTTTGTAACTCTCAGATCCAGCCCTAAGAAAGGCCTCGCAGATTTGAGCCAGACTTCGACCTTCGGTCGAAGCAATCTCCTCCAAACGGTTCTTCAAGTCTGAAGGAATTCGAAATGTGAATTGTGTGTCCTTCCTCATTTGCTCCGAATTCTATCATGCTGACGAGGCGATTTTCGAGCACAAAATAGCTTGACAAGTAAAACGTGCATTGCGATACTGTGCATCGCAATGCACTGCATTGTACTTTTGTAATTAAGGAGGAAAATGTCCATGAAACGTACATCTGCAGGCTGGCGTACAAACGCTCGACGAGCACGGGCTATGTGGGGTCGATTGCCTGCTACCGCGATCGAATCACTAAAGCAATTAACTAGTGGGTTTGCGCTTTCTGTAGTAGCTGGGGATCTGCAGTTACTTGAGAACAAGTGGTATGTCACTCATTCCGGACTCTTGCGCATCGCCCAGAGGCGTCGATGCTCCGGAATCAAGACTGTCCTTCAGGAGACTCTCTCTGATCCTCATGCCAACCGTTGGGTTTTTAGGGCGACAGTCTATAAGAGTGCTGTCTCAAGGGGTTTCGTCGGTTACGGCGATGCCGACCCTACAAATACGTCCCCCCTGGTTCGCGGGGCCGAGATGCGCGTCGCTGAGACACGCGCCGTCAATCGGGCCCTGCGCAAGGCCTACGGGATTGGTCTCTGCTCTGTTGAGGAGTTGGGCTGGCTGACTAACTCGCCTAGTCCTGCCGGGGAAAAGAGCCAGTCCATAAAGCCTCCTAACTCGAATGGTTCGAGTAACGGCCAACCTAAGCTGCGCGACCGGTTGTGTGTGTTGATCCGCCAGCACAATCTCGATCCCATACTGGTCAAAGCGTACGCCGCGGACTTCTGCGGTACACCTACCGTCAAAGATGCCAGTCGCGATTCAGTTGAGTCCTTTATCTCCCACCTGGCGGCCGCCGCAAATGAAAACAGGGACGGGCTGGTGTGCAAACTCAATTCCTATTCTCAACCTGTGGAGGTCAAGCAATGAGGCGGCAGATTCAAGGCCTGCATTTGAATCAGCAGGGAGTCGAAAACAAGCTCGATGGATTGTTCCTTGTCCGCGTGGATAGGGCTCGCTACCGGTGGCATCCAAAGAAACCATTCGTAGAGATCCAATTTGCGATTCTGGAACCAAAATCTTTCGAAACCAGGCTGCTGACGGGACGGTTGTACTGCACCGAAAGAGCTCTCTGGAAACTCAATTGGTTTCTTCGAGATTTTGGCTACGACGCGCAGCTACTCAAGGATGACCAGGTCGATGAAAAAGCACTCCGCAATCTTCGCGGGGTCATTCGGACTTCCTTTACTACTCTGAACGGCCGCGCGTACCGAAATCTCGATGCCTTCGCTCCTGAAGCAGACTGGGAGGCTCTCGAATGCACGTCACTGGCCCACAGCGATGGTCAGGGAGATAGCGATGGTCTATAGCTACACGCAAATTAGTCAGTATCTTCGTTGTCCCCGAAGCTACCGCTACCGTTATATGGATGGATGGCGGGAAAAAGAGACACGGGCCGCGATGGTCTTCGGACGCTGCTTTGAAAAAGCTCTGGGTGCCTACTTTGGGCAAGAGGATAGCGCCGCCGTGCTTTTCAAAGAATGGGACGCGCACCGCGATGCCCCTTTTGAATTCCGCAAAGGAGAATCCTGGGACCGCCTCTTCCACCAGGGCGTCCATTTGCTCGAAACATTTGCGCGGGATAATCGCGTACGAATTCACAATCCGAAGAAGAATCTACAAATTAAAATGCTGCGGGCACTGCTGGGCGGAAGCGAATTCGTTTCCTATCTTGATGCCATCGGGGAGATCGATGGCCAGCGCTGTCTGATCGACTGGAAGACCACGACTAGCCGCTACTCAACGGAACCCGAGGGATTGCTCGCGCTCGACCCGCAACTCATTTGTTATTCCTGGATCAGTGGGATCTCGGAGGTAGCACTGGTCGTCTTCGTTAGGAAGCATGCTCCCGAGATTCAATACTTGAGAGCTACGATCTCGGAAGAGCAGCGTCAAGAGTTCGGGCGCCTCGTGGAGACAACAATCGGCCAGATCGAAGGGGCTCAGTTCGTTTCGCACACTGGCATCCGCTTTCCCCAAAACGGCTGCCTGAGTTGCCCACACCTGGGACTCTGCCTGAATAACGAGCAGTTAGTAGCGGCCAACCTTATCCGCAGACCAGGAGCGAGCGATCTTGATTGGCTTGACGAGCTTGTGGACTGACGGACGAACTGCCGTGACACCGGAATTGAATCATCGGCGGGCGGTCTTTGTCTTGGGCAAGATCGATGAGATCTTGAGTTGGGAAAAGACCAAAGAGCAAGAGAAAGACGCGAGGTTTGTGGAGTTGGGGCAGTACCTGTGCGAGGTCAGGTCGAAGCAATACTGGAGGTTAGAGAAGTTGGAGTCGTTCGATGAATTCCTTGAGAAGCGCTTTCCGGAATCGCGGCGAAAAGCCTATTACCTGATGGCAATCCACGAGCATCTACCGCGGATCGCGAAACCGGAGCTAAAGTTGATGGGATGGACCAAAGCGAGGGAATTGGTGAAGGTTGCCCGCAAGGAAGGGCAGACATTCGATTGTGCACCCTGGGTGCACAGGGCCAGCTCGATGCCCAGGGAAGAATTCAAGCAAGAAGTGGCGCGGCACCTGAACGGGCAGGAGACCGAACCACACGAGATCCTTTACTTCAAGGTGTACAAGAGCCAGCTGCCGGTGATCGAAGAGGCGCTCGAAACTGTTGGGTTGATGCTCGGCTCAAACAAGTCGAGGGGTTACTGCCTGGAGATGATTTGCGCTGATTTTCTGGCGGGGACCAAGCTGGGAGAGACGCAACAATAGATTCGATTATGCAAAGTTCAATAAATCCGACGCGTCTACCTCAAAAGCAACCCAGGCTTAAACTGAGCCCGGAAGAGTACACGAAACTCCGAATCCAGGTCCTGGAGCGAGATGGTTGGCGGTGTCAAGAGTGTGGTGCCATGGAGGGCTTGGAGGTCCATCATATGAACCCCCGGAGCCGGCTTGGTGATGACGTGATGGACAACCTGATTGCGCTTTGCGTCGGTTGTCACGGCAACCGTCACGGAGGGCGCCGATAGAAGAAACGGTGTGCCCAACAGAATAAACTCAACGGCGTGGGGTTGGCGAGCCCGATAGGATTTGAACGAAGGACAACGGCTCAGAAAATTTCTGTAATCGATTCGTTTGGCCTCTAGCTGCATTCTGCATCATGGTTTTGGGGGTATCTTCAAACTCCGGCGCTGTGATGCCTACTTTTACCCGGTATTGCAGTGAGCTCCGAGAAGACCGTCTTTGAGGTTGAGCCGTCGGGAGACGGGGAATCGCTGACTGTAACATCTTGGCTTCGGAATCCGTTCTCCGGAAACAAGACGACCCTGAATGTCTTCGCAAGAACAATACAATCGAACCAGGGGGTCCAGTTGCGAACATACCACGCCTCGAGCTTTACACGATCTTCGAGGGTCAACTGATTTTTACCACTCACTTGCCAAAATCCAGTCATGCCCGGGCGGGCAGAGAGAATGGTGTCAAGGTCAATGCCGATACGACCTAGTTCGTGGGGGAGATACGGACGGGGACCTACCAAGCTCATCTCGCCGTTGAGAACGTTGAACAGTTGCGGGAGTTCGTCAAGACTCCATCGCCGAAGGAAGCCACCTAGCCGCGTGAGACGAGGATCGCCTTGCCTCAATTTGGCGTACTTTTGCCACTCATCCATCGCCTGTGGGTTGGATTTCAGATACCGCGCGAGCATTTCTTCCCCATCTACGCGCATCGTCCGGAACTTGAGACAGAGGAAATTCCGTCCCCGATATCCAAGTCTTTCTTGGACGAATAGCGCAGGCCCCTTGGATTCAAACTTCACCAGAATAGCGATGACCATGCATATGGGGAGCGCGATCACTGTAAGGGCGGTCCCGAGCAACAGATCGAAACCACGCTTCAACCAAACATTCCAGGGCTTTGCGAGGTTGTTTGAAAGTTTGAGCATCATCACACGCTCGCGAAGAAAACCGTCCACTTGCAAATTCATCATCGGCAGGCCCCATACTTGAGGCACCACATAGATGTTGTCGCAATAGGGCTGCAGCTCGTGAACGAGGGCCAATAGCTTCTCCTCGCGCAGGCTGGGCATGGCGATTAATATGTCCCTGGAGTTCGTTCGCTCCATTTGCTCGCGAGCCTCCGAAAGATTCCCTAAGATATTTACAGGCCTGCCTTTGCAAGCTCCGAGACAATTGCCTTTCTTGTTGGGATTGTCATCGAGCACTCCTGCAACCTCGTAGCCCAAGAACGTATCAGACGCCAGCCCTCGCATGGCGAGCACCGCCATGTCAGTTGCTCCTAGAATTAAAATCCGCTTTCTCCATGGGCCCAATGTCCCCAGAATACGCTTGCTCCAATAACGCACGATGGGCAAGAGAACAAAAAGATTCAGCGCAGTCAAAAGAATCGAAGTGCGGGACACAAGGGGGCTAAGCTGAGTCAAGGCCAGAGCTGCCAGCATAGCGATTAGGCTCAACGCGACCGCTTTAACTAAGTGGCCGACTTCATTCCATTGTGAGCGGCGCCGCGTGTAAAGACCTTCGACGCTGAAAAAAGTGAGAGGCACTAGCCACAACCACCAGAAGGATACGTAGTACAGGAATGGGAAGGTCGAGGGTTGGAGATAGGCGTCCACATGAGGAACGAAATACCTTCTTATGAGTATCGCTAGCTCGAGAGAAATGGCGATCGCAAACAGATCTGTCAGAACAAGGATAAGAACGCAAGTTACTTGACGAGACAGGAATCTCGCACGCGGCCGTTGGCCAGACAATTTATTCCCGTTCAAGGGCAGCAGCGGGCGTTCGGGGGCCATTCTGACAGTCGACATAGATCTCCTAAGGAAAGCGGGCTCCGGACTGCATTTACAACGACAAGACAACTACTCCGATGGTGAGAAGATCGCGGACAAACGCCGAACCGGAGAAGCCCAGTCTTCGGATTAGGGTTTGTGCTAAGAGAATTGCGAGAACGATTCGGTGTTCCTCTCTGCGAGGCCAACGCTAAACTAAATTTTGAAGGTTCGATTTTTGAGTAAGGGTGTGCATAATTCTTTCCGGGTCAGTCATCGCCGATGTTTCCGGCTGCCGTTGCAGTTTTTTCTACCGCAAACTCACTTCCCGATGCGGACAATGGCTCAGCATCCAGGGGGGAAGCATCGCAAGCGTTCAACATAGATCGTTCGAATCGGTAAAGAATTTCGTCGCGGTTCAAATGAGAAACAGCATACGTTCGCGCCGCTTGTCCTAGCGTCAGGCGCAAATCACTATCTGCCGCGAGCTCAAGCAGGGCTGATACAAAGGCATCCAGATCCCCAGGTGGGACGACTATCCCACGTCCCTGCACCGCGTTCGCCAGCTCCGTGCCTTGTGTGGCCATTGCAAGGACAGGGCGGCCACTCGCAAGCATTCCCGTCAACTTCGAGGCATCACCAGATCGGCAGCGCCAGCGCGTTGCGGAAGAAGATGGATGTCTGCCAGGTTCACCAACTCATTCAAGCGCTCCGGTGGTTGAAACGGTAGAATAGTGACGTTCGCCAAACCGCTCGCCTTCTCAACAAAAACCTGCCGATAAGAGCCGTCACCGCAAAAGACGAATCGCAGATCGGTGCAGTGCGACAGCTGACGAATAGCATCCGCCAAGAGGTCGAGCCCTTGCATTTTCCCATGCTTCCTGAATAGAGCGCGACGACGGTAGGTTCTGTGATGCCGAGTTCATTTCGCTTTGCAATTCTGATCTAATCGTTGGCGGCGGACAAAAGGCGCTCCACAACGAAATCCGTTGTAGCGGGAATTAAAGTGATCAAACCAGAAGTTCTGGCAGCCGCTCCCTATATCGGACTATAAGTAACATGAGATGACGCGCATCCCAGTAGCGCGGCCCATAACGCTTGGGATCTGCAAGACACCGGAACAGCCAACCAAGATACAATTTGTCTGCCCAATGAGGAATCTGGACTTGATCGCCACTCAGGAATGCGATCGCAGCGCCTATGCAGTGAACCGCGACCGGATAGTTCAGATTGACCTTGAGATACAGTCCAAGATGCTCCTGAGTGCCACCTCCAATCGTTACGACTACTTGTTTAGGGCGGCGCTCACGGAGGCGATCCAGGAGTTCTCGATCCTCGATTGGACAGGCATATATTGGAGCTACGTAGTAATCGTCCTCTCCCACTTCCAGCCCTTGCGCTCGGAGCCAAGCAATGTTCTTAGTTGCGCTGGCTCGGCTTGCCATAATCCAAAAGGTTTCGCCGTTACAGCAAAAGCCCGGACGCCTTACCAATTCGCGCATATACTCAAGTCCAGATAGACGCCGTATTGAATCTCGCTGAAGAAAATTCCAGATCACGACCATAAAAGCACTATCGGTAATCACTAGGTCGGCGTTGAGGAGCGCCTCTCGATACTCGGGGTCGCGTGGAAGATTCTTGAGGGCAGGGGCAGCCGGAACAACCAACAATCCGCCTTGCTGCATGATATCAACGGCTTCTGATGCACTTCCATGGAAGAAGTTGACACCAAGAATTTGCCTAAACTTGGAGTCCAAAACTTTTTTTGGCATCGCTATTTCTCGGCCGCCATGAACATCTGAGTCTCAATCCAGGCGTAAGTCTTCTCCAAACCATCGCGGAGGCGAATAGAAGGCTCCCAGCCAAGGTATTGCTTGATTTTCGTGTTATCGCTATTACGCCCGTTGACCCCCTTCGGCGCATTCAGACTATAACGCCGTTCCAGCCTCACTCCTGCGATGTCCTCGACGATGTCAACCAACTGATTGATTGTCACTAGCTCACCGCTGCCGAGATTGATAGGCTCACGAATCTCACTTTCCAGCATTGCGAGCGTTCCTTTTAGGCAATCATCGATATACATAAAGCTGCGAGTCTGATTGCCATCGCCCCAGATCTCTATCTCTCGCCTGCCAGAAGTCTTCGCATCGATTACTTTGCGGCAAATGGCGGCAGGGGCCTTTTCACGTCCACCATCATATGTTCCTAACGGACCGTAAACGTTGTGATAGCGGGCAACTCGCGTTTGTAGGCCAAAGTCTTCTTCGAAGTGGCGGCACATCCGCTCACTGAACAGCTTTTCCCAACCGTAACCATCTTCAGGAAGCGCCGGATATGCATCTTCTTCCCTTAGCGGAATCACCCGAGCGTCCCTCTGTTTTTCGCCGTTGTATACACATGCGGATGACGAATAGAAAAATCGCTCAACACCGCAGTCGCGAGCCGCCATTAGCATATGCGTATTCGTTAGAACATTTAGCATACAAAGTGCCTTGTTGTTCTCGATGAAGCCCATGCCTCCCATGTCTGCAGCGAGTTGAAACACAACCTGCATACCATCAGCGGCCGTGAGGCAGTTGTTTTTGTCGCGCAGGTCCATCGAAAGATTCTCGACATCGCGGGATTTCTGATACCACTCATCGAGCGGCTTGACATCAACGGCGCGGGTCACATTTACTCCTCTACTGCGCAGGAATTCAACCAAATGCCCACCGATGAACCCGCCGGCCCCGCACACCACGACTTTCTCATTTGCAATTTTCATTGAGCGACCTCTGTTGGAATATTTCGAATAAATGTTTCGCTCCGCGTCGACTGCCCGCCGGCCCCGCTAGTTTTTTCGGCCGATCTTCATGCATCCTGGTGCAGATGATGACCTCATGCCCAACACGTGGCAACACGGACTTCGTGCCCTGCGGCAAGCGAGTCAGTGGGCCATTTGCCGACTCCGGCAGATTCGGGATGGAAATTAATTCCGTGGATGAGAATACACACGCTTTATGCCTTCGTTGCGACAAGCAGCAGACAATCGCCCCGTCCGATTCGATTGCCAAACCACAGCGGCGGGAACAAAACAAACCTGGCACAAACCATTAGCGCCAGTGTCAAGAATGGGTTCCGCAGCCGTGTGTTTTTTTTGCCTTCTTTTGCGAACAGCCACGCGATGCAAGACTGTGCAACCCAGAGCGCGGGAGTGATCTGACGGAGTTCGATATTCTGAAAGCCTGCATCGGTCAACAGGCGCTGCAGAGTCTCTGCGGAAAAGTGCGAAATGTGAAATGGCACATGCCAGTTGATCCAGGAGCGGCCGAATACTCTCCGCAACCAACTGCGGCTGTTCGGACAACTGATCCAGAGCTGGCCGCCCGGCTTCAGGTTTCCACGAACATTGATCAGCACCTTCTTGGGATTGGGCGCGTGCTCCAAAACATTCGAAAGAACCACTACATCGTAAGCCGCGGACGCGGTGAAATCAGTCGTATCGCCTACGTGAACGTTGAAACCCGCTTCCCGCGCCACCGCAGCGGCGCTTGGGTTCAACTCCAAGCCCTCCACCTGAAAACCGTTGCGCGCATAAATTCGCAGCCCGCGCCCCTCGTTGCAACCCGCATCCAGCAAGCGTCCGGCGCCTTTGCGTCCATGAAACGAAATATCGCCATCGAGAAAAATCCACGCGCGGTATAGCCAAGAAGAAAAGAACCATTCCCGGAGGCGTGTGTAGGCCGTCCCTCGCTCGCCGCCAAAGTTGTAGTACGACTCGTACAGACGGCCCAGCTCTGCTGGAGTCGGGACGGGAGAGATCTGCTCCAAGCCGCAGTCTAGGCAGCGCCAGACTTCGTAGGTGCCCTCGATCCCAAACCGTGTGTCAAACAGTTCGCCGACGGACTTCTCAAGCGTTCCATTGCACAGAAGACAGGGTGCTTGCATGCGCGCCCGAGGCCCCGCTGGCTCGTCAGCTCGCGTCCGCGTAGACTCGCGCTCCGTAGCTTTCACAACCGCTTGCTGCATGCATCTCCTCCACGATTCACTTTGGGGTCCTGCGCGTTACGGCTTCCTGCTTTCGACGCAGATTCCTACGCCGTCGAGGACTCTTCCTGCCTCTTCGACTTCCCCAATGCTGGAAATTTCGCGATAATCTCGACCCGGTCGCCGTTGGGCTTAGACCCTATATTTCGGCAATCGTAACCCCACAATTCAAGTAAGCGGCGGCACCCTGTTTCTACTTCTCGCCCATGAGTAGCCAGGAATAGCACCGGCCGGAACCTCTGAAACGTCCGACTGGCGCCGCGAAGGGCCAGCAATTCCGCTCCTTCGATATCCATCTTCACGCAGTCCGGCGGGAGGACTGCGCCGTCGTCTATCAGAGAATCCAAAGTTGCGGTCGGGACCGTTATACCGCCTTCACCGGAGAGGTGACCCATAAAACCGGTTTCCTCAGTATCAAAACGCGAAGTGCCATTTTTATTGCTGACGGCTATGGCCAGAACTTCTACATTCCTCACCCGATTAAGCGCCAGATGTTTCCTGAGATAGGAGAGGTTCCTTGGAACAGGCTCAAAGGCAAACACCTTTCCCGAAGCAACCAGTCCCGACGCGAGAAGTGAATAGAAGCCCACGTTTGCCCCGACATCCCAAAAGACGCTGCCCGGCTGTATTTCTCGCGAGATTAATTTCTGTTTTTCGTATTCATAGAATCCAAGCCAGCATCGATGGATTGCCGACCCAACGATCCAGCGTTTGCCACGAAGGTTACCCATCAATACGCGCACTGACATTGTGGGCGGTACCAATCTGAGCGTGTAATGAGCTAACCCAGCAAACATCTGCTCACTCTTTAATACCGGACAGGTTCAGCCAACCGTGAACGCCGTCCGATCTGCTTGCAATTCTGAGCTTTCGCTCTTCTTTTAGGGCTGATCTTGCAGACGCGCTCATGTCTGCGCGAGCTGGCGCAGCGGTGCCACATGGCCAGTACAGTAAAGCCCCTGCTGCAATCGCAGTCCCCACATCAGCACTGCGGTGAAAACGAATGTTATGAAGGTGTCTTCAAAGGATGTTCGGGCAAAAGAGATCAGTAAAAGGAAGAGAACCGCGAGCAGGAGCGCATGGCTTTCTATTCTCGGTGTCAGTTTCGCTGACAGAAAAAGAATCAGGATTGTAAAAGATGGCAGCAAGAGAACAATGAAAACACCGAAGTTCGCATATAACTCTCCCAGTTGTGTCGTGCTAAGGCTTGTAACTTCTCCCGGCTCGTATAACTTTGCGATCTGCACTGGATAGTTTTCCGGCTTATTTGGATACAACGCCCGAGGCACTAGAAAAGTGACTGCCTTGCTGTAAGTTGAGCCATAGAAGTAATCGAATTTATCTCCAAAGTCGTTGACCATATGCATTAACTGCATGACGCTTGCGCCCTCTGTTGTATCCATGAGCGTTGTCATTGCCCGGCTCTCTGTGTCCCTCTCCACATAGCCGGGTAGGTCCTCCGCAATACTGCTCAAATCGTGGCGAAAAGAGGCCCACGCACTGAAGAACAACAAAACCAGGGGCGAAAGAAGCACAATGGCCACAATCAGTTTTTTCCGTTGATAGATCCAGCAAGCCGTTAGAAAAGAGAGCCCGTACAACGCGATGAAGATCCGGTTTCCACTCATTACCATCTGCAGCATTAAGCCGAAGCCGATAAACGTGAAAAATCGCCACTCCGATTTTCGCAACTGCAATTGCCGAGCGGTGAAAAGCGCGGCAGCTGCGGTGAAAACGATTTGATTGGCAAGTGACATCTGGGCGTACAAGACAAATAGATCTCCGAACCTGGTAAAGGATTCTTCCTGTCGAAGATACCAATGCGAAATCAAGAAAGATTCCAGACCGCCCGAGCGCCAAACCGCGAAGACACAGTCCAGAATGGAGAGGCCCAGGGTGAGAAAAATGGCCCTCCTGAGCTTTCGGTCCTGCACGGGTAGATCGGATGCGCTCCAAGACGACTCTTTCCGCGGGCGCAGTAATGAGACCGACTGAAAAGCAAAGAGTAACGACAGCCAGATAACTAGCATTGGAATCAGGTATCGGACGTCCGAGAGGTCGACCGAGGCGTATCGTGCGTTAGCTTCATAAAAATCAGGAATCTGATAACCGCCGTGCAGAACTAAGATCGTTAGCGGAGCGACCACAAAATAGCCTAAGCCGACCAACCACCCCATAATGGGCGTGAAAGGCGTGCGCTCATCGCGCGCACGGCTCAGGGCACGCAAATAACTCCACATGAGCACAGCAAGAAATGGAAAATACAATAACCTCATCCCCTCACCTGAGAAGACAGAAAGGAACTATCTGAAATCTTTTCATGACCACACGACGCTCATATGTTTGCGCAGCATCAGCGGCTTGAGGCTGATTCTCTGCGCGGCGTTACGGAATCCGTACTTGGAGAACTCGCCAGATCGCTGCGAGGCGCAATGTACCGACCGTCCATGATGGACCAAAGTCTCGCCGAAAGCGGCGGGTTCACCAGATGCTGGTAGCCCTCGAACGCGGATTGCTGCATCTTCGCCAAGCGTAAAGGATCGGCGGCGAGGGACTTGATGGCCTGGTACAGCGATTCTTCGGGAGTCCTGTGGTCATACAGCAGCCCGTCGACGGCATCCCGAATGAAACTGGGCTCCGGCCCCTGGTGCGAAGGCAGATCATCGTGGGTGATAACCGGCAAGCTGAGGGACATGAGGTGTTCCACGCTCAGACCCGCATTGCCCGGGTAGCAGCCCAGAAAACAATCCAACGAAACCTTCCGAATTTGCTCCTGCCGGTAGATCTCTCCGTGCAGCACAACCCAGGGAAGGGTGCTTGTTTTAGTTTGCAAGTCTTGGGTCTCTTCCCCAGTCCCGATCACATGCAGTGTTAGCGGAAGGCCATCCGTTCGACGAAGTCTCTCGATCACACGCACCAACAAATGTAGGTTAGTGCCCTCACGAAGTCTGCCGATAAAGAGGATTCCCCGTTCGTCGCCGCGCTTCTCTCGCGGCTGAACTGGAAAATGGTTGACCAAGGAGTTGTGCGCCACAGATAGTTTTTGTTCGGAAAAGCCGTGGTCGAGGAAGGACTGCCGCACAATAGGGGCATAACAGATGTAGGAAGTGGCGAGCCTCAAAAGGAGTGTCATCATTAAGCGATAGAAGGTGCCAATGTGCCGTTTCTTGTAGAGGCCGTGCCCATGGACATGAACCGGAATGCGCAGCAGCTTCCCCCGGAGAAGCGTGGTCCAAAAACTCAAATAACGCGGATTGCCAAAGATCATGATGACATTAGGTCTCTCGCGGCGGATGTACCCTCCCACTCCCCACTGGATCATTCCTAGTCCTTCTCCGAAGGGTTTGAAAGTGGGCACTACAAAGTAGCGGACCCGTAAACTCGGCGGCGGGGGAACATCCCCGAATCCTGTCCCACACGGCGTCGGTGAAAAGACCAAATCCACCTGACAATGTTGGTCCAACTCCAGGAATGTCTCACGGCAATAATTCGAGAGAAGCGGCTGGATGATACAAAGTCTTTTCATTTGAATTGCATCACGCGCTTAAGCAGGCGGCATCAAGCCGGATGCAGCATCCCGTGAACACACGGTCCTGAAAGAGATAGGTTCGCGATGGGATCTGAGCAGGAGCGGGCCGGGGCGCGGTCAAGCGTAAGTTGTTCGATGATTGAGTGAAACATAGGATGCGCGTACTCAGGTGCGCGATCAATCGTGCTCTAAACGGGAAACGGGCTCCTTACATTCAAAATAACAATCCATGCGTTTCTGCCACTGGCTAGACCAGAGTTCTACTTTCGCAAAATGCGGTGTAAGAAAATTGCGAACCTGTTCCACGGAAAGGAACTCATTCTGGTGTTCGTCGTTATGCCCGCCGGTTTCCTTAAAGATCGGAGTGGAGCCGAGCAGAACGCCGTCCGGCTTGAGCGCATCGCCAAGGCGCCGAAGCAGTCTTGCTCCATCCTGGACGGAGAAATGTTCAATCGAAGCGAAGAGCAGGATCACTTCATATTTCTTAGACAGGGAGACGTTGTTCGCATCGGCCAGAAAGAAATCGACGTTTGGCTTTGCGTGTTTCCTGCGGGCCGTCGCGATTGCCTTCTTGTCAAAGTCGAAAGCATCAACGTGGGCAGCATTTTGCGAGTAATAGTTCCCTGAGAAGGTTCCATCTCCACACGCGACATCAAGTACTTCATCCCCTGGACGGATAAGTCGATTCGCCAAGATCCCCCGCTCGGTCCATTTGTTCCAGCCTGGCCCAAGTAGATGATCAAAATCGTGATCGTACCAATAGATTCCGAGGATGCCCCACAGTTTCAAATACGTCCAACCAACTAGCTTGTTCAGTGCAAAACAGGTTTGGGCAGCAATGTCGAACATAACGCGCAGGATCGGCCCAAAGGGCCGCAGCAGAAGACGAGCTTTCTTAAACGAGTTGATGGTATGACGCAGGATGGGATTATTGGACGTGCCTACTGTTAGAGTATCCATGCTAAATCCTCCGGTAGCTCGCGGAACTGCGCTCAGCGGGTATATTTTCGTCGGGCCATACTGGTTCGATTTCTGTTGATTCGCTATCTTCCAGGGACAGCTCTCCCGACGTTGGCATTTGGAATATCGTACGGAATTTGGCCGAGGCGGCCACTCCGTTGAAATGCCGCGCGATGGTGCGCCGTGCATTCACCTGGAAAGAGGCGAGGTTATCGGTGATAGTTCCCATAGCCACCGCCGCCGTGCGCACATTGAAGTCGATAACCAGCCCGGCCTGCTCGTTTTCCACAAACGGAATGTCGGCTTCCCTGGAAACAACTATAGGCGTCGCGCAGGCCATTGCCTCGATCGAAGCCAGCATAGTCTCCTCAAAAATCGTGGGGAAGCCGAGAAACACATCGGCCAGGAAATAGTAGTCAAACCGGGTTTCGTAAATATTGTTTATGACGCGGATTTTCTCGTGGGCGCGGTTCAGGGAAATGTACTCTTCCACCTTGGCTTGAAAACCATCGTCGCGGCCCACAATCAGGAGCATGGTTTGTCGAGAGCAAGAGCGAGAGAATTCCAGGAAGGCATCCATCGCGCGAAGTATGCCCTTTGCAGGATGCAGCCGGCCGAGAAACAGGAAGACCAGCGGCTCCTCGGGAACACCATAAACTCTCCGCACGTCCCTCACGGCAGCAGGGTTCTTTCCTGATTCGGTAAAGCGCGCGGGATGCTTGGGAACTCCGTCCACGTGAAGAGGCAGTAGAACGGTCTTGGATTCATTTTTTGGCCCATACTCCCGGCAAATCTCGCCATACGTCTGGCTTTCATGCTCGTTTTGTACCAGGCGAAGATCCACCAGCCTGACGAAAGCCTTCATGAAGAAAGCGTCGTAGATCCTTCGACGCCATCCCTTTTTGTGGTGCAACGAACCGAACGCGGAGTGGACAAGCGTCACTCGTTTTCCAAACAGCACTTTTAGCAGCAAGGCGTAGAGCGGAACCGGACCGCGCAATTCAGAGAAGTGAACGATGGCCGGCCCACGCGACGAGCCGATTCTTTGTGCGGCTCGCACGCACATCAAGGGCGAAATCAGATAAACGCCCCTTTTTGCAAGTTCGGGAAAAAAGAGCTTGCGCCTTTCGATAGGGACACCGCTGATGGTCTCTGATTTCGCCGTGATTCGTGTCAAATCGTGGTGGATATCGCTGGTGAAAACCGTCACATCGGAGTTGCTGCTCATCCAGCGAGCATAATCAAACAGCAGCCGTACCGGTCCGCCGTACCCCCACGCTGGGGCATACATATAGGTGAGCTGAAGATAGAGCGGTACGGGTCCACCGAAAGTCTGCTTCACGTCATGAAGTCGATCCTTTTTCAGTTCATTTTTTGGCATAGATACGTCTTGTAGATCATAGGTTCGGCCTGCCCTCTTTCCGGCAAGGATAATTGGCTGTTGACATCAACTACGTGAAGCCTATGTGTCGCGAACATGCGCACAAGTTGCTGCTCATGGAAGTGTATTTCGAGCATTTCGACCCCGTACGCGCTCTTCGTGAAGAACGTGGGACCCGTCATGTGAAGGACCGGGGTGCGATGGAAAACCACGAACTCGCGGGAAACCCTGGCAGCCTCGGCGATGGCTTTTTCGTACTCGGGAATATGCAAGAGACAACAACCAGAAACTACAATGTCGAAGGAGTTTGCGTCGTAGCTGAGCCGGGTCGCGTCCTCAACGTCGAATCGAATCGAGGGATATATCTGCCGGGCTATGCGGATAAATGCTGGAGAAAAATCGCAGCCCTGATACGATACCTTCACTCCTTTACAACGCAAGACCTCTGAGTGATACCCGCTTGAGCACCCGATTTCCAGAAGGCTTCGGTTGTGGAGCTCAGGAACATTATGCACAAGGATGTCGGCTAGAGCATCGAAAGTCGGGTTGGGCTTACCGGCCCGATACGCCGCGAGCTGTGGTTGGACTACCGCCCACTGCTCCTCTGGTATTCCATCGGCCATCCAAGACTCCGAGAGCCGCCCACTCACCTGAGTAAAATTCTCGGGCGACACGGCATGGAAATGCACGCGGGAATAAAGCCCTCGCAACGCTGATTTAATGCCAGGTGAGCGCCGAAGCAACGTCCGAACCATACTTTTGAGTGCTGGGGTTTGCATCGAATTCAATCAAAAAGTGCTGGATCGAGATGCACGCAGTGGCTCCTCTTGCCGTGCGAGTATTTTCCCGACCAAAGTTTCTTGCATCGTTTCGCGAAGTACCTGAATCCATCCGCGATCCGGAAGATGTGGGCCCATGGGCAGACTCAGAACCTCGTCAGCCAGTTGGTCTGCGATGGGAAAGGAGCCTTTCGGCAAATCCAGCGCGGCGTAAGCCTTCTGGCGATACGGCGGCAAAGGATAATGGATCATTGTTGCGATCTCACGGCTTTCAAGCGCTTGTCGGACGAGGTCTCTGTTAGGCGTTCGAATGACATACAAGTGCCAGCAGGACTCGAACCCGGACGGTTCGCCTGGCGCCGCAACTTGCGGAACTTCGCGCAGAGCATTCTGGAGGAGACTTGCGAGCTTACTTCGCCTGCCGTTCCACTCGTCCAGAAAACGTAGTTTGATCCTCAGAATGGCAGCTTGGAGTTCGTCCAGACGGCTGTTCAATCCTAGGTAATCGTTGAAATATTTAGCCTGGGAACCATAATTTCGAAGTGCGCGCACTTTGTTCGCAATCTGGTAATCATTCGTCACCACCGCCCCGCCATCACCAAAAGCTCCCAAGCACTTGCCGGGATAGAAACTAAAAGCGGCAGCGTCACCCAGGGCGCCGGTGCGCCGCCCTTTGTATTTCGATCCGTGCGCCTGCGCCGCGTCCTCGATCACCCGGATACCATGTTTGTGCGCAATAGCGTTGATCGCGTCCATGTCCGCGGGAAGTCCATACAGGTGTACGGGGATCACGGCGGCAGTGCGCTTGGTAATGGCTGCTTCGAGCCGAAGAGGATCTAGATTGTGCGTTTCGACATTGGGCTCGACGAAGACCACCTTTGCGCCGGCACGGGTAACTGCTAGCGCGGTCGCAAAATACGTGTTCGAAGGAACGATCACTTCTGCCCCTGGGCCGATCCCGTAAGCCATAAGGGAGAGAACCAGTGCATCCAAGCCGTTGGCGACACCAATACAATGTCTTGCACCAAGGTACTGCGCGAACTCCTCTTCGAATCTGGCCACCTCCTTTCCTAAAATGTACCAGCCTCCTGCCAGGGCGCCGGAGATGGCTGCGTCAATCTCGGCTTTGAGTTCGAGATAGCTGGGCGCAAGTTCTAGAAAAGGAATCTTCATTTGGGAAGTTCGCTAGCCGCCGTAACGTACTCGTCCCAATCACGAATATAGTCGGTTGAATCGTAGGGAGCGCTAGTCAGAACCAAGCAGACCGCATCGCGACTGAAGTTGTAGACCCGTGCCCAGAACAGAGGAGGGACGTACACCGCGCGATGAGGTTTGGACATCGTAAAGGTCTTGCGCTCACTGGCGTTGCTCACTTCCAAAGTAAAGCTTCCCGACACTGCGATGAAGACCTGCTCCGTCTCCCGATGTGCGTGTGCGCCTCGCTCGCCGTTGTTCGGTACGCCATACATATAAAAGATTCGCGCGATGGAAAACGGAATATGCTGTTGCGATTCCACTACAGTCAAGCTGCCACGTGCCGGCTCGAGAAACGTAGTGAGATCGATTACTTCCACTTTCTCAAGGTGATTTGCGGTCTTCATAAATTCAGAACAGGAAAGCGTTACACTCCCGGCCCTCGGATCACAGCTTTACCCAGCCGTCGCCCTCACTGAATTCAGAACGGGAGTTTTATCAGCAGTGAATTCCGCATCGGTATCGCTAAGGTACTCTTTGCCCTCTTTGAGAAGTCCAAGAAGGTATTGACCGTACTCAAGATCAGAGAGGGGCGTCGCCAATGCTCTCAACTGGTCGCTCGTGATGAACCCCTGGCGGTAAGCAATTTCTTCCGGGCAGCAGACCTTCAAGTCCTGGCGGCGCTGGATGGTCGCGACAAAATTGCCCGCTTCGAGCAAAGAATCGTGCGTGCCTGTATCCAGCCAGGCGGTTCCGCGGCCGAGGACTTCGACCTGAAGCGAAGCTTGCTCAAGATAGACTTGATTGACCGCCGTAATTTCCAGTTCGCCACGGCCCGAAGGCTTGATCTCGCGCGCAATGCGGCAGACTTGGGAATCATAGAAGTACAGGCCGGTGACTGCGTAACTGGATTTTGGCTTCACCGGCTTTTCTTCAAGTGTTTGCACACGGCCATCAGTTCCGAGTTCCACGACGCCATACCGCGAAGGATCCTTCACGTAATACGCGCAAAGGCATGCGCCACGATTCAACGAGACGCATCGCCGAACAAGTTTCTTCAATCCCTCGCTATAAAATATGTTATCGCCGAGAATTAAGGCTACGGGATCGCCAGCGACGAACTCCTCACCGATCAAGAAAGCATCAGCGATTCCTCGCGGCTTGTGTTGAACAGCGTATCGGAGGCGGATTCCCCACTGCGAGCCATCGAGCAGCAGAGATTGAAACAAGCTCCTTTCCTCGGGCCGGCAAATGACCAAAATATCGGTGATATTTCCCAACATGAGCGTGCTGAGCGGATAATAGATCATGGGCTTGTCGTAGACCGGCATGAATTGCTTGCTCACGCTGCGGGTGACTGGATAAAGACGCGAACTGCTGCCGCCCGCTAGGATGATTCCTTTTCGGATCATCGCGCACTCCCCAAGCGTTCTCCCTGATACTTGCCCTCTCGAGCTCGTTCGCACCATGGCAGGTTGCCGAGATACCACTTCACCGTCTTCCTTAGCGCAGAGGAATAGCTTTCGACTGGAACCCAGCCAAGTTCCTGAGAGACCCGTGTTGGATCGATGGCGTAGCGTCGATCATGTCCCGGCCGGTCTTGCACAAATTGGATAAGGTCCTGGTAGCTCCTCCCGTTCGGTCTCGGCTGAAGTTCATCCAGAATCAGACACACCTCTCGGACCACTTCGAGATTGGTTCTCTCATTGTGAGCACCGATGTTGTAACTCTCTCCTACGTTGCCAGCAGCGAGCACCCGACGCAGGGCGCGGCAATGATCTTCCACATAGAGCCAGTCGCGCACATTCTGCCCATCGCCGTACACCGGCAAAGGTTTCTCCCCTAGCGCAGAGAGGATGATCAGAGGGATGAGTTTCTCCGGGAATTGATATGGGCCGAAGTTGTTCGAACAATTGGTAATCAAAACTGGCAGGCCGTAGGTGCTGTGCCAAGCTCGAACCAAGTGATCGGCAGACGCTTTACTCGCAGCGTACGGAGAATTCGGAGCGTACCGGCTGGATTCGCTGAAATATCCTGCGAGACCGAGGGACCCGAACACTTCGTCCGTAGATACGTGAAGAAATCTAAAGTGGCCCTTCACGGAGCTGCTCGCGCTATCGACGTGCTCACGGGCAGCCTCGAGCAGTGTATAGGTGCCAAGAATGTTGGTCTGCATGAAGGCTGACGGGCCGTCGATGGACCGGTCGACATGAGTCTCGGAAGCGAGATGCATCAGAGCAGTAGGCTCGTAGAGGTCAAAGAGCTGTTGAACCGCGCCAGCGTCGCAAATGTCGACGTGCTCGAAATAATATTTGGGAGAGCTTGAAACGGGCTCAAGCGATTCCAAGTTCCCGGCATACGTCAGCTTGTCGGCGTTGATGACGACGGCGTCGGACTCTTCTGTGAGGAGTTGACGGATCAACGCTGAGCCAATAAATCCGGCGCCACCTGTAACTAGCAATCTCATGTTTTAGTGTCGTGCCTTCAGATAAATAGTAGAAAAATAGCTAGGGGCAAGAGCACAGGTGTACGCCGTGGCGGAAAGAAGCATCCCGTAAACTGCGCCGGGCAGGCCGAAGCGGATGACCAGGGGAATTCCCCCCAGTAGCGTCGCGGCTCCGCTGCACACATAAGCATAAAAAACCATTTTGGGGTGCTCAGTGGCTTTCAGCGCATCGTTCATGGTGTTGCCGATTCCCATCAGCAGAGGCAAGAAAGCGAGCACGTAGAGCATGGGCGCGAGATCATCAAATTTCCCGTTGTACAGCCAATGCATCACGGGCTTACCCACGATGCGAACGGCAAGAGCGAACAGCGCGGTCGCGGTCACAACGGCCATTGCATAACGCTTTGAAAATGCAAGGAAACTTCCCATCCTGTTGCTCGCGTACCGCGCGGCCAACGCGGGGAGAACCAAGAAGGATATGGCAATGAAGACCTGGTCCATCGGGGCTACCAGCATTTGAATGGCCCTAAGCCCCGCGACATCCTTGACAGAAACAAATCCCGCAACGATCCAGTAATAGCCCTGCGTTGTGAGCTGAAAGACAAGCGCGGTGAAGAGAACCCATTTCGAATACTTCCAGTGTTCGCGCCAATAACCAGGCTCCAAATCCAAGAAGGAGGGACCTGAGGGCCCGAGCGCGAGCTTCCTTCCCAAGCCGAGACCCGCGGCGATCCAACCCAGCGCGAGGATTATAAATATTGAAAAGCCGTTCAGGAGGTGTGCTTTGGCCCCGAGCCAGAGCGCGCAGGCGACCGTTACAAAGGAGAGGAGAGACGCTTGGGCGGCGAACGCCGGCTGACGTTGCAGGTAAAACACGCGGCGGAGGAATGAGCCAGACAGGAGGACGCCCGCGGTTAGCCCCAGGCCAAGCAGTGCGCGCGAGACGTACTGAGGAGCGGCCCAGTAAAGCAGCAGGCAAACCAGCAGCACCACCATGCTGAGCAGAAGTCCGACGAACGCATTTATGCGGACCATCAACCGCAAGTATTCGGAAAAGCGATTGCGATACCTTCCGGAAGCGTAAACGGTGCAAGGCTCAAGGAGGGCGGAATTGTGCAGGCCAGCCAAAAGCGTGAAGAGCGAATAGGAGAGTGCGAACATCCCGTACTCTTCCTTGGTCTGCGTGCGGGCCAGCATCACGTTGGCCAGGAACGTAGCTCCAACTGCCAGCCCCTGGTCAGCGAAGCTGTACGCAACCGGCACGAGCCTGGAAGCGGCGGGCAAAGCTAGGATGGCGGAACGAAGCCGGCCATTTGACCGTCCGGTTTCGTTCACGATAGGACGAGGCACACGCAAGGTCTCGTCAGTGTTCAATTGAGGCACATTCCCCATAATGGCTCGTAGAGCACTCGCAGCTTCAACGATTGTTTAGAAATCTAGGACATGAATTCCGAGTACCGAAGACTCCTCTCCCTGGCTCGACAGGGGCTTTAGCAGATCGGCATGAGCTCAGTCTCGTCGATCTCCACTGCCACCGACCGCATGATCAGTTCGAACGAAAGGACAAACCGCGTCTTGTTTTTTCTGCGCAGGATGATGCCTTCGAGACCCCGGAAAGGTCCGCTCCGGACTCGCGCGCGACGCCCGGCTTGTAAATAAGGATGCGGTTCGACCTGACTGCCGTGGTCCAGGCAGTTCTGGATGGCGTGAATATCCTCTTCCGGCAACGTAGCGGCCTGGCCGTTAAAACTGACCAGGTGAGCGACGCTGGGGATTTGCAGCACTTGCAATCGGTCGCGCAGCGCGAAGCGCACAAAAACATAACCCGGAAACAGGGGCATCTGCAGATGGACGCGGCGGTCTTTCCAGCGCCGCACGGAGTCGTAGAGAGGCAGCAGGTGCTCGATGGACCGTTGTCCCAATTGCTGCGCCACGCGCTTCTCGTGATTTGCATTTGTGTAAACAACGTACCAAAGCGACTCGAAAAAACTGGGGTCCATACCCGGATAGCCCACATGAGTCGTTACGTTGACACCCGCCGTCGCCATGCTGCTTACTCCTCACAGCTTCAATCACAGCTTCGCCCTGTCACTTACAGGGGCGTTTGTGACCTAACCCATTCAAATAAAACCACTTACAGACAAAACTCTTACTTTTGTGTTGCGTCCTCGTCACTGCGACGGCGGAACCAACGCCGAGACTTTTCCGCACCGGCGATTTTCCCCGCACCGTTCTGCGAAAAATTCGGGATCGTCGCCTTCACGGTTGTGAACACTTCCTGCGCGAACTGTTTGCGCGGATCATGCGAATCCGTCTGCTCCCAGGTCGTTTTACCGAACACCCAAGTCGTGGCCGCGGCAAACGCCATCGCCGTTCCCAGAAAAATGATTAGTGACCGCGGTGGGTACGATTTCTTCTCCGGAATATTCGCGGCGTCGAGCACCTTCACGGTCGGAATCTCTTTCGCTTCCTGAACTTTGGCCAGCTCATATTCTTTGGTCAGAGTTTCGAAAACCGCTTCCTGAACTCGCGTCCGGCGGTAGAGGTCCGCGTATGTAACGCCAAGCAGCGGTAGTTTCCGGATGGAGGGATACAGAGAGTCGCTCGCCTGGCCAGAGACCTCCGTCATGCTCTCGCCTTTCCCGCCTAGCTTATCGAGTTGGTGCTTCAACTCGTCGATGCGGGCTCGCACGGACCGAACACGCACGTTGTTGTCAGTATAAATCTGCCTGAGGCCTTCGAGTTCTGATTCCGCGGCTATGAGCTGCCCCTGTAGGATCGCTGCCGCTTCGACCATGGCTTTGCCTTGTTCCTTGACATCGATCGCCGAGTTCTTGCTGGCGAACTGGCTGAAGTCTTTCTCTGCCGTTTCCAAGTCCTGGTTCACAGCCTTCAACCGTTCTTCCAAGAACATGCGTTCACGACGCGCGGACGAGGTGCTGAGGTCGGCGACAAGCCGGTTGAGTTCTTCAATGTACGCCTGACCCATCGCCGCGGCGCGCTTCGGATCGTGGTCGGTCACAGTGATAGTGATGATTTGACTCTTCCGATCAACAGAAATGCCGGTGCGTGAAGCCAAGTCCCTGCGCGCATCCTCCATGCGCCGGTCGCTATAAAGCTTCCTGAGGTCAAATTCCTGGATCAGCTTGTCCTGAACCGTGCGGCTCGAAAGGATGCCGACAAAGATGTCACTCGTACTCTTAATGCCCAGCACGTCGCTGGCAATGTTTCCGAGGCTTCCGGCACCGCCAGAGATCGCCGCCGCGGCCATGGCAAGGCCACCCGTTTGCGTATTGTCAGGCGGCATAAGGCGCGCCGTCGATTCGTAGCGGGCTGGGATAAGGAGGGCGATGAGCGTGCTTGCAAGGAACCCATAGAGGACAAGGCGCGCAAGCAACCGGCGCTGCTCCCAGAGAAGCCGCAGGTACACGACGGAGTCTCCGCTACCTTGCGGCGTTTCCTCAAGCTCCGGGACGATGGGTAGATCGTGTTCCGGTACCTCTGGGACACGTTGCCTAGCGGGTGCGCTGCTCGTGAAGTTCACGGCCGGCCACCTTTCGCTGGCGGTACATCTGCCGTATCGCCTTGAGAGGCGCGGAAGATCTTTTGTGGTTCGAATAATATTCCGATGGACGCGGTTACGTTGCGGGCTGCGTTCGGCTGAATCGCAGGGAAGAGCCAACGCTCGTGTTGCACCGAAACAGAAAAACTGAGATTCGAGCGCAACGAATAATCTGTACGCGCACCTGCGTCTGTCAGAGAGCCGCCGCCAGGGAGGAACTCCTGGCTCACCTTCTGGTGGCGGAAGTAAAATTGCAAACGATTGCGCGGACTAAACCAGTAGTTCGTCCAGGCTTGCGCGCCTTGTCCTCCACGGCCGACCCAACTGCCGATTATGTCCCCGTTGTTTGTGTAACCGTTACGCCATGTTCCGTTTTGATAAAAAGAACCTGGGTTTTTGGTGTTAGCATTTGTTCCTCCGGGGACGTCCGTGTAGACGCCTTCGGCTCGAAAATCCAACCGTGAAACGCGCGGGAAATGAGATAGATAGAGCCCCGCATGCCACGCTGCGACGGGCACAACAGAGATGGGAGAAAATTCGTCGAAGGTGAGGCCATCGGCGTAGAGCGTCAGCCAGTCCCGCAAGTAGGGAAGCCGATAGTTAAACTCCAGCCCCGACGTTCGTTTGCCCGGCTTATCCGCGCTTCCCGCGGGTGAATTGCCCGTCGTGAATAGGCTGCTAATTAGGCTGTGAAACGTTAGGGGATAACCGGGTCCCCCCAAGATCGTAGTGCGGTAAAAGGCGAACTCAAAATTAGCGGTCGGCTTAAAACTGAGCAACTGCCCGTGAATAAATGGCTGCGGATCGAGAAACTTGCCGAATTGCCCGACTAAGCCGGATGGGTTAAATATAAACTCATGGCCCGTCAATTGGCCGAAGAAGAATTCCGTCCGCATTGGTCCAAGCCAGTGGAGAAAGCGAGGCAGTTCCAACGGCGTGATGCGGTTTATGTGAAACATCTTGATCGGAGGCGCATTGTTGCTGAGATCCAGAGAACCACCGTCACCGGATCCCCAGGAGAGGCTTTGCTGTCCGAAAGTGATCTGCCAATTGTTGAAATTCAACCCGACGTAAGCATCGAGAAGCTGCACCTGACTAACTGAAGGTATGGGCGTGGTCGGTGGAGTTAACGTCGGAGCAATGGTTCGGTTAACAATTATAAGCGCCGCTTCTGGAAGCGATGGCGCGGACGGGCTCTGCTGGTATTCGCCACGAACATACCCGACCCAGCGACCGGCAGTGGTCCAAGCGGAAAACCCGGCGACTGAATTGAATCCTCTTTCATAAGGCCGGCCGAAGTCATTGATAAGTGTCTGACCAAAGGTATAGCCATCCGTAAGGGAGAGTGGTTGACCGGTGATTTCAGTGGATCGCGTGTAAAGAGATTCGAGCCGTCCTCTAAATTGCGAGCCCATACTGGTCTCGTCAAACTCATCCTTAAATTCCGCCTCGAGAAATTGATAAGTTCTTTGTGCGTCTGCAGGTCCTCCGTCAACTCTTTCAGCAGCTTCAGTCAGCAGTCGCGCGCATTCGCTTCTCGTCCAAGGCCGGACTCCAGAAAACCCGCTGTCAATCATGCCCATGCCAATCAAGCGGTCGAGCGCCGGATAAATCCAGCTGTCGAGTGGAACATACGGAGATCCCTGATTCGCTGGAGAGTAGGTGCTATCGCCGCGAAAGATCTGACTGATCGATTTCCAGGCTTCGCCACCCAAGTCCGGATCGTGATGCCGGCTGTAAATGTTCTGTGCGATGAGGTTGCCCATGATGCTGCCGACGAAAACGTCAGAGGGAAAATGTTGGCGACCTCGAATTCGGGAATAGTCGACAAGAGACGCCATGCCGTAAGCCATGATTTTCATGAACGGGCTGGGGTACTCGTGCGCGATCACGCCTGCCACCGACCAGGCTGCGGCCGCATGTTCCGAGGGAAACGATGTGCCGCCTTGAAAGAACGGTCCGGTCCCGTTGCCCTGGTAAGGCCGTTCGCGACCTAGGGAATACTTAAAAGTCTCGACCGCCACAAGGCTGTTGAGGGCGGCTTCGCCCGCGAGGAACCCGGTCTCGCTCCAATGCTCGTTGTGCTTAACGTGGCCCAGCAGCCACATTCCGCCTGCACCGCCGATGAGCGCTCCAATCCCGGCATCAGATACTGTCTTGTAGTGGCTAATCGTCGAAGGGTTGTGCGACAAATGTTTGCTGTAATCCGTGTCTGTCACAAATAGGCCTGCGGCAATTCCGCTCAGTGGCACTAACCACTGAGTATCCGAAAATTGAAGTTTTGCAGGACTCGTCCAGATTTGTTCCTGATCCAGCAAGAATTCCTTTCCTAAGCCTCTAAAACTCCGCGGCGCCGGCGCGGCGTACTCTGACGGCGGATCGTTGGCGAATTTCTTCTCTGGCTTTATTTCCTTTGCTTCCGTAGCCGAACTGCTCTCTTTTGAATCCCCCCCGTCTTGCTCGTGCGCCTGACGTGGCGCGGACCTCGAGACTCTCGCTGTAAGCGTCAGGCTCGATGCCGCCAGAGCGATGGTCGACAGGAGGAAACAAACCCGCGTTATGAGAATCATCGTCATGGATGGATGTACGCCACCGCCAAAGCTACAGACGTAGCCAGTTGCGCTGATTGCATAATCGGCGCCCAGTTACGACCTGCTATCTTTGGTGCTTTTTCGGGAACAACGATCGTGTCCCCTGCGCGCAAGGTTGCGCTCAGCGGATCGCCACCCCACCAACCAGAATTGTTGTTTTTCGCGGCGATTACCGAACCATCGGCGCGGATCACAAACACGGCCTTCTTGTCCGCAAGCTCTGTCATCCCACCAGCTTGGCTGAGGTACCACTTGGCGCTATGGCCGGAAACATTTGCGACCGCAGTAGGATTGAACACTTGGCCGGTCACCGTCACGTAGTTTGCGCTCTTGGGAATGATTAATACGTCGCCATCGCGGACGGGAATATCTGTCGGCGTGTTTCGCCAAGATCCCATATCGGATCGAATGTGAATGACAACCCGCCCAATCGGAGAAGCAGCCTCAAGCTGGTCAAGGGTCGATTGCGTCTGCGCAATAGCTCTTAGCTTCGCGTTTTTCTGATCCGTATCAGTCTCTGGCAAGGACTTTAGATAGTCCTGTTCGGCCTTCACTCGCAGGACGAGTTCCACATGCGATTTCACTTCAAGCTCACGAACTTCTTTTCGAATCAAGACGGCGCCGTAAGGATAGGCTTCTGGAGCGAATCCGCCGCTTCGCGCCAAAACAGAACTGAGCCGCTCTCCCGGTCCGATACCGTATGTACCCGGGTGCTGGACCTCTCCCCGCACGGTCATGGAGGCTCCGATATCGCTCCAGCGTGGTAGCTGGCGAATCGTCAGAATGTCCCCGTCGCGGAGTGGTATATCGTTCTTCGCGTCTCCGCTCATGGCTGCCGTAAGGTTGACCTCCAGGCGATCATTTGGATTTATGCGCGAACCATTCGTCTCGAAACGCGAAAGATCGGCGCTTTCCGTGTAGGCGCTCCTCTTCAATCCGCCGGCCACGTGAACTAAATCTTCAACGTGCATGTTCGTGGTGAGGGGATAACGACCCGGCTTGGCCACTTCACCCTTGATGTAAACGGTCGGCGGATCAACTCGGGCCGAATTACGGTGCACCAGCAAGCGGTCACGCGGCTGCATAATTACGTTGTCCAGCGGATTGCCCGCCAGGGCTTCGCGGAGATTGACGCTCAGGATTTTCATCGTGCCGTCCGGCTGCGTGCGGAACAGCTGCGCGGAGTCAAGCGAAGCGTCCTGCGTGACTCCGCCTGCCAGATAGACTGTGTCTCTTAAGTGCGCCTGGCCCGAAGTGCGGTACTTCCCCGGTTCTCGGACCTCCCCGCCAACCCAAACTTCAGGAGCGGGTTCAAAATCGTAGCGGCTGAAAACGCGCACGGTATCAAGCGGCTGCAGCTTTGGCGCGGAAGCCGGATTCGCCAGCGCCGCGGTTAGATCGAAGCTTTCAACGCTCGGATGAAAGTCCGGCGGATTTAACCTGACGATCTCCGCGTAATGCGGCGCTGGCTCCGGCAGCAAATCTTTATAGGAGCCGATCAGATCCGATAGGTTCATCCCTTGCTTGTAGGAATAGCGCCCAGGCCGCAGGACGTGTCCCTGAATGTAAATGGCGTCTTCGTTGTAAGGGGCTATGGGGAAAATGTGCACTTCGTCGCCGTCGTTGATCTTGAAGGCATCGAGCTGCTTCTTGGCGGAATCAGGGTCTCCCGTGGGCGAGAGATCGAGGGCGAGCATCGTGCGCTTTTCGTGCGCTTCGACGCGTTGCACCTCAATGTGCCGCAGCGTAGCCGTTGGTAGGATTCCGCCTGCCAGTTCGAGCAAATCCGCAAGCGAGTTTTCGCCGTGCAACTCGTAAATAGCCGGTCGCCGCACCATCCCGTCCACTGTCACTTGTGGTCCCAACGCAGGTACGAGCAGCGTGTCACCGTTCTCCAATCGGTGCATGTCGGACCGGACGCCGTGCAAGAGCAAATCGTAAGCGTCCACCTCTTCCACAAGCTGCTTGCCATGAAAGTGTTTCAGAGCCCGCAGTGAGCCGCGAGGCGTCACTCCGCCCGCAACAAACAAAGCGTTTAGCGGAGTCGAAAGCGAGCTGATGTCGTATGCGCCCGGCTGCGCAACATCCCCGACCACATACACACGAACCGTTCTCAATTTCGAGAGGGAAACATCTGCTGAGACATCCCGATACTCGGTTCTCAGCACCTGTTGCACTGCCAACTGCACCTCGCCCAAATTTCTCCCACTGACAAGAAGGGGTCCAGCTTCCGGCAGCGAAACGCGCCCCTCACGATCGACGATGCGAAACATTCGCTGGGAAACGCCGCCCCAAAGATCAATCTCGATACTGTCGCCCGGACCGAGGACGTAGTCGGGTCCGACCGGAAGATCCATCGGAATTGCTTCCGGATCATTCGCACTGTTGCGGAAAACCTCCATGCCAAAGCGCTCGTTCGGCCGCTGATGCGCTGAAGCTTGCACATACATGTCGTACAGGGATGGAATGTCCGCGTAGGGATTAGAGCGGTGGACCATTCTCACTGGCGACAGGTCTTCCTCATTGGCCCTTTCATTCGCAGGTCTGGTGCGTGGGGTTCGTTCCATTCCGTTTTTGTCTAAGGCAGGTCCTACCTCACTTCGACTTGGTCCATTGGGCAAGGAGCGCGCGTCGCGCCCCACGGGCGAGCCATCGATGGCTCCCTGGCCCAAACCCTGGACGCCTCCCAATGGATTGGTGTCACGCTTGACCGACTCGGAAGCCAATTGGAGGTTCAGCGACGAACCAGCACCACCGTTGCCGTCCAGCGGATCGATGGCCTGCGGCAATCCGTCCGCGCGCAGAATTCGCGACGGGCTCTGTGATGGTCCTTGCTCGGGCAGCGGCTGAGGGTTCGCATCGGGCGAGGGTATCCGGCCGGGAGCGCGTGTCTTTTGGCTGCGGTCTGCCGGCGACGACTGCGGACAATCTTCGTCACGACGCGGATCGCACGTCGTCGTGCGTTCAAGATCTCGATCGTTTCTTTGCGGCCGAAACGCCTCTGAATCTTCCTGGGACTCAATCTGCACCAGCCGCCGCGCCCGCTCCTTCAGTACCAATTCCTTTTCTTTTGCAAAGTCCGAGTCCGGATTGGGAGTCGGAGTCAGATAGCCGTATCGTTGCAGGAGACGGGTGGCTACGGACCTAAACGCTACGTCCTGGTCCAAGCGTTCGAAAATTGCCTGATCCGTTAGAGTCGAATCCTCAACAACCTGACCGTTGTCGGTAGCCTCCTTCGCCACCCAGCGCTTCAGTTCGACCAGCAGTCCTTCATCCTTGACCAGCACGGCTCGAATCTGACTTGCCGACGCAGCTACCCTCCCCAGGTTTTCCTGAGTCAAGTCGGGAGGCTGTGCAACCCCATTCTCAGTTCGGTCTTGTTCGCGCGGCGGACGCGGCTTGTCGCCCCGCTGTTGCGCACGAGTGGGTGCGCAGAACAAGAACGCCAAGCCAACAACTGAGAAAACGCTGCTCACTCTGTTTTGGTTCAACATGATTCCACCCTGGGGCTAGGCATGAAATTCCTCAATTCGTTTCCTTCAGCACTAGCTTGCTTCGCAAAGCGTCCAACATTCCTTCTTCAGACGCTTCGATATTGCTGGAATGGATATCGAGAGAGGCCCAGTAGTAAACGATGTAATTATTCGCAGGAGCCACCGCGATGACGCGCACATCCGGATGCTCTCGCAGCAGATCGTCACAGACCGGCGGCCTTCTGCCCGGTTGATCGAGCGCGATGACCACGAAATTCGGAAGGGTTCGCTTCACGCTCTCCATAATTTCCGAATCGTCAGCAACCTCACCGACGATTTCTATATCCGGCTGGTCCGCGAAGGTCGTGAGAATAGTTTCCCGCATGAGTCGCGGGCGGTTCGCCACGAGAACACGAATGGCTTTTTCCATGGGGCGCTCCTGTGCCATAAGTATCGTGTTCTCTAGTAGTTGAAGTAAGACTCAAAAGAAATCTACTGGCGGGGGCTGGTTCTGACTGGGTCTAGCTACCAATTAAAGACCCAACGGCTACCAATTCTGACCTAAGGGGAACTGTCGGCCAGAGGCGACACTAGCCAGGAAGACTTCCGGAGGGAGGTAGTGGCAAACCCGAAATAGAAAACTTGCATCGATACATTCAAAATATTCACAGGAGAGATCTGCGACATCTGCGAGACTTGGATGAAGAGTAGCTCGGCGATCCAACGTTAATGGACTATTACATTACTTTTGCTTGACACTAGCGATACATTAAGGTTACTTTGCCTCGCAACTCAAAGGGCACTTGAGTCGATTCAGGGTAACTCGGGGTTCGTTGTCTTACGCAACGTTAGGTACCAACATAGATGGGCGCCTTAAATGACATCGTCCCTGTCACTTCAATCCGTGTCTATCTACTGATTGAAGGCCGGCTGCTGCGCGAAGCACTCAGTCGAATGTTCCGCAAACGCCCCGACCTTTTGGTCGTCGGCCAGAGCAGTCAAGGTGAGGCTACGCCTCGCCAGCTACTCGAAACACAATGCGATGTTCTTGTTTCCGACTCTTTTCAGTCGGCGTGGCTGCCGGCGAGTATTGTTCTCCCAAATGGGGGGCGCGCTGCATTTAAGGCTCTCTTGATAGGGATGGAAGCTGGCGGGGAACAATTCCTGTCTGCCGTGCGTTCCGGGGTAACAGGGTACTTGCTGCCAGACGCCTCCGCTTCCGACGTCGTCTCCGCCGTGCGCGCGGTCTTTCGGGGGGAAGGCGTATGTCCTCCCCAGTTGTGCTCCACACTATTCCGCTTCATTGCTCAAATGCCCAAGGAGAGGCCTCTCCAAAACTCGGTTTCCAAGCCCGATCTCACTTTGCGCCAGCAGCAGTTGGTTACTCTCGTGGCCAAAGGACTCACAAATAAAGAGATCGCTTCTCATTTGAATCTTTCCGAGTTTACAGTGAGAAATCACATCCATCGAATCTTGAAACAAGTGGACGCCGGGAGTCGGAGCGAAGCTGTGGAGACCATTCGCGCCTATGGCTACTCGATCAGTGCTTGAGGGAGATCGCTTCCGAGATTAGGTCGCGGTGCACCGCTGCTCTGGCCGTTTGCGAAGATGGCCTCAGGGATGAGCAACCGGAGAAACAGATGACAATTTGTTGGTGGGCCCGCTAGGATTTGAACCTAGGACCAACGGATTATGAGTCCGCTGCTCTAACCGCTGAGCTACGGGCCCCACATGTACTAACGTCATGATTTTATAATGTTTTGGGACGATTGCGCGGAAGATTTGAAATCTCCCAAAGCGGTAATTGTGGTGGAACTGCTGTACTTTCGCCTGTTCGATTATCGTCGAACGTGAGACTTGGCCCGATGTTCAGGGTTTCCGAGCGAAGCTATTGCGCAGAATCGCGCTTGGAATCTTGGACAGGGAGAGAATTTCTTCCGCGGCGCCGCGAAGTATGGCTTCTCGCGGCATTCCGAAGACCACGCAGCTAGCCTCATCTTGTGCGATTGTGAACGCATCCGCCTGTTTCATCTCCAAGAGACCGTCCGCCCCATCGTCGCCCATACCAGTCATAAGAATGCCCAGCGCGCTGGAACCGGCGGCTTGCGCAACGGACCGGAACAGCACATTGACGCTGGGGCGATGGCGGGACACAAGAGGACCCTCACGC
>Ga0210409_10001354_pt1 | contig 32494 bp, 27 predicted proteins | sample IncBWH17MmetaG_FD_161649 | JGI IMG/M metagenome (GOLD analysis project Ga0210409, IMG submission 161649) | Forest soil microbial communities from Barre Woods Harvard Forest LTER site, Petersham, Massachusetts, United States - Inc-BW-H-17-M | ecosystem: Environmental > Terrestrial > Soil >...
TGTAGGGCACGTTGTGGTCGCGAACGTACTCCCAAACGTTTTCCCATGTCCAGTCGGCCAGCGGATTGCATTTCACGAGGCCGAAGGACTCGTCCCAGTCGATTTTTTTCGCGTTGGCGCGCGTGGGCGCCTGGTCGCGGCGGATTCCTGTCACCCATGCCGACAGTCCCGCCAGCTTCTCTTTGAGCGGCTCGACTTTGCGCAGCGAGCAGCACTGGTTCGGATCGATGGTCCAAAGCTTTGGCGCGAATTTTGCGGCCTGTTGTTCCGGCGTGTACAACGATTTCACCCGCTCGACACGAATGCCGTATTTCTGCTCGATTTTGCCAATCAGCTCGTACGTTTCGGAGAAAAGAAAATCGGTGTCCAGCGTGAATACGCGGATATCCGGGCGCACGCGGGCGGCGATGTCAATCAGCGCAACATCCTCCGCGCCGAAGCTCGACGCGATGGCGGCGTGCGGATGAAACTCGGCGAAAACCCAACGCACAATCTCTTCCGCGCTCCAGCTCTCCGCGCCGGATTGCACGGCGTCGATTTTTTCCTGCTCCGCTGTGCTCATTGCTTCCTCGTCAAGAATTATTCTTCCCGCCGTCCCAAAAAATTCCGCCCATAAACAAAAACGCCCGCGAGCTTTTGGCTTCGCGGGCCGCGTCTAAGAGCTGGAAGGATTCTTTACTGCGCTTGCGTATCCTTGGCTCCCAAGGGGGTCCGCGCCGCCCGGCAACACGTAGGCGTGCGCTTGGTAATGGTAATTCCCTTGAGAAGACGTGCCATCATTGCCACCCCAGCTTAAATCAGCCGCCAAATTTGTCAAGCCAAAGTTCGGAGGCGAATACCCCGCTGATTCTGCCTGCTGCGCATCTGTACTATTCACAGGCACTTGCAGGCGCTCCACCGGCGATCGAGGGGACCACCAGGACGCGGTCTCCCTCACGAAACTTGTAGCTGTTGCCGCCGAGGAAGCGGATGTCCTCCTCGTTGACATAGATATTCACAAATCGCCGCACCTGCCCGGCGTCGTCGCGCAAATGTTTGCTGATGGCAGGGAAGCGCTGCTCGATTTCGCCGAGCAAATCCGGCAACGTCTCGGAACTGCACTCGATCGTTTGCACGCCGTCGGTGAACCGCCGCAGCGCCGTGGGAATTTCGACCGTAATTTTCATCGCGATGTGTTTTCCTGATTTCTTGCGAAAAAGTAGCACAGGCACTCTTGCCTGTGTGGTTTTCTCAATTTTCGCGCATCAATTACACGATTGATGATCCCCAAAGGCGCACAGGCAAGAGTGCCTGTGCTACTAAAACCTAATTCCCGACGACGGCGGCCATGCGGTCGTTGATGAAGGATTCAAAGACCGCCAGGCGCGGCTCGATTGCGGGCGTGAGCGTGTATTCCTGCGAAATCGCGTCAATCGTTTTCAGCCCGTTTCCTGTGATGCAGGCGACGGTCGTCTCACTGGGATTGATGTACCCCTGTTCGAGCAATTTTTGTGTGACGCCTGTGGTTACGCCGCCGGCCGTCTCCGTGAAAATTCCTTCGGTTTCAGCGAGCAATTGAATGCCTTTGACAATTTCCGGATCGGAGATGTCTTCCGCCCATCCGCCGCTATCGCGAATCGCGCGCGCGGCGTAAAAGCCGTCGGCGGGATTTCCAATGGCGAGCGAACGCGCGATGGTCGCCGGTTTTTGCGGCTCGAACTGTTCGAGCTTGCGTTTCACAGCGTCTGATATCGGAGAGCAGCCGGTCGCCTGCGCCCCAAAAAATTTCACTTTCTTTTCCTCGACGAGGCCCAACGCGACGAGTTCGTTGAACGATTTGCGAATCTTTGTGATCAGCGAGCCACCCGCCATCGGGCACACAATGTTGTCCGGCAGCCGCCAGCCGAGCTGCTCGGCGATTTCGTAGCCCACGGTCTTTGAGCCCTCCGCGTAATAGGGCCGCAGGTTCACGTTCACAAATCCCCAGTTGAATTTTTCCGCGATCTGCGAGCAAAGGCGATTTACCTGATCGTAATTGCCTGCGATACGCACCAGCTTCGCGCCGAAGACCTGCGTCCCGGTCACTTTCGCAGGCTCGAGGTCGGCGGGAATGAAAATCCAGGCGTCAAAACCTTCGCGCGCGGCCTGCGCGGCGACAGCATTGGCGAGGTTGCCTGTCGATGAGCAGCTCACCACCTGGAAACCGAAACGCCGCGCCGCCGCGAGGGCGGTTGCCACTACGCGGTCCTTAAAGGAAAGAGTCGGGAAGCACACGGCGTCATTTTTCAGGTAGAGATTGGCCGTGCCAAGTTTTTTGCCCAGCCGGCGCGCCTGCACCAGCGGCGTGAAGCCTGCCGGGAGTGTGCCTTGATAATCCTCGGGGAGGGGAAGCAGGGCGCTATAGCGCCAGAGATTCGTGGGACCGGCCTCGATGTTCTTGCGTGTGAAGATGGGGCGGATGGCGTCCAGGTCGTAAACGACTTCGAGCGGAGAGAGGCATTCGTCCAAAACGAGCGCGCCACATTGCCCCAGAGCTTGCCGCATTCACGGCATTTCAATTGATAGTGCTCGGCCATTGGGCCTCCTGCGTCCGGCCCGCAAAAGATGAGATGTTGCAGCGGGCGAATCGGCTACGAATTTTTGGCTGGTGAACTGCCGCAGGTTGGCGGCGCTAGAGGGGCTAAAATGAAAAACCCTCCGCGCCAAAGAGGGGGAGGGCTCAAAAACTCTGTCTGAGTGCTCGTCCGACTCTTTAGCAGTTTTTTACGTGGAGCAAGTTGCCTTAAATCGCCACGTGTCCAGCAAGCGCAGTATACTTACGCACCAAGTCCGTGTCAAGCCGTATTTCCCGCAGGATCTACTCCGCTCGCAAGCACAGTGTCCAGACTCCACTCCAGCTGTTGACTCATTATGTCCCGCGCACAACGAAGGCGCGGAACGATGCGCGAAATAGGGGAAAATAGTGGAGTCACACTTAATTTAACTTTGAGAGGCACGCGATGGCGGAAATGCGCATCGAATTGACCGGTTGGAAGGCAATCCTAGCTGCGGTGCTTTTCGTATGTATGTTCGTGGTTCGGGTCTATCTGCACGTCCCCAAGGTCCCGGACGAGGGGCGCGAGGAGCTTCGGACTTGGCTGGTCAAGGACTACACAGGCAGGGGTCCGAAAGATTTGGCGCAACGGGTAGCAGATTATCGCGCCGGTAAGCCCGTGCAACCGTTGGACATACCCGCAGTTCTTCCAAACGTGGAGTTGGTGTCCGTTTCGGCGCATGGATGGCGCGATGCCATGGTTGTCCGAACTGAAGTTTCCGTGGACGGAGGACAGCCGCCTGACGGGCAGCCGGTCCGGTATCTTTTTCTTACCACAAAGTTTGACGGCGGGTGGATGGTGCTTTCCGAGAGCGATTCCTACCGGTACTACAGGGCACTGTTTTAGATGAACAGTTAAATACGGCCTCCTAAAGGTCTGCATGTTTGGTCAAGAAGGTCTGTGTAGTTTCACCTTGCGTCGTATCTGCCATTCCGGTAATCTATAAACGATGCAGTCAATAACCCACTCCGCAGGTGGCGGCGCAATTTGTTGTAGCCAGAAGGCTGGTTGCGCTTGTCCAAGGGCAGGGTGGAGCGGGTAATCGCGCCGGGTCACAATTCTGGGACTGGCACTGATTCGCACCCACCACCGGAAATTCTGGTAGGTGGGTTTTTTGTTTTAAGGCAGTAAAACAAGCGCCTCGAAGCGGGCGACAGGAATCGGGGACGATGGCAGAAATATACAAGGAAACCGTGAATGCGGTCTCAACAAATGGCAACGGCAAGCGGGCTGCGCTTCTGACGCCGCAGAGGATCAACTACCTCAGGGCGCTGGAGGCGGAGAGCATCCACATCTTGCGCGAGGCGGTGGCGGAGTTTGCGCGGCCGGTGATGCTGTACTCGATCGGAAAAGATTCTTCGGTGATGCTGCGGCTGGCGCAGAAGGCTTTTTATCCGGGTAAAATTCCGTTTCCGCTATTGCATATTGATACCAGCTACAAATTTCCAGAGATGGTTGAATTTCGCGATCGCTACGCGCGGGAGATCGGCGCGGAGCTGATCGTGCACAAGAACCAGGAAGCCCTTGATGCGGGCGCGAACCCGTTTGTGCTGGGGACACAGAAATGCTGCGGCCTCTTGAAAACCAAATCGCTGCTCGATGCTCTGGCCGAGGGCGATTTCACCGCGGCGTTCGGCGGCGCTCGGCGCGACGAGGAAAAATCCCGCGCCAAGGAGCGCGTCTATTCCTTCCGCGATTCGTTCGGGCAGTGGGACCCGAAAAATCAGCGGCCCGAGCTGTGGAACATTTTTAATTCGCGCATCAACAAGGGCGAAAGCATCCGCGTGTTTCCGCTCTCGAACTGGACCGAAGCGGACGTGTGGTTCTACATCTACTTTGAAAAAATTCCGATCGTGCCGTTGTATTTCGCGAGAGAGCACAACGTGGTGATTCGCGGCGGCTCGATCGTGGTGGCCTACGACAAGTGGGACCTCCTGCCCGGCGAGAAGACGCAGCGCATGGTCGTGCGCATGCGCTCGCTCGGATGCGTGCCGTGCACGGGTGCGATTCGCTCGACGGCCGATACGCTGCCAAAAATTATCGAGGAAATGATTTCGTTCCGGCGGTCGGAACGCGAAAACCGCGTCATCGACCACGACGAGGAAGGCTCGATGGAAATCAAAAAGCGCGAGGGCTACTTCTGATGAGCCTCGCCGCGAACCGGGATGCCTGGGGCTTCGAGTCCTTCATGCAGCGGAACCTGGAGAAGGACTTGCTGCGCTTCACCACGGCCGGCAGCGTCGACGACGGAAAATCGACGCTCATCGGCAGGCTGCTGCACGATTCCAAATCCGTCTTCGAGGATCAACTCGCCGCGGTAAAAAAGAGCCGCATCAACCGCTCGACGGGCGCCGTGGATTTTTCGCTGCTCACCGACGGGCTGCGCGCCGAGCGCGAGCAGGGCATCACCATTGACGTCGCCTACCGCTATTTTGAAACGCCGCTGCGAAAATTCATCATTGCGGATACGCCGGGGCACGAGCAATACACGCGCAACATGGCCACCGGCGCGTCGACAGCAAACCTCGCGGTGATTCTGATCGATTCGACGAAGGGCGTTTTGGCGCAGACGCGGCGGCACACTTACATCGCGTCGCTGCTCGGAATTCCCAACGTGCTTGTGGCCATCAACAAGATGGACCTCGTGTATTACAGCGAGGAAGTGTTTCTCAAGCTGCAAAAGGATTTTGACGCACTGGCGAAGCAACTCGCCGTTCCGCACGTGGTCACGATCCCGATCAGCGCGCTGGCGGGCGATAACGTGGTCGAGCGTGGCGAGCACATGCCCTGGTATCATGGGCCCACATTTCTGGAACACCTCGAAACGGTACCCATCCGAATGGAAACGACATCGGACGCCGTGCGTTTTCCTGTGCAGTACGTGATTCGGCCGGACGCGAGTTTTCGCGGTTTCGCGGGCCCGGTGGCCAGCGGAGTGATTCGTCCGGGCGATCCGGTCGTTTCTCTTCCTTCGGAACAGAAGAGCCGCGTGAAGTCGATTGTCACGTTTGACGGCGACGCGCCGGAAGCGTATCCGCCGATGTCGGTCACGGTGACGCTCGAAGACGAAATTGATTTGAGTCGCGGAGATATGCTCGTTTCGCCCGCCCATCCGCCGCGTGTGTCGCGGCATTTCGACGCCATGGTGGTGTGGTTCAACGCCGAGCCCACGGAGCCTGGGAAGAGTTACCTGCTGAAGCACACCTCGCGCACCGTTCGCGCCAAGGCGCTCCAGTTTCGCTATCGCGTGAACGTCAATACGCTGGCGCAGGAGCCGGTAAGCAGCCTACAGATGAATGACATTGCCTACGTGGAATTTGAAACCGTCAGCCCGCTTTTCTTCGATCCCTACACAGAGAACCGCATCACCGGCAGTTTCATCCTGATCGATCCGATCTCGAACGCGACTCTTGGCGCCGGAATGATTCGCGCCGATCTTGCAGACCAAACCTTAACCGATGTCTCCAAGAAGGAATTTGCGCCTGTGAGTGCCAGCGAGCGCTACAAACGCCACGGTCACAACCCCGCATTGATTGTGGTGGAAGGCAAGCCCGCCCTCGCCGCGCGCCTCGAACGCGCCCTGTTCGAAGGACATTTTGAAGTGTTTCATGTGAGTGACGAGGCTCTGCCCATTTCTGTCCTGGAAAGCCAATACCCCGCGCTAGAATCCGCAGGCCTCGTCGTGATCTATTCCTGCTCCACTCTGGCCCCGGAAGCGAAGCGCAAAATACGCGCGCTGGCAGCGGACCGCTACTTCGACGTCTCCACCTTGCAACTTCCCGCCGAAGATATCGATGCCGTGCGGAAAGTACTCACTCTGCTTCAACCGCTTCGTGACGTCGTAGGCGGCGGAAGCCAGGGCAAGATCAGTTGAGGCGCTCCTAGTTTCATTTTCCCGCTCGCGACACGCAGTGTTGCCCCGTCCTTCCAGCACACGTATACTTCCACGCGTTCCATTTTCAGTGGAGAGGGATTTCTTGTGGCGCGATAGCATGGCATACGACAGCGCGGAAAAAATTCAGGAAAGAATTAAAGGCATACGCTGGGCGCATCCCATCGACCTGGGACACGGCGTCGTGCAGGGCGAGTGGCACATACGCCGCCGGTTTGAGAGACGCCTCAAGCTGATGCAGATCCCCGAGAATTTGAAGGGCTGGACGGTCCTGGACATTGGAGCGTGGGATGGTTACTTCTCATTTGAATGCGAGAGGCGCGGCGCGGACCGTGTCCTGGCGATCGACACTTATGCTTGGGACACTCCAGGCGGCATGGATGGTTTTCTGGCGGCCAGGGAAATTCTCGGATCGAAAGTAGAATACAAGCGGATGGACGTCGAACATGTTTCCCCGGAGGAAATCGGCAAGTTCGATCTAGTCCTTTTTTTCGGTGTTCTGTATCACTTGCGAAGCCCTATTCTTGGACTCGAAAAAATTGCCAGCGTCACAAACAAGCTTCTTATTTGCGAAACGCACGTTCTGCTGCCGTTCATTCATGAACGGCACGCGCTCATCCCCTTTTTCCCGGGGGACGAAGAAACGCGCGGGATACCGTATGACCTCTGCGCCATTCCTACTTTAAAGTGCCTGAAGGACATGCTTCTGGCGGCGGGATTTAAAGACCTGGACGTGAAGTACACGCCTTCGTTCCGGTACTGGAAGAAGTTCGTGGCGTTAGTAAAAAATATGCCGCAGTCGGGCCGAGGCATCGTTCACGCGAGGCCGTGAGGCGCCAATAAAGCCTGCGCCATCGGTCAGTCTCCTACAGGAAAAGTGAATTCTATTCTCATGTGGCGCCGGCGTCTCGCCGGCGATTTTTCCGGCTCCGCACATTGCAAAACGCCGGCGGGACGTCGGCGCCACAGCACACGCTGCCAAAGTAGTCGGGCAAATTTTCACGCGTATTCCAAACAGGGCGGGCTTGGACTTCGCGCATCGTTCCGTCTCAAATCCGGAGTTTGACCGCTTACGCACGGGAGTGATATCTTGGGAACGTCCTGGTAGAGGTGCGGAAGCAATGAGTAGCCGGGCCGATGTTCCGAGGAGCTTCGGAGGCCTGGGCGAAAGGTGCAGCAGAATTTTCCGCCGAAGTCGCCTACGGCAGTCCCGCCAAGGCGGCTGGGGGGCTAGGTTAACACCGGCCCACTGTCATCCCGTGGATTGGGATGGAGCGCTATCGAGGAGCACGGCGCCTCGTGTCCTGCTGCGTCTTGCTTCTTCCCCTGCGCGCCAATCCTTCCAGAGGATTACAATCGAGGTTTTAGTAGGACAGGCTTCAGCCTGTCTGGTTTTTCTGGAATTCTGGAGCGTGCGTCCTGAATTCTTCGCAGCTATTTAGAATTTACAATTGCAAAACCGACAGGCTTAAGCCTGTCCTACTCAAAAATGCACCCATTTGAAATGACGCGCGAGCTGGTCGACCTGGAGTCGATCACGGAGAACGAGAAGCAGGTGGGCGAATACCTGCTGCACCATCTCTCCGGCCTGGCGGCAGGTTCCGACGGCAAAGCGGAGGCCATGACCGTGACGCCCGAGCGCTTTAATGTGTATGCCGAATGGGGCGCTCCTGTCGTCGTGCTGTCGACGCACATGGACACGGTGCCGCCGTTCTTCGCGTCCAGCGAGGACGAAGAACATATCTACGGCCGCGGCGCATGCGATGCCAAGGGGATCATCGCGGCGATGATTGCCGCAGCGGAAAGGCTGATTGAGAGCGGCACGCGGAATTTCGGACTGCTCTTCGTCGTGGGAGAAGAGCGGAACAGCGCGGGAGCGGAAGTTGCTTCGCGTTCCCCGCGCGGCGCGCGCTACCTGATCAACGGCGAGCCGACCGAGAGCAAAGTTGCGCTCGGATCGAAAGGAATTTTGCGTTACGAAGTTGTGGCCACGGGTAAAATGGCTCATTCGGCGTATCCGGAACTTGGCGAATCGGCCATCGAAAAACTTCTTGATGCGCTGGAAGCGGTTCGCCGCATGAAGCTGCCCGAGGATCCAGTGCTGGGAAAGACGACGCTGAATATCGGCACGATTTCCGGAGGCCGCGCGCCAAATATTATTCCGGACGCGGCGAAGGCGGAACTTGCGATTCGACTGGTGAGCGACGGGCGCAAAGTCGATCAGGCACTGCGCGATGCGATCGGGGGCCGCGCGGAGGTAAAAGAAATCCTGACTCTGCCGGCGATGCGTTTTTCCGCGCTCGACGGATTCCCGACGTCGGTGGTTGCGTTCACGACCGATATTCCCGTGCTGGCGCCGGCGTGGGGTGAGCCGTTCCTATATGGGCCGGGCAGCATTCATGTGGCGCATACGCTCGATGAAAAAATCTCAAAGCGCGAACTGCTCGCTGCCGTCGATACGTACACTCAAATGACCCGAATGCTTCTCGGAAAAACGGAAGCTCACCATGCCTAAGAACCTTGCCATCGTCGGATACGGGAAAATGGGGAGACTGATCGAGCAACTTGCTCCAGAGGCGGGATTTTCCGTGGGCTTGAAGCTGGACATCGACACCAACGTAAATCAGGCGGGCATCACGCCTGAAAATTTCCGCGGCGTGGACGTGGCCATCGAGTTTTCGACACCGCACACGGCGGTGGCGAATCTCGAGCGGCTCTGCGCCATTGGCGTTCCAACCATCGTGGGCACGACGGGGTGGTACGGCGAGCTGGATCGCGTGAAGGGTATTGTCGACCAGTGCGGTGTCGGCGTGGTGTATAGCCCGAACTACTCGATTGGCGTAAATGTTTTTCGCCGCGTGGTCGCCGAGACCGCGCGACTGCTTGCAGGCCAGCCGGAATACGGCGCCTGGGCGTGGGAAGTGCATCACACGTCGAAGAAGGATGCACCTTCGGGAACGCTGCTTCAATTGATCGAAGAGATGCAGCGCGCGGGATACACGCGGCGGATCGACGCGAGCTCGAACCGCGCGGGAGCGAATCCGGGAACGCATGAAATCGGATTTGACTCAGCGGCGGACACGATCACGCTGCGGCACACGGCGCGCAGCCGCGAAGGATTCGCGCGCGGGGCGCTGAAGGCCGCGCAGTGGGTGATCGGCAAACGCGGGCTGCACGAATTTGGGGATGTTATTTTTGCGGACGACGCGAAAGCGATGCGCCGCCCGGCAAATGGATAAGAGGTGGCTACCATGTTTCGAGGATTCGTAGGTTGTGGCACGGCGCTGGTCACTCCTTTCAAGAAGGATCTCTCGCTCGACGAAGCGACGCTGCGGGTTCTTCTCCGCCGTCAGATCAAGGCAGGGATTAATTTCCTCGTTCCTTGCGGCACGACGGGCGAAAGCCCCACACTGTCGCAGGAAGAGCATCTACGCGTCGTCGCGATCACCGTCGAAGAGGCCAAGGGTAAAGTTACCGTTTTGGCCGGCGCCGGCGGCTATAATACGCAGCACGTCATCGAAATGGCGCGTGAGTGCGAACGGGTGGGCGCGGACGGAATCCTGTCGGTGACGCCGTACTACAACAAGCCCACGCAGGAAGGGCTTTACCATCATTTCAAGGCCATCGCAGCGTCGACTTCGCTCCCCATCATCTTGTACAACGTGCCGCCGCGCACCAACGTAAATATCGATCCCCCGACTCTGCGCCGCCTCGCCGAAATCGACAACATTATCGGCGTGAAGGAAGCCTCCGGAAACATTTCCCAGATCACGCAAGTAATCCAACAAGTTCCAGAAGAGTTCCTGGTGCTCTCTGGCGATGACGCGTTGACGCTGCCGCTCGTGGCCATGGGCGGCCGGGGAATTATCTCTGTCGCGTCAAACGAAATTCCCGCGGAAATGACGCGCCTGGCGCAATTGTGCCTGGCGGGGAATTTTGCCGAGGCGCGCACCACGCAGCGCAAGTGGCTGCCGCTCCTAGAAGTAAATTTTATCGAGACGAATCCGACACCGGTGAAGGCGGCCATGGCGGAAATGGGCTTGCTAGAACCCGTGTTCCGCCTGCCGCTCGTGCCGCCGCGCACGGAAAATCTTGCGAAGATTCGCGCCGTACTGGAATCGCTCGCGCTAATCGAAAGGGTCCACGTTGCCAACCGCAGCTGACAAGCTCGAAAAGCAAATCGAGGCGCTGTTTGACACGAAGCCCGCGCGATACACGGAGCAAGACCACCACCTTTTCCGCGCGTTCAAGCAGGAGCTGAACGCGGGCCGCATTCGCTCCGCCGAGCCCGACAGTGCGCAGCCGACCGGCTGGCGGACCAACGCCTGGGTCAAAAAGGGAATCCTCGTTGGCTTCCGCATGGGAGCCACCGTGGATATGTCGGTGGATTCTGCGAAGCAGCCATTTTTTGATAAGGACACTTACCCGGTGCGGCATTTCTCGACAGCCGACGGCGTGCGCATCGTTCCCGGCGGATCGAGCATTCGCGACGGCTGTTACATCGGACGCGACGTGGTGTGCATGCCGCCGATGTTTGTCAATGCGGGCGCGTACGTTGGCGACGGCACGATGATCGATTCACACGCGCTCGTCGGGAGTTGCGCGCAGATCGGGCGCAGTTGCCACATTTCGGCTGCCTCGCAGATTGGCGGCGTCCTCGAACCGGTGGGCGCAATGCCGGTGATCATCGAAGATGATGTGCTCGTCGGCGGGAATTGCGGCGTCTACGAAGGTACGATTGTGAAGCGCCGCGCCGTCCTTGGCACGGGGACGATCCTCAATCGCTCGACGCCGGTTTATGACATCGTGCGCGGCAAAGTTTACGCGGCAACAGAAACCGAGCCGTTGATAGTGCCTGAGGAAGCCGTCGTGGTCGCCGGTTCGCGATCCATTTCACGCGGAGTGGGGATGGACTGGGGAATTTCGCTTTACACGCCGGTCATCGTTAAGTATCGCGACTCCAAGACAGACGCGAAAATACAGCTCGAGGAATTGCTGCGGTAGATTTCCGTTTCGTTGCGCCGGCGTCCCGCCGGCGTTTTTGCGGCGCGCGGAAAGCGGAAAAATCGCCGGCCCCTCTTTCGTCGGGACAAGCGAGATGCCAGCGCTACCTGGTAGCTAGAATTACTGTTGACGGTGGTGGCACCGGAATGGTCGCCACTTTGCCGAATCCGGCGGCCTTCAGCCAGGCGCGGTATTCTCGCAAAGTGAACACGGCGCCCTCCTCGGTTTGCAGAAGCATGTTTAATCCAAACAACATCGGCATCGCGGGCCCCGTGCGGGCGTCGTTCGGAACATATTCCCCGATGAGAAGTTTCCCTCCGGGCCGCAGCGCCGTGTGGGATTTCCGCAGAAGTTCTTTCCCGTGCTTTTCTCCTTCCGAGTGGATAATGTGGCCGAGGATTACCAGGTCATACGAATCGCGGCCAAAGTCCGCCTGACGCAGGTCGCCCTCGAGATAGTCATATCGATTAGCAACGCCAAATTTTTCGGCGAACTCTCGCGTGATCGGCGTCATCTCAGGAAAATCCACGGTCGTTATGCGCGCCTGGGGAATAGCCTTGGCAAACGCCAGCGACCATGCGCCCGAGCCTGCGGCTACGTCCAGAATTTTATGGATTTTGCTCCGTTCCCTCTCTGGAAATTGCGAGACAGCCACGGTTGACGCGGCAAAGTTCCCGGGGAAGATGCTCCCCACCAATTTCGGAAAAAATTCTTTGCCTTTATCCGCGACATTCAATGTCTCAGCGGGGCGGCCGCTCCTCACTGATTCCGTCAGATTCTTCCAAGCGTCCCACGTAAGCGATAACGCGTAAGCGATTGCGCCCACATAATCTTTTGCTCCGGGGAGGAGAAAGGCGGCAGAAACAGGCTGAAGACCATAGCGATTGCCGGTCTTCCGCAAATAACCGATTGCTGTAAGAGCATCGAGCAGCGAAGCTACGCCCCGCGGTGACGCACCTGCTGCTTCGGCGATTTCCTTCACGGTCCGCTTCCCACCTGCAATGTGGCTGAATACGTTCAACTCGACCCCGGCGACCAGCGATCGCGCTCTCCATGCGCCCGTGAGATCTTCCATGACCATAGCTGGCGATTGTATTTTCTTTCTCGTTTTGCGAGGCATGAGTCCTCTCTCTTGATGAATAGAATATTTTGCTTTTCTTTGGGAAGTCGTAGCCAGACTATGGGTATCGGTCCAGCCTAGTCAATGGGAATGCTCCAGGGTCGGAAATAACCGCCTCTTGAAGTGGCAATGACTGTGTCAACCAGCAAGTAAGGTATTCGCCCGCCCGGCATTAGGGAAATTCTAGGGGAAATGCCGTTAAACTCTGATATAGTTGTATGGTTTTCTATGGGAGTCGGGGGTTTCCTTCACCTTCCGGGGCGTTGGGAGTGTCCACCCCTCGTGACCTCATCCGGTCCTCACCATCGCCGCCAAGCGATCTGAATCCGGCCACTGACGCCGCGCGCTCTGCAGATTCCCACTCTTGGAAAGAGAGATAATTATGAAGAATGTGTTTGTCGGGAACATGAATTTTCAGACGACAGAAGCGGAGCTGCGCGCCCTCTTTGAACCATTCGGACAGGTCACTCGGGTTCACATTGCCATGGACCGGGAAACGGGGCGCGCCCGCGGTTTCGCATTCGTCGAGATGCCCAACGATGAGGAAGCCGCCAAGGCCATGACAGGCCTCGACGGAAAGGAAGTCGGCGGGCGAGCCCTGAAGGTCAACGAAGCGCGCCCCAAAGCGGCGTCCGGTGGTGGCGGACCGCGGGGTGGCGGCGGTAGCGGAGGCGGAGGCGGCTTCGATCGAGACCGCGACCGCGATCGCAACCGCGGTGGCAGCGGTGGCCGGGGCGGAAATTCCCGCCAGGGTGGCCGGTTCTCGACCGAGGATTATCGCGACAGTCCCCGGCAGCCTCGCGAACCTCGCTGGTAACACGCAAAGCGTTCTTGAACAATTCTGGCCGTCCGCACGCGCTTCCACTCAAGGAGATTAGTATGGCTACGTCGAAATCCACGTTTCAGAAGCGCCAAAAAGAAATGAAAAGACAGGAAAAGCAGCGCATGAAGGCGGAACGCCGCGCGCAGAAAAAGCTGGTTGGCCGTCAAGACGCCGATTTTCCGATGGAACCGCTGACCGGCCCCATTGTGGATCCCGATCTCGTTTTTCCGGAAACAGACGACGAGGGTTAGTCGGACTGAGATTTTCGTGGCGCCGGCGTCCCGCCGGCGATTTTTCAGTTTTTTTACTTCGCAAAAACGCCGGCCCCTCAATAATCGGGACAAGCGAGACGCCGGCGCCACCAGTTGGTCAGAAATGGCTGGATTCGCTGCTCGAACTTCCAGACTCCGCGGGTCCCGAAGATATTCTTCCCCAGGCAGACCGCTTCCAATTTTCCACGAAACGATGTCCAACGCCCCATGTGGGCAGCGGCATCAGCAAGCGCAACGAAAGTCCATTTAGATAAGGTTCGTACATTTCGCGCAGTTCGTTCAGCTTCTTGTCGCCTGATTCGCCGCATTTGCTGGATGCGCGGCATTCCACGAGGAGGTTTCGGACTTCAACAGCATCCTTCGGGGGAAGCCGGTCGTGCCCCGTCTGGGACGGCGGAACCCTTAAGACCTCCGCCAAATCTACGACCGCGTGGCGCGCAATCGCAAAGGTCAATCGCGATTGCCATTTGACCGTGCCTTCGCCGTAGGCGATGAGCAGCGCGGACACATCGAGCAGGGCAGTAAACGCGGCGAGCCAAGATTGATTGTCATGTTGCGAACGAAAATAACAGAGCACCGGATAAGACAGATGGCTCTCCATGAGTTGCGCGGCCCATATTTCCCAATCGTGAAGGAACGGGACGAGGACCTCGCTGTCCGCAAATTGCGAGTGCCTGCGCAGCAACTCGGCGGCGGTGGGCGGCGATCCCGCGCGCGCGTCGAGAAGCGAAATGTTCAACTCCCGCTGTGAGAACGCTCCGTAAAGCGTCGGCAGATACGAAATCATGAGGCCCAGAAAGCCGAAGCCCATCCCCCCCTCGGTGACCGTGATCGCCTTCGCCAGCGTGGTTCGCGGCGTGACATCGCCCAATCCCAAAGTAAAAAATGTCGTGCCGCTTAAGTAGAAGTCGGTCCAGAAGGTCGGCGTCTCTCCCGGCGCGTTGATCGCCGAACCGGCAGCCCAATGCAGCATCGCAAATGCGAGGACGAGCAAGAACGCCCACGTTGCAAACAGGCCCAGCAGCGAAAGCGGCCCATAATAACTAAGGTGCGCCTCGCGCACCTTTTTCGAGCGGATCATACGGTTAATAGCGGCCCAACCGGTCCACGTAACGCGGTAGAAAATCCGCACCAGGCGCAGGCGACGTGTTACCCGCCGGGGCAGAATAATGGTTTCAAACGCTTCCCACAGTGTGGCGAGGAGAATGAAGACGCCCGCGATGGCGATAAATAGTTTCATCTACGCTCCGTCGGCTCACAACACAATATCAGGTGTTGGCCGAGAGCAGAAATTCCTGCAGCTCGGGAAAACGGTTTGGAAAGGGAATGGATTTTTTCGGTCGGTCCAGGAACGCCGCCAGTCGTTCCGGCATCTCCGGGCGGACGCCTATGGCGCGCGCGACGGTCTCGGCGAACTTCGCGGGATGCGCCGTGGCGAGGACGATTCCCTGAGTCGTGGGTTGAGTCTGTTTCGCGAAGCTCTCCCATCCCAGCACGCCGACGGCGCTGTGAGGATCGAGCACATAGCCGTGCCGCTCTTCCACATCGTGCATAACACGCAAAGTTTCCTCATCGTTGAAGCTGCATCCCCAGATGTCCCGGCGAATGGCCTGAAGATCGTTGTCGTAGAGATCGACGATGCGCGCGAAGTTGCTCGGATTGCCGACGTCCATGGCATTGGAAATCGTGTGGCGTGAAGCGCGCGGAATCAGCTTGCCGCTGCGGAGAAATTCCGGCACCACATCGTTGGCGTTGGTGGCCGCGATAAATTGCGCGACACCCAGGCCAATGCGCTTGGCCAGCAATCCGCCGGTCAGATTCCCGAAGTTGCCGCTGGGGACCGAAAACACAGGAAGAAAATCCGACGGCCCGAGCTGCGCCACGGCGGCGAAGTAGTAAAAGCTTTGCGGAATCAGCCGCGCAATATTGATGGAATTCGCAGACGTGATCGTGATCTCTTTCACGATGAGGGGGTCCACCAGTGCTTGCTTCGCCAGGCGCTGGCAATCGTCAAACGAGCCGGACACTTCGAGGGCGGTAATGTTCTGCCCGAGCGTCGTGAGCTGTTTTTCCTGCGCGTCGCTGACGCGCCCGGCGGGATAGAGGATCACCACGCGGATTCCGGAAACTCCGAGAAACGCGTGCGCCACGGCGCTTCCCGTGTCGCCCGATGTCGCCACGATCACCGTGAGCCGCTTCCCGGACTCCTGAACGAAATATTCCATCAGCCGCGCCATGAAGCGCGCGCCAAAATCCTTGAACGCCAGCGTCGGCCCGTGGAACAGTTCCAGAATGTGCAGCCGTTCACTCAGTGTGACGAGCGGCACGGGAAAATTAAACGCCTCCGTCACAATCCTCGACAGAATGTGTGGAGGAATTTCGTCGCCGGCGAACAACGCGCTAACTTCCTGGGCAATCTCCGGAAATGCGAGCGACGACAGGCGCCCCAGAACATCGGCTTCCAATCGTGGAATTTCGACGGGCATATAGAGCCCGCCGTCGGGCGCCGATCCGCGGAGAACGGCGTCGCGCAGGGAAACCTCCGGGCTGCGATGGAGAGTGCTTCGGTATTTCATCACGCGGGCCGCGCCTGCCCTCCGAGAATCTCGAGGAACCCGCGCGCGTCGAGACTTGCGTTCCTCAGGTGCTCCATGGAAACGACGCGGTGCGCGTAGCGTTCGTACAGTTTCTTTCGATGCGCGATGAGTTGCGGATAGCAGCGCGCGATCGCATCTTTCGTGGATTCGCCGGAGCGCAGGGCAAACTCATCGCTCCACAGGACCGGTTTCGGGTCGGACAAATACCGCGCGATCAGAAGGTCCTCTTCCGTGGGAGAAGCCTCGAGATAAACAACGGTCGTGAGGCTTTGCATTCTTTGGCAGATTTCCTGCCCTGTATACACAACGCTGCCCGTGGTGTCCAAAATAATCCCTTCCTCGCCCAACGTCTGGATCTCATCCAGCGCTTCACCCATGGAATTTATTTCGCACTCCAGATATTTTTTCTCACGCTCGCGGTAGGGCGGCCGGTCCGGCCAACCCATCCAGGCCGCGACTCCGCCAATGCCGCGATACCCGCCGGCGGCAAGCTCGGGCGCAAGTTTATTCTCGATCCGTTGGTCAATACTGATCACGCGAAATCCGGCCCCAGCCAGCTTTTGCGCCCAGTGCGATTTCCCGGCGCCTGACATTCCGATGAGAGAAAGCTTGATCACGTACCCTCGGTGGCGTTTCCAGTTCCAGGTAGACCAGTCCTCCTGCGGCTGGATTCCGGCTTACGGGTACCGGCTGCTCATTAAGGAGGACACCCTGATTTTCGTGCTCGAGACCGCGCAAAGAGGATAGCGTCCCCCGGTTTGCCCCGCAAGTCCCGGGAAGTTGTTAATTGTTTAATACAATCTCGTTTATATAAGGGGGGAGCTGACGCTTGCCTTCTACGATGTTTTTGAGACCAAGGCCAGCGAATCATAAATCACGTCGTAGACGAAATTCAATTGGTCGGCCGTGATGACGTATGGCGGCAGGATGTAAACGACGTTGCCGAGCGGGCGCAAAAGCACACCTCTGTTCAGATAATATTGGTAGAGGCGAGGGCGCAACGACGACAAGTATCCCGCGTCAGGCACTACCAGTTCGATGGCCGCGACGGTGCCGATGAGGCGGACGTCCGAAACGATGCGATGCGCCGCGAACGCGGAGAGACGTGCCGTATGCACTTTTTCAATCGCGGCGATCCGCTCGAAGACCGGCTCGCTCTCAAAAATTCCTAGAGAGGCATTCGCCGCGGCGCACGCAATTGGATTTGCCGTGTAGGAGTGCCCATGGAAGAAAGCGCGCCCGCGATCGCCGCCGGTGAATGCATCGTGCACGCGCTCTGTCGCAAACGTTGCGGCAAGAGTCAGAAATCCGCCGGTCAGCCCCTTGGCGACGCACATCAGATCGGGGACGACTGCGGCTCTTTCGCAGGCAAACATGCGTCCCGTTCGCCCGAAGCCGGTGAGGACTTCGTCCGCAATCAGTAGCACATCGTGAGCGGCGGTGAGGCGGCGAACTCCCGAGAGAAACTCCTCAGGATGAACGATCATCCCGCCCGCGCCCTGAAGAAGCGGCTCGACAATCACGGCGGCGATTTCATCGCCCTGTTCAGCGAGGAGCACCTCCAGCTTGTTAAGACATTCGATCTGGCATGTCGCGCGCGTAAGCCCGACAGGGCAGTGAGCGCAGGAGGCCGAATGCGTGCGCAGCACGGGAATTCGCAGGGAGTCGAATGCCGCGGTGAATGGGGAGTCGTCGCTCACCGACATCGCTCCTACTGTATCGCCGTGGTAGGCGTTTTCGAGCGCGACGATTTTTTGTTTCTGCGGCCGCCCGCAATTCTTCCAGTATTGCACGGCCAACTTCAGCGCAATTTCCACCGCGGTCGAGCCGTCATCCGAGAAAAACACGTGGCGCAGCGGGGCCGGAACAATTTTTCCAAGCCGCGCCGCCAGCTCCTCGGCTGGCTCATGCGAAAATCCAGCGAATAGGACATGTTCGAGCCGCGCGGCCTGTTTGCCAATGGCCTCTGCGATGGCAGGATGAGAATGCCCGTGAATATTGACCCACCACGACGAAATCGCATCCAGAATCTGGCGCCCGTCCTGCGTCTCGAGAAACACGCCTTTGGCACTGCGAATCGAAAGAGGGGGTGGGTCCACGCCTTCCTGTGTGAATGGATGCCAGAGATGGAGGTCGGACGAGCTCATGATTTATTGGAATGCCCGATGATCGAAATGTTTTTCATAGACGTCAAGCAATGCGGCGCGATTAATTTCCCTGAGCATGGGGATATGGCCAATGACGCGAACATTGCCGTAGTGCTCGATCGCAAGACGATTTTCGATGTTCTCGTCGCCGATGAGCGCCACTCCGCAAACCGGTAGATGCGCGTCACGCAACGCAGCGAGCGTCAGAAGGGTGTGGTTGATCGTCCCCAGCGCCGTCCGCGCCGCAACAATGACTGGAAATCCGACGTGCCTCATGAGGTCGCTCATCAGGTCGCGCTCGTTTAGAGGCACCATGACTCCGCCCGCGCCCTCGACAATCCATTTCCGGCCTGCCTGCGCCGGAGGAAATTCAAACGAATCGAGAGAAATTCGGACCCCTGCCTCGCGCGACGCCAGATGCGGCGAAACCGGCGGATCAAACCGATATCGTTCCCGGGGGAGCCGGTCGTCTGTAGCTTCCGCCCACGCGCGCACCGTTTCGCGATCGGTGCCTTCCTTCGCGCCTGTCTGAACGGGCTTCCAATACACGGCGTCCAAAGCGGCGACGAGGAGGGCGGAAAGAATGGTCTTTCCCACGTTCGTGTCCGTGCCGGTCACGAAATATCCGGTCATCGGGAAACGGAAACGGTGCGAGCGGTCGAAAATTCGCTGCGGACTTGAATCATTGCGGCGACAAGCTCGTTCAGAAGATCTGTGGAAAGTTTTGCGGTCAGAGATAATCGCATGCGCGCTGTCCCCGCAGGCACGGTGGGCGGTCGAATCGCGCGGACACCGAATCCCCGCATCCTGAGGCATTCGGCAAAATGGACTGCAGCATCGTTCGATCCCAGGAGAACGGGCACGATTTGCGAATCGCTGCTGCCGGTGTCAAAGTCGTTGTTTCGCAATTCGTTCCTCAGGAAAATGCTCAATTCCATCAGATGATCGCGTTCGGATTCCATTTTCCTGGCGAGATTCATTCCAGCTGCAACCTGCGAAGCGAAATATGGCGGCATGCCCGTGCCGAAAATGAAAGTGCGCGCGCGATTGATTAGAAAGCGGCGCAGATTCTCCGAGCCGCACACAAACGCGCCCGCTGCCGCGAGCGCTTTGCCGCAGGTATGCACGGTTGCAAGAACGCGCGGTGAAAGCCCTGCCTCAGCCACACAGCCGCTGCCGCGCGGGCCGCGCACTCCGGTTGCGTGCGCCTCGTCGACAATCAGTTCGGCGGCGTAACGTTGGGCGAGCGCGGCAAGATCGGCGAGCGGCGCGCGGTCTCCCTCCATGCTGAACACGCTTTCGACAACAATTACGCGCGCTCCGGCCACAGACGCATTGCGGCGAAGTTCATCCTCCAAAAATGTTAGATCAAGATGCGGAAAAATGACGCGGCGGCATTTCGCAAGGCGTATCCCGTCGATCAGGCTGGCGTGATTGGCGCTGTCCGAGAAGACTAAGTCCTCGGGCTTTAGCAGGGCGCTCAGCAGGCCAAGGTTCGCCGCATAGCCGGAGGTGAAGTACAGGGCCGCTTCCGCGCCGATCGATCGAGCAAAATCACGCTCAAGAGCGGTCCAAGCTTCGTCATGTCCCGACAATAATCGAGAGCCGGTGGAAGCGATGCGCGAGGCGGAGTTCACTGCCTCCAAAATGGATTGCTTCATCCGCGGATCGGCGGCGAGGCCCAAATAATCGTTGGAGCTGAGGTCGATGCCATGAACCGATTCCAGATGGCGCAATTCGGCGCGAGATTCGAGATCTGAAAGCTCGGCGAGAATGCGCTGATTCATGGTCACGAAGATATTTTTACCGCAACGGCAGCGGTTCCAACCCGAAAGAATGAAGCATCGCCGCGTCGTCTTCCGGTTCTGGATTCGGAGTGGTCAGCAATTTTTCGCCGATGAACAGCGAATTCGCGCCGGCCACAAAACACAGCGCGACGGCCTCGCGCGATAGCGCCTTGCGCCCCGCGCTTAGCCGGACCATCGAAGCCGGCATCAAAATTCGCGCCGTCGCAATGGTGCGCACAAAAACCAGCGGATCGAGCGCGTCCAGATGTTCGAGAGGAGTCCCGGCGACGCGCACCAGCGCATTGATCGGAACGCTTTCCGGGTGGGGATCAAGCGTGGAAAGCTGGTGGAGCAGGCCGATGCGGTCGCCTTCCGATTCGCCGAGGCCGATAATTCCCCCACAGCAAACGGTAACTCCTGCCTTCCGCACCGAAGCGAGCGTGCGCAGGCGGTCCTCGTAATTTCGCGTCGTAATAATTTGCCCGTAGAACTCCGGTGAAGTATCGAGGTTGTGATTGTATGCAGTCAGGCCGGCCTCGGCCAGGCGCCCAGCCTGCGAATCATCGAGCATGCCAAGCGAGCAGCAAACTTCCATTCCGAGCTTGGCCACGCGGCGCACCATTTCCAGAATATTTTCAAAATCCTCGCCCTCCTGCACATGTCTCCACGCCGCGCCCATGCAAAAGCGGGTTGCGCCTTCGCCGCGGGCGCGCTCGGCAAACTCCACGACTTCGCCTACGGGAAGCAATCCGCCGCGCGAAACTTCCGTCGAGTAATGCGCGCTCTGCGGGCAATACGCGCAATCCTCCGGGCACCCGCCGGTCTTCACGGAAAGCAGACGGCAGAACTGCACGCGCGCGGGATCGTGGAATTCACGGTGCGCTACCTGCGCCGAAAAAAGAAGATCAGGCAGCGGCTGCCGGTAGATGCGCCTGATTTCTTCGCGCGTCCAGTCATGACGCAATGCCGTCCTCGCTGCCGAAACGCCTGCATCGTTTTGCGACAAAGGTGCTCCTCCTGAACGACGGTCGTGATGAGCCGACCTGCGCATCTATCGCCACGCAAGCTGCTTCTTACAGGCCTGCCCAACCGGCAGCATGCCGCCGGGAAAAACATTCTAACGCACATTCAACTTGAATATCGACCTCCGGCGCCGCATCAGTGATCCGGATGCTTTCCATCGAGAGAAGAAATCCCGTGGCTGGTGATCAGTGTTTGGTGAATGGTGATTCCAGAACTCTTATATCTCTTCTCTGTGCCCTCTGTGCTCCGACCTCGGTGTCCTCTGTGATGAGCTTTGAACGACCGTCATCCTTCCTGGCCTCCGCCGCGCAAGTCTCTGAACGCTGAATGTTCGCAATTGCCGCAATGCATTTCGATCCGAAAGGCAAAATGAAAGGAGTATTGGGCGCGTAATTAGTGAGGAGTGAGAATCAGACGGCTAAGCAAATTCTGGCCTGTCCTACAGGCTGGCCTGTTCCTTGCGATTCGTCTTCTTCGATCCGGGGTTCGAAGCTGGGGAAGAAGATTCATTTGCGGTCGAGTTCTTTTTGTGACAGGAGATGGCCCACCAGTGATTCTGGTACTGCGGTAGCTCGCACATCTTCGTGCAATGCTTCATGCTGGTCTCGTAAGCGCAGTGGCAGTAGCACAGCGGCGTTGCAGGCCGGGACAGCAGTGCCGGGTACTGATTGGCGAGAGCGGCGACCGAAGCTGTTACCAGAATTATTGCCATGCGAATCGCGTGTGAGAATCGACAAGCATTTGCTTTCATCCTCCCATTCTGAAACTTGCTTTAGGGATGGCCGATAGCGCAAAGGGTTGGAATTAGCTGGTAATCCGGGCTGGAGCGTACTGGCGTACAGTACCGGTACGGTACTTCGGGCGAGGATCCCAATCCGAAACAATCTGTAGAACGTTCACCACAACACAAGCAGGGGAGCTTTTGTCCACTAGCCGAGAAAGTGATAGTGCGTGCTTTCTTACGACACGCGATTGTCGCGAAGATGTGGGGGAATCGAAGGGTGGTTCCCGCCAACAGGCTAAGCTTTCCGTAAGTTATAGGTCTGTAATAGTTTATGAGATCTGGCGGGCCTCATACTTGCTTGTAGCCTGAAGCGACCGGGAAAAAGCTCTCAGCTCCTTTTCGATTGCTCGAACCGCGTCCGGCCCAAGACCCACGAACTCGACCCCGATCCCGACGCCAGAGAGGCAATAGCGAACTTCAGAACGCGCCTGGACTTCGACGTTTGACTTCGTCAAGCGAAACCGGAGGTTAACGATCGCGCCCTCAGGGAAATGCGTTGACGTATTCACGAACATCCCGTGGGTGCTGAGGTCGGGAGGGCGGATCGCGACCTCGCACGACTCGCCTTCATATGTCATATACAGTTCGCTCAGATGCTGAATTCGCTGTTCTCGGCGGGCAGGTATCAAAATCACTCGAGGGGGTGCGCGCTTTTTCAAGAAAGGTCCCTTTCCGTGGCATGAAGTGACGATCTTTCGGGAGAATCCGAAATCCCAGCCCCGCGTTGGGTCCCACAATAGGGGCAGAATCGGTACGCGGGAGGAAGCTCATGCCCGCACCGTTCACATCCGTTGCTTGCTAATGCTTCCATGGGTACAACGCGAATGATCTCTTCCAATGTGGTCACGCCTGCCTGAAGCTTTTCCAGCGCATCTTCCTGCATTCGGCGCATTCCTGCGGCACGAGCCGCTGTTCGGATAAGATCGGGTTTATAAGCGCCGCGCAATACGGAGCGGATCGAGTCATCGATCAGGAGCAACTCATAGATTCCAACTCGGCCCTTGTAACCCGTGTGGTCACAAATACTGCATCCCTTCGGCCAAGCGACACGGTCGGGTGGCTGTATCCAGCCCACGGCCGCAAGGCGCTCGGCGTATTCCGGTGTGATTTGCTTTTGGCTATGACATACGCATAGCTTTCGGAGCAGCCGCTGGGCCAGAATTCCAGTCACCGAGGAAGCAATCAGATATTCGGGTACCCCGAGATCGAGCATCCGTGCAACGGCCGAGATGCTATCGTTCGTGTGAAGTGTGGAAAGGACCATGTGCCCGGTCTGCGCGGCCTTCATGGCGATTTCGGCGGTTTCGAGATCGCGGATTTCTCCAATCATGATGACGTTGGGATCCTGCCGCAGGATCGAGCGCAGGCAACTCGCAAAAGTCAGTCCGGCGCGCGTATTGACGTGTACCTGGTTGACCCCGGCGAGCGCGTATTCGACCGGGTCCTCAATGGTAACGACATTCACGGCTGGCCTGCGCAGCAGATTGAGAGCGGAATAGAGCGTGGTGCTCTTGCCCGAGCCCGTCGGCCCGGTCACCAGCAGCATTCCCTGCGGCAACGCAATCAGTTGCATCAGCATCTCGGCCACATTCGGAGGAAATCCCAAGTCCGAAAAACTCAATATCGGAGCCGAGGCATCGAGCAGCCGCATGACGACTTTCTCTCCATATTGTGTGGGCAGCGTCGACACACGCATGTCCACCTTGCGCTGGCCGATTGCAACCATGAACCGCCCGTCTTGAGGAGAACGCCGCTCCCCGATGTCCATGTCAGAGAGAATCTTGATGCGAGACACGAGCGAGTTCTGAACGCCCCGGGGAACGCTTTCCAGTTCGCGCAAGACGCCATCCACGCGGATTCGCACAACCGTTGCCGCAGCTTGTGGCTCAATATGGATGTCGCTGGCTTGCTTGTTGATTGCTTTCTTTATGATTTCCGAAACCAGGCGCACGGCCGGCGTTTTCTTCTGGTTGAGTTCCGCCTGTATTTCCTGAATGGCATCGCGATTGGCCTGGCGGGAACTGGTCGAAATAAATTCCATCTCTGCCCCTGCTTCCGCAGTGGCCTCCTCGGCCGCCTGCCTGGCGGGCGCGGTACTTTCGAAGTGGCCATAGTTTCGCTCAATCGCGGAAAGAATTTCGGCGCGAAATCCAAACCGTGGGGAGATGTCCTTGCCGCTCGTGAAGCGCAATTCATCGATCGTCGTGATGTTCTGCGGCTCAGCCATGGCAACGACGATTCGCGACTGGTCCATGTGAACAGGAAGAATGCACAGACGAACTGCCATGGCCTTGGGAATTGTTTGGAGAATGGCCGGATCACATTGAATCTTCGTGCAATCCAGATACGGCACCCGGGAAACTTCTTCCAAAGCTTTGACTAAAGAGCGCTTGTCGACCAGCCCGCGCTCCAGAATCAGTTCGCCCAGACGAACCGCCTTGCCTTCCTGCTCCTTGAATAATTTCTGAAGGTCTGCCGCGGAGATGTGGCCGCGGTCCTCCAGAATTTCCCCAAGTTTCCTACGCTTCATGCACACTTCCTCATAGATCTGTACGGCACGCCAAGCTCCAAATCATGATCGGTGGGCGTCACTAAGCCCTATGCATTGAACGGGGGAATCGAAGCATTCGAGGAAGTTCCAATAGGCTTGTTTCAAAACGGGAGGCAGTCGAGTTTGCTCTGCCTGTGCGGAACATGAGAGTGACATAGCAGCCCATGTTCGCGGAGAAGTCGAGGCTCAATCGGGAGTGCTAAGCCATTCGAAGTGCCGATCGCAACTTTCGATAGTCCACAAGTCAAGTGACAGAGAATTTAGTCGGACGGAAAAGAACGATTCCCGAGGTGGGAGGGCGCACTCCCGAAACAGGATATGCGCCACTGGCAAACGCATGAAAAGGGAAATGGCTCAACCCGATCGTCAACAAAAATAAGGAAATCTTGCGATTGGATCTGCCTGAGGGATTGGCCCACCACATGCATTAAAAGGGAATCGTGGACGCATTCCGGTAGACGACTTTCACAAGTCCGCGAGTGAGGGGGAAGGGGCTTGCTCGAGGACAAGTGCTGGTCGTTCCCACCTGCCTCTGAGAGGGAAGCTAGGATGGATGACCCCACGCTCCGGTCAAAAAAAGACCGGGAAACGGAATGCGTCTTAGGGGGCTCTCGTTCCCAAGCAAGGGCCCCCATCTTTTTTTTATTTCTCGCTTAGGGCGCACTTCACCCGGATTCTTCACCACATACGTAAAGCCCGCACGCGTCTAAATCTGCGACACCGTTCCCACGGGTTCCACACGCCGCAATACTGGAATCTTCGCCTGCCTGAGGACGTGCTCGACTTCCGTCTCTTTTAACCGCGAAGCGTCATACTCGAACGACAGCCGGTTTGTCTTTTCGTCCACGCGAAAGCGGCGCAGTCCATAGGTGTTGGCAAAGCTGCCAAGCGCCCGCAGTTGCTCGGGCTGCAGCGGCGATTGCAACTCGTAGGTAATCTCCATAAGCGTCATGAACGCATTATAGCAGCGGGACGAGTTGACCTCGCTCATTTTCCACGAAAGCTCCCATCGGTGCAGTGTCACCGATGCGAATCCTCAAAAACGACGCAGGCTTTTGGTGACGCCGGCGTCCAGCCGGCGATTCTTCCGGCCTCGATAATCCGCAAAGAAGCCGGCGAGATGCCGGCGCGACTCGCCGCGCCCCGGGTTGACATAGGGGTAGGGGGTATAGTAGAAATGAGCGGGGGTAACCAACCCCTGGAGTTCCTATGCCAGTGAGAGATGCAGGAATGGTTCGGCGGGCTGCGACCTGTGGCTGCGGCGCGCAGGAGAAGAGCCGGAAGGCCCTGGCCGTCGATCCGGAAATCAAGTCGTCGAACTTGAAGCGCTTGCGCCGCATTGAAGGGCAGGTACGCGGCTTACAGCGCCTTGTGGAGGAAGACCGCTACTGCGCCGATATACTCGTGCAGATTTCTTCGGTTCAGGAAGCTTTGCGTTCCGTCGGGCGCGCCCTGATGAAGAATCACCTTCGCCATTGCGCCTCCGAGGCAATCCGCGACACGGCGCCGGGACGCGCGGAAGCGATGTACGACGAACTGTTGAACCTGATGGACTTCCACTCGCGATAGAGAAATTATGGACATGCAAAATACATCCGCCGGCGCTATGGAAAAAGATCCCGTCTGCGGGATGACGGTGGACACTGCACGGGCGAAAGCCACGCTCGAGCACGCAGGTAAGACGTATTACTTCTGCTGCGCGGGCTGCAAAGAGAAGTTCAGCGCGGCCCCTGCAAAATACCTGATGCCGGGGACCCTTGACGGAATTGCTCACACGTCCGCGCATCCGGTGCAGATCGCGCCCGCTGCGGCGCGCGGTTCTTCCCAAGCATTTGTGAAAATTGCAGCGCCGCCTCCCGTTGTTCGCAGATATGCCTCGAACGAATACACGTGCCCGATGGATCCCGAAGTGCGCCAGCAAGGGCCGGGCGATTGCCCGAAGTGCGGGATGGCACTCGAACCTGTCGTTGCCGCGCCTCCTGTTACAAAAATTGAATACACGTGCCCCATGCACCCGCAAATTGTCCGGGACAGAATTGGCTCTTGCCCGATATGCGGAATGGCACTGGAGCCACGGACGGTCACCGCCGGGGAGGAGAAGAACCCGGAACTTGTCAGCATGACCAGACGATTTTGGATCTGCACTGCGCTGACGATTCCACTTCTGTTGATCACCATGGCGGATTATATCCCCGCGATGTCTCCGCTCATGCGGTCGGCGGCACCGAGAACCTGGCAGTGGTTCGAATGGATGTTGGCGACTCCGGTCGTGCTGTGGGGAGGCTGGCCGTTCTTCGTGCGCGGCTGGCGATCCCTCGTTACACGCAATCTAAACATGTTCACTTTGATCGGGCTGGGTGTCGGTGTTTCATACGCCTTTAGCGTTGTCGGCACTGTTTTCCCGGGCATATTCCCAGCGTCGTTTCGTGGGCCGGGGGGCGGGGTCGATGTGTACTTTGAAGCCGCCGCAGCCATCACCACGTTGGTGCTCCTCGGACAAGTTATGGAATTGCGAGCCAGGAGCCAGACCGGCGCCGCAATCAAAGCGCTCCTGGGTCTTGCCCCGAAAACTGCGCGCCTGATGCGCGACGACGGGTCCGAATTGGATGTCCCGCTTGACCAGGTCAAGCGGGGTGACCGCTTGAGAGTGCGTCCCGGCGAGAAAATTCCGGTGGATGGCATGGTTTTGGAAGGCGCAAGCAGCGTCGACGAATCCATGATCAGCGGCGAGCCGATTCCAGTGGAAAAAACCAAGGGCGAGCGCGTCACCGGGGCGACCGTGAACGGCACTGGCTCGCTCGTGATGAGGGCGGACCGAGTCGGGTCGGAAACTCTATTGGCACAGATCGTTCGAATGGTCAGCGAAGCCCAGCGCAGCCGCGCGCCAATCCAGAAGCTGGCCGATGTGGTGGCCGGGTACTTCGTGCCTATCGTCGTTGGGATTGCGACGCTGACCTTTGTCATCTGGGCCGTGTGGGGCCCGGATCCGCGCATGGCGCACGCCATTGTGAACGCCGTTGCGGTGCTCATCATCGCTTGCCCATGCGCGCTGGGGCTGGCGACGCCCATGTCCATCATGGTGGCGACCGGAAAGGGCGCGACCCTCGGCGTGCTGTTCAAGAATGCCGAAGCCATCGAGTTGATGCGCAAAGTAGATACGCTGGTGGTGGACAAAACAGGTACGCTCACCGAGGGCAAGCCTAAGCTGGTTGGAGTCGAACCTGCGAATGGATTTGACGCGGATCGGCTGCTGCGTCTTGCGGCGACCTTAGAACGTGGAAGCGAGCATCCCTTGGCCGCGGCCATCGTCAAGGGCGCGGAAGAACGCGGGGCCAAGCTGAGTACCACCGAGGCGTTCGAATCTTTGACGGGCCGAGGCGTCCGCGGCCGCGTGGAGAATTCCTCCGTCGCTTTGGGGAACGCGAATCTTCTGGAAGAACTTAAAGTCGATCCGGGAGCGCTGGCCTCGAAGGCAGAGGGCATGCGAGCCGACGGCCAGACTGTGATGTTCGTGGTTGTGGACGGGAAAATTGCGGGATTGCTCGCCGTCGCCGACCCCATCAAGCAGACTACTGCGGAGGCAATCCGCCAGCTCCATGCAGACGGCATCCGCATCGTGATGCTGACCGGCGACAGCCGCACGACCGCTGAAGCGGTCGCAAGAAAACTCAAGATTGACGAAGTCGTAGCCGAAGTTTTGCCGCAAGGAAAGGCTGGCGTCGTACAGCGCTTGCAAGGAGAAGGCCGGTTCGTCGCAATGGCCGGCGACGGAATAAACGACGCGCCCGCTCTGGCGCAAGCGCAAGTCGGAATCGCCATGGGCACAGGCACGGACATCGCGATGGAAAGCGCCGGAGTCACGCTGATCAAGGGCGATTTGCGCGGCATCGTCCGCGCGCGCGCCCTGAGCAGGGCCACAATGAGCAATATCAAGCAGAATTTGTTTTTCGCGTTTGTCTACAATTCGATTGGCGTGCCGATCGCGGCTGGAATATTGTATCCGTTCTTTGGTCTTCTGCTCAGTCCGATGATCGCGGCGGCGGCGATGAGTTTTAGTTCGGTTTCGGTGATTACGAACGCGTTGCGGCTGCGCGGGATCGAGCTTTCGGGGTGACTCTCGATTGAGCGTCGTTTAGTATGGCAGGCTTCGGCCTGTTTGCTGCCTGCGTGCGAGATTACCAACCCAACAGGCTGAAGCCCGTTCTACTTACATCGCGACAACAAACGTATTGCGCTTGATCAGCGACTGCATTTGATCGTCGGTAAGAGAAAGTTTCACGTCGAGGCGGTCTCCCGCGGGGGTAACCTGCGCGCTGTCGAGGAGCGCCCCGAGGTCCGGGTTGGTGTTTCCGACCTGATATTTGCGATACATCAGACCAGCCTGGAGCAGTGCCGCAAACGTGTTGGCATCGTCGGTGGAACCGCAAACGGCTTCGAATTTGGCATCGACACCGCTGCTTCCCTTGATGCTGATCGTCATGGCCTTTAGTTTGGACGTGAGCTGCGAGGCGGCGGGAAACTGAGATGCTTCCGGCACGAGTTGCTGCATGGCGAGGCGCGTGTAGGCCGGATTCAGCACGGCCCAGACCGTGCCGCTTCCGTTGGCTGAATTGACCAGCGCGGAGAAATCCGTGTTGGCATAGAGGCCCTGGCTTTCTCCGTAGCGCACGCCAATCATTTTTTCGAGCTGTTGCCGCTGGCCAAAGGCCGCGGTATTGGAATCGATGAAAAAGAAGAATAGATCGTTCGGCCCGCTGCCGCCGCCGAATGCAAAGAGCGAAAATGTTCGAACCTTCACAATGGGCAGCTTCTTGGATGTGAAATAGGCCTCGGCGGAAGAGGGTTGAAACTGCCCGAGCGCGACGCCCACGATCTGGTCCGTGGTTGGGACCGATCCGCCGCCGGTATCGGCCGAGGATTTGTTCGGCACGAGCGCCCACGCGAGTTCCGTCACCTGGCTGTTCGGATCGATGCCCGCCGAAGAGAGGAACGTTTCGAACTCGCGGAATTTTGGCGGCAGCATTTGTTCTTTGAGCTGGTTGAACCAGGGAAATGCGCGCGCCTCCTTCAAGTTGGCATATGCCAGCTCGCCGGAGTCTTTAGGAAACATGCTGAGAATGTCGGATCCGAGGCTGCCCGCGCGGGCGGTCCCCGGAAGCACGGATAAAATGGCGACGAGAGCGGCGATCCAAATGATTTTTCCCGTGTTCATATGATTCCTCCTGCCAGGCACCCAAAAGTTCGACTCGATGTTCGATTCCCTAAAGGAGTCATCTTCCCGTGGTTACTGGCTTCCCTGTCAATTTTGCTTCAATTTCGGCCTGGGCGGATTTAATTCTTGCCACCGTGCCTGCATCCTGTAACGAGGGCAGAAGCGCCTCTGCGCTTTTCAGCGCAATGCGCGCGGCGGCCATCGCTGCTTGTTTTACTGCAAGCCAGTCAACCAACATAGACGGCGCGGACATGGCTTCGAGTTGTACCAGTCGCTCATATATATCGAGGGCGGCGGAGGCCGCTTCCAGATGAGACCGGGCGGCGCGCTCGGTCCCGTGCTCGCTGGCCATTGGGGATGTAGGCGGGGCCACATGGGGGGCGTCCAGAGCGCCCCCCGAATATTCCTGCACGGCCTCGCGCAACGTATCCACCAATGGCTGGAGCGCTGCCCCCGGCCCTGAAGGAGGGGCGGACGGCGGTGAAAGAATCCCCGCCACGGCGGCCAGGCGGTTCTCGAGAACTTGCGCCGGCGAAAAATGTTCGAGCAGCAAGTAATCCTCGGTCGAAACGTCGATGGCCTTGCGCGGAACGAGGCCGACAATTTCGCTCCCCACCACGCCGCAGCCGCGCCGTTCAGCTTCTTGCTTGACCGTCTCGAACACTAGGAGCAGAGGCGTCTGTTCGAAATCCGTCAGGTTGACGGCAACTTGAGTGATGCCACGCGTCTTCATCTCCACGCCAATGGCTTTGACGTGGCTCAGCCCGCCGCTCGAAGAGCGAACCTTGCGGGCGATTTCCCTGGCGACCAATACATCGATCGTACTTAGATAGATATTATATGCAATCAAAATCTTTCGCGCGCCCACCGCGGTTGCGCCTGCCGTTGGATGAAGATGCGGCTCGCCGATGTCGGGAGAACGGTCGGGATCTCGCAGCACATCCTCGCGAAGGCTTTCAAACTGTCCTCTGCGGACATTTTCCAGGTTCACGCGTTCGGGGCGCGTGGCTGCGGCCTCGTAAAAATAAACCGGGATGCGGTAGCGGTCCCAGAGTTCCTGACCAGCATGCCGCGCCAGCGCGACGCACTCTTGCATCGAAACGCCTTCGAGGGGAATGAACGGGATCACGTCGGTTGCGCCGATTCGGGGATGCACTCCGGTGTGGCGCGTCATGTCGATGAGCTCGGCAGCCTTGCCTGCACCGCGAATGGCGGCTTCGGCAACGGCTTCCGGCTCGCCTGCCAAGGTAACCACCGAGCGATTGTGATCGGCGTCGCTGGTGCGGTCGAGGACCCACGCGCCGGCGACCCCTCGCATGGCGTCTACGATGGCGTCAACCTTTCCCAGGTCGCGCCCTTCGGAAAAATTTGGCACGCATTCGATCAGGCGGTTCATAAGGTCCCGGTGATTTGCACGGGATTGATTTCTTGCCAAGAGGCTGTAACTATGCGCGCGACCCGGCCTTTCCATAGTGGTTAACATAACTATGATACGGGATTTTCCGCTGAGTCCCCAAGCGGAAGATCGCAAACTCAACCTACTTGCCAACTGCTTGCGGCGGCGGGGTCGCACGATGAAGTTTAATTGCGCGCTCGGAGATTCGTGGGGTAATGTTCTGGTTCGCCATGCCCTACGCGACACTCACGGAGAAACTGCTCAACGCGGTGGGCCGGATGCCCAATGATCGGGCGCTGGCACTTCGCACCAATGGCCGCTGGGAGCCGACCTCGTCGGGCGAATTTCTGCGGCGCATCGCCGGGCTTTCCAATGCGCTCGAGCAGCTCGGGGTCAAGGCGGGCGATCGCGTCGGGCTGTTCGCACCCAACCGCCCGGAATGGCACATCGCCGATTTCGCCATCCTGGGACTCGGCGCGGCCGACGTGCCCATTTATTTCAACGAATCTCCCGACCGGATTGTTTACGTCTTGAATCATTCAGGCGCCGAGGTCGTCATTGCAGTGGGAGAGATGCAAACGCGGCGTTTGCTGGAGTGCCGCAGCCGGCTCACCTCGGTGAAGCACATCATCTGCGCCGCCGCGCCGGCTGATCTTGGCGAGGATATCCTCCGCTTCGAAACACTGGCAGCCGCAACTGGAGATGCGGTGATTGCTGAATACCGCCTCCGCGCCGCCCGGGTGACCTCCGACCAGCTTGCCACCATCATCTACACGTCCGGCACGACGGGCGAGCCGAAGGGAGTGATGCTCACGCACAACAATCTCAGCTCCAATGAGGAAACGTCCGTCGAGGCTTATCGAATGACGCCGGCCGATATGGCGGTAAGTTTTCTGCCGCTCTCGCATGTGTACGAGCGGGTTACCGCGTACGCATATTTGTTTCATGGAGTCCCGATAGCATACGTCGAGCGCATGGACGATTTGCCGCAAGCCCTCTTGGAGGTCCATCCCACGCTAGCCGCCGCGGTTCCGCGAGTTTTTGAAAAGCTTTACGCCAACGTCTTGCAAAAGGGACACGCGTCGACGGGATCGAAGCGCCGGATTTTCGAGTGGGCTGTGCGCGTGGCCCGGGAATCGGTGCGCTGGAAAGCTTACGGGGAGGAGGCTCCGTCCTGGCTGCGTTTGCGCTGGAAGATTGCGGACCGCATTGTGTACTCAAAAATCCGCGAGGGAATCGGCGGCCGATTTCGCGCATTCATTTCCGGAGGTGGGCCGCTTTCCCGCGAACTCGCTGAGTTTTTCTGGGCTGTT
>Ga0210409_10001355_pt1 | contig 32485 bp, 24 predicted proteins | sample IncBWH17MmetaG_FD_161649 | JGI IMG/M metagenome (GOLD analysis project Ga0210409, IMG submission 161649) | Forest soil microbial communities from Barre Woods Harvard Forest LTER site, Petersham, Massachusetts, United States - Inc-BW-H-17-M | ecosystem: Environmental > Terrestrial > Soil >...
CAGATCGACATGCAGCTTCGCGAGTTTGTCGAAGGCAGCTTCGATCAGGGGAAGGTTGCAGCGCTGGCCGCCCAGAAAGCCCAGATTCAGGCCGCCATCACCGTACAGCAGACTCGCATTCACAACGAATTGTACCAACTGCTGACTGCGGACCAGAAAACCCAGCTCAAGCAGATGGAGGCGAATCACGAAGCGCGGATGCAGAAGCACATGAATCAGGAAGCGCCTGCTCCTCCCCAGCAGTAGCCCATCGCTGGGTTCTCTGTCAGGGACCGGGAATTCGTCACGACGTCGCGAGGTTGCCGTTTGCAGCAGCCTCGCGACGCTGAGGATCTTTCATCATTATGAGCGATTCCTTTTTCGCCGATGCCGGCTGGCTCTTCTTCGCAATCTGGAGCGTTGCCGTGTGCATAGTTAGCATTACCGCATTCGCCAGCGACCTGGTCCCATCGAAAGCCCCTTCAAGCTCCCCCAGCACTACCCCCGCAGAAGCTCACCAGAACAGGTCCGGCAAGCTTTAAGCTCTCCGGGATGCCGTGGTATGATGCCGCCCTTTAATGTCTTTTCCGAAAGTCGAAATCCGGCGCCGTCCCTCCATGGTTCTATTCGCAGTCTCCGCCATCGCCATGGTCATTGGGTCGTACCTGTTTGTGCTGCTCCTTGCCGCCGCCTGCGTTTACCTTCCGTACTTGATTCTGGCGAACTCCGATTCCTTTTCTCCTCAAGTCGGGCTACTGTTCCTGTTCGGCATCGTCATTGCAGTGGCAATGCTTTGGTCGCTGATTCCCCGCCGCGATAAATTCAAAGCTCCCGGGATGTTGCTCGATCGCGCCACGCAGCCACGGCTCTTTGCGGAACTCGAAAGCATTGCCAGCGCTCTGAACGAGACCCTTCCCAGCGAGGTTTACCTGATCGGTGCGCCCAACGCCTTCGTGGCCGATCGTGGGGGAGTCATGGGATTCGGCAGTCGCCGCATCATGGGACTAGGCCTGCCTCTTCTCTCTTTGCTCACAGTGTCTCAATTCCGTGCCGTCCTCGCCCACGAGTTCGCGCACTACTACGGCGGTGACACCAGTCTCGGCCCGTGGGTGTACAAGACCAAGAGTTCGATCGTTCGCATCTTCGAAAATATCGGCTCCGTTGGGGAACTCGCGCGGATTGCGATTCTGGGCGTCATGTATATGGTGGTCGCGACCCTTCTGAAGGGTTATTTCATTGCATTCCTGCGCGTAATCAACCTGATCTCCCGCAAGCAGGAGTACCGCGCCGACGAACTCGCCTGCCTCGTCGTCGGCCGCCAGAATCTGATTGACGGATTGCAGGCGATCCACCGCGCCGCCGTGGCGTGGAACTTCTATTGGAACAATGAGGTCGCGCCCCCATTAAGCGATGGCTGTTTGGTCGCAGTCGGCGATGGCTTTCAGCGCTTCATAGCCGTACCTGATGTCTCTTCGGCAATCTCCAAGGATCTCTCCAAGCGCCTACAGGAGGAAAAGACCCAGCCATACGACACTCACCCTCCGCTGCGCGACCGCATAGCCGTCGCCGAGAAGCTATCGGAAGGCTCTGCGCCTCAGGACGCGCAACCTGCGAGTACACTGCTTCAGAACCTGCCTGCAACCGAACTGAAATTCGTGGAAACGTGCATTCCCGATACGCGCCCGGGTTCCCTGCAGTACGTCGGCTGGGACGACGTCGTCAGTCGCGTCAGAATTCCCGCCTGGCAAAAGTTCGTCAACGAGTACTCCGAGCCCTTGCAGGGAGTCACTGCTGAATCCATACCCGACCACATGGACAAGTTCCGCGAGATTGGCTCTCGCATTCGCGATCCCAAAGGCATGTTGCTCTCGCCGCCTCAGCGCACCGCACGAGCCGGAAGTTTATTCTCCTCGGCATTGGCCTTGGCCATGATCCGCGCCGGATGGGAACTTCAGGTGGCGCCCGCCGTATTCCGCATTCACTATCGCGATCAGGAATTCAATCCCTTCGACGCCATCAATCAACTCATGGCTGGAAAACTCTCGCGCGAAAATTGGGTCGCGCGCTGCCGCGAGTTCGGAATTTCCGAACTCCTCCTTCTCCCCAACTCCGTCGAATCAAGCCAAGCTGCCGGCCCGCAGCAAACGGAACTCTTCGAAGCCCCCAAAACGTAGCGCCGGCGTCCTCGCCGGCTTCTTGTTGACGGCTTTAACGTGTAACAGCAGCCTGCCCGTGCTTCGAAAATGTGGGGACAGCCGCCTTCGGCTGTCCGCCCGGCGCAGCCCGGGCCGGCTCGGCCTCAGCGCTCGCCTACCGAATCTGGGTCCCGTCCGGCAAGAACATCGGGTACCCATCCCAGGGCTGGGCCATCCCCATCTGTTCCGCCGCAACACTGCGATTGTAGGGAAACAGGAAGCCGCCGAAGCGTAGATGGAGCATCGGGTCATCCGGATGTTGTGCGATCGCCCACTGATATTGCGTCACCGTGTCGTTAGGATTCTCGTTCGGAGGCTCGGCGCCCCATGCGAAGTGGAAGAGTTGTTCCGAGTGATTCAATTGATTCGTGAACGGCGGCTTCTGCAAACGGCCGAACATCTCGTTGGCAAGCCGCCAGCGATCAAACCCAGTGACCGCCAGCAATCGTTCACACTCAGCTTCTGACAGCGGCTCAGACGCCTGAGTTCCCTGCGGAAGCGCAGGCGCAATCTGAGTGAAGATCGCCCGCGCCAGCAGGTAGTTCCCTTCCGGCGTCATGTGGACATGTTCATAGATCAGATCGGTCCCGATGATTCCGTCTGGTGCCGCGTCCGAAAGAATCTTCTCCGCATCAACCAGTGTCACCCGGGCTGAAGCCGCGACCGAGCGGTTGATGTCGTTGATCTTGCTGTCAGCCCGAAAACGGAGCGTATCGAGATCCCGCGCCCGCAAGAAATGTTCCCGGGCAGTCTTGTAATCTCTCAGCCTCCACGCTGCGCGAGCCATGCGGAACTCGAGTTCGGCGTATCTCTCATCGATGGCGGCCGCAGCCTGATACTGCTTCAGCGCCTCCGCCGGAGAGTTCGACACATCTAGGTCATTCCCCTGCTGCACCAACGCCGACCATTTCTTCAGATCATCCTGGCTCAGATTCTTGCGGTGCAGCGAAGCAAACGGAGCACAGTCCTTCAAATTCGTTGCTACAGTCGAGACAACAACCTTCGCGCCTGCGACCTGAGCAACCTTGATCGTATCCCGCAGATTCTTTTCGTAATTTGAGTACGCTTGCTGTATCCGCGGCGAGTCAGCGGGCACCTGCTGATCGAGAAACATCTCCATGCCGTGCCACTCCCGCTTCTTCGTTCCAAGGCTGGTCAACAACTGGCCAATGCGACTCGAGCCGAAGAAAATGCTGCTCCGGACCACCGGCATGCTCATGCCGCCCGAAGTTAGCATTGTGCCCGGACCATACGGTCCCACCACCTCGTTATTCCCCGAATAGATGATGAACAGGTCCGGCTTCTGATCGGCGAGGCCCTCCGCGATCCGCAACACCACGTGCGAATTGATCGCGACGCTGCCGGTATTGACCACCTCGAATTTCATCGAGGGAAACCGCTCCCGCAGCATGACTTCCAGATAGCGGCTGAACCCGTACGCGCTGTCGGGATCCCCCATCGCCGCCGACTCCCCCAGCACGAAAATGCGGTATGTACCCTGAGGCTTCGTCGCGGGAATGGAATAGAGTCGCGGAGTCTGCACCATCCCCGCCGGAAAATATGGAGTGGCAAAAAACAGGTTGTAACAAGAGGCCGGACTTCCCTTCACCGTGCACGGCACCAAGAGACTGGTACTGAAGCCGACACCCGCCAACCTAAGGCCGGCTTCAACGATCACGAGAACCATCACCGGCACAAAAATGGCGGCGGCAATCTGCAGAATCCACCGACGACGCTTTGCCGGCCCATCGTGTGCGTCTTGCCGCTCTGCTACTACTCCGACATTCTCAACCTGCGGAATCACGTTTTACTTCGCCGCCTCGCTCCCGGGCTTGATCGTCAGATGCTGTTCCGCCTGCGCGATCAACTTCTCCACCCGATCCCGCTGGGCGTAGTCCGGATGGGCATCCAGCAACCGTTTCCACGATACGATCGCACCTTTCAAATCCATCTTGTCCTGCGACTTCACCATGCCTTCATTAAACAGCGCGTTGGCGTGCTTGCCGTCGATCTTGAGAACTGCATCGTACTCCTGGATCGCGCGGTCGGATTGTCCCATTAGGTGATAGGCGGTTGCCATATCGGTGCGAACGTCCGTCGCTTTCGGATCGATCTGCAGCGAGTTCTCGTAGTACTTCACCGCTTCGGGATATTGCTGTGCATCGTAATACAGATTCCCGATCTGATAGAGCAGGGTCGAATTCCGGGGATCGCTCTCCAGTTGTTTCAGCAGAGGCTGCGCCTGCGTATCCGCCATCTGTCGAAGTTCTCCGGCACTGGGTTGTCGCCCACCCGCCATCGACGCTGGCAACGACTCCGCTGAACTCGCGCGAACCTGCGTCGGCGTAATGTTCGACGGGGCCGAACCCCGCACGAGATACCCAACGGCTACCCCAACCAGCAGACAAATAACCGAGAGCACATACGCCTGCCTGCCAGTCCACTGCCCTGCACCAGGTCCGTTGCCTTCCATGACAGATCTCCTTTTCCCAATCCGCAGACACACGCATTCTCCCGTGACACTCGCCGACAGGGTGTGATTGAAATCACACTCACCCGTGAGTCCGCGAATCGCGCAAGGTGAAAACTGAGCGAGTTCTTTGGGTGATAACCCGCTGACGGGCGGGGGATCCCCCGCGATGGGGCTCCGACAACTCACTCAGAACCCAATTCGCACCGGGTAAGTCACTGAATAAACGCGCCTTGGGGACGGTCATCAAGGGACTTCATTGGCAATCGACGTGCACCCGTAACAGGTGGCTGCACGTGTTTTTTCGGCGTATTCGTCCGAGTGAAGGAGACCACCGCCGTGAGCGATCAAGATTCGAAGTTTTGGAGCAATGCTCAAACCTACGGCATGGCCGTGATCTGCATGATTTTGGGTATCGCCGCCGGTTACTTGCTTCACGCACCGGCCGTCGCGAGTCCCTCGCCATCGATCAGCGAGGTTTCGGCACCAGCCTCTCCCGCCGCTACTCCGCCGCAAATGCCCTCGGCCGCCGACATGAAGCGCATGGCCGACAAGCAGGTCGCTCCGTTACTCACAGACCTGGAGAAACATACAAACGATGCTGATCTCCTCGCCAAGATCGCTCACGCCTACATGGCCGCACAGCAGTTTCAAAGCGCCCAGCAGTATTACGAGAAATCGATCGCAGCAAAGCCCAAGGTCGATGTTCTCAACGAACTGGCCTTCGTCTACGTCAAACTCGGTGACTTGGACCGCGCGATCGCAACCCTCAACCAAGCCTTGGCCATTGACCCCAAAAACCCGCAGGTGCTTTTCAATCTCGGCTATTTCGAGTGGAAGGGCAAAGCTGACCCGAAGGCCGCGATCGCGGCCTGGCAGGCCTTCTTAAAAGCCGATCCGAAAAGCCCCAAGAAAACCCAGGTCGAGCAGATGTTGGCGCAGGCAAAGAAACACTTGAGCATCCCCGCCGGCACGAAGACCGAAAAGCCAGCAATGTAGCGGCCAGTGTCGAGCGCGGCACTCGAGGTAATCCTCTCCTCGGTCGTATTCGGAAAGGAGTAGCATGACGAATCCCCTCCCATTCCGCGGGAAATCGATGGGCCATTCGAGGCACTCCCGGCGATGAGCACGGCACAAGACCTGATCGCTCTATCCAGGCTCCGTCTGATGCGGATGCTTGCCCTGATTGCTCTGATCGTCGGTGTCGGCATTGAGTGCTTCCGGACCAAGCTTTCCGTCCTCGACCCCGACATGTGGTGGCACCTTAGCGTCGGCGACTGGATCGTCCAGAACCGATCGTTCCCGCACAACGGAATCTTCTCGCACACCGCCACAACTCGCCCCTGGATGGCTTACAGCTGGGGATACGAAGTCCTGCTCTCGCGCGCTTACGACTGGTTCAGTTTCGTCGGGATGGGGATTTTTGGAACTCTGCTCACTGTCGCGGTCGCCCTTGCAATCTTCCGCATGCTCTACCGCATCTCCGGCCGCTTCTGGCCAGCGTGGGGGCTGTCAGTCGTCGTTTACGCCGCATTCCTCTTTAACATCGCTCCCCGTCCGGTTTTCTTCTCAGTGATCTTATTCACAATCACGCTGACTCTCTTGTTCGAGGCGCAGCGCAGCGGGCGCGTGCAATCGCTCTATTGGCTGCCACTCGTTTTCTTATTTTGGGCGAATATCCACATTCAGTTCATCTACGGACTCGCCGTTATAGGCCTGTTCGCGGGCGTGAATCTCTTGCAGAGGATCGCGATGCGATTCCGCATCCCTCCAGATTTCCTGTCGCCTCCGACTCTCCCTGCGCTTTCCGCATTCGCTGTTCTCGCGTGCTGCATCCTCGCATCCTGCATCGGACCCTACTCCTACCACCTCTATTACGAGGCGTTCGTCATCTCGCAATCAACAATCATGTACAAGATCATCCGCGAGTTGCAGGCGTTGAGCTTCGAGTATTTCAACCAGTATCTCGAGCTGCTGTTGGCCGTCGGTGCGTACTTTGCTATTGGATGGAAAAAGAAGATCGATCCGTTCAAATTCGCCTTGTTGATCTTCGCCACGATATTCGCCTTCCGCACGTGGCGGGACGCGTGGTTCATCTGTGTTGTCGCAGCCGCCATCATCGCGGATTTTCCCGCGACAAGAGAAGAACGCGACCGCCCCCTCCGGCCGTCCGGCTGGGCAGTTGTGACCGGCGCCAGCATCGTGTTGCTGCTGGCCGGTATGCGCACCACCGATTTCACTATGCACGGCCTAGACGTTGCCATCAGCGGCGAATACCCCGTCGATGCCGTAAACTTTCTGCGCCGCAATCCCGTCGGCGGCCCTCTCTACAACAGCTTCGACTGGGGCGGATTCCTGATCTTCTACATGCCTCAGTATCCCGTCTCCATCGACGGACGCACCGACCTCTACGGCGACGCGCTGGACGAACAGTATTACTCCACCCAGGAAGCGGACCCTTCCTACGTGAACGACCCGGTTCTGAATGAAGCGGGCGTAGTCCTGCTGAAGAAAAAGTTCCCCATCGCCACACACCTGCTCCTCGACCGCCGCTTCCGCCTGATTTATCGCGATGAATTATCAGTAGTCTTTGCCCGCAATTGGTAAAGAAAAGCCATAACCACTAAGGACACGAAGATACACGAAGGAACCGTGTGTCTTACTTCGTGTACCTTCGTGTCCTTAGTGGTTATCGATTTTGATTTTGATTCGCCGGCACGAAAACGTTGGCCATCTCGTCGCTGTACATCAGCCGGTACTGCGAACTCAGCGCCGGCAGATTCCTTAGTGCCTTCGCCATCGCCGAATTCCGCTCCAACAGCAGTGTTCCGGCGCGAGCGACCACGGGATCGGAATCCAGCCGTTCTTTCCCTCCTACGACGTCGAAGTACTTCGTGAGAACGTCATTGCCATAAAGCTCCACGCGACTATCCACCACGACCGGATACTCCGGCAGATACCAAGTCAAGAAACTTCCCCACGAGTACTCGTTAAACAACGGGGCAGGCAGTTTGTTCGAAACGATGTACTCACACGCCTTAACTGGAAAGTTGTGGCTCATTCGATCGATCAGCGCATTTCGATCCGGCAGGCGAACGGCTGCGAGCGCAAGGACAATGGCTACGGCCGCCGCTCCAGCACCCCACTCCCAAGTCCGCATCGTTATGCGCTGTGGCCCGCTCTCATGACGCTCAGAGAAGGACATCCTTGAAAGCACGGCGATCGCCGGCAACACGACCAGCCACGCATCTCTCTGAATGCGAAACGCGAGGGCGGTGCCCGCGACAAGAATCAGAAGTTCGAACAATTCGAGTGAGCGCTTCCGGCCGAGAGCCAGAAAGGCCGTCATCACCAGCAGCATCAGGACATAGTCTTGTGGCCTCCGGAAACTCATCGAAGCCATCCCGGAGAAATGCACAAACGCAACGTCGCTGTACTGACTCTTCAAGAAGTCCGATAGCAATCGGAAACCGTACGGCGTCGCAAACGTGGCGAGCAGGCATAATGCCGCGATTGTGCTGACCTGCATCAGCGGTAACGGAACACTTCGCGAGCGCAGCCATCTCACATTTAGGAACCGCAGCCAGTATTTGACGAGATAAGCGACAAGAAAGACCGCAAGCAAAGCCAGTCCCGCAACGAACTGTATATGCAAGTTCGCCCAAAGGACAAATAGAGGAATGAACCAGTAGAGCCGGCGTACCGATCCCGAATGCGAGCTACTCAAAAGCAATTGCAATTCGACCGCGAAGAAAAGAACCGAAAACACATATGGAAGCGGCTGCAGCCCCGAAATGACATACTGCGCCACGGCCGATAACACAACCGCCTTCCAGAAATCGCGGCGTCCCGAGTACGCCAGCAGAAATGTGATGACCGCGACTCCTGCCTTCAGCAGCATCAGCAATGTCGGAATCGTACGCAAACCCAAGAATTTGTACGCAGCCCCCAACAGAAGATCGAAACCCCAACTCGAATCGTTCCATGCCAGATTCGAATATTGCGAGAACAGTCCGGTGTGGGGAATAGCGTGGTTCTCCAGAATCCAAATCCCCGTGCGCAGATGCACCCAGACTTCGGAACCCGTCAAAGCATTCAAGCGCGTCGATTCATAAACCGCGGCCGCCGAGAACAGCACGACCAGAGCCACAATCCGTGTCGCAGCCTGAGTCCGCGACCCGGAGCCCTCGCGATCGCGTCGCACCATAACGTCAGGATTAGCTAATGGATTCAAGCGGAGATTCCAGCGAACGTTTCAACCGAACTGGGACCGACAGCGGACTCTAGTGTTGCATTCCGGGGCTGCGCATCCCCACACCCTTCGCCGCCGCACCGGAACTGTGCGTGTGATTGTGACATGTCAGCGAGCATGTATTGGTGCTCCGGTCATAGGAAACCGGCAGCGCGCCGTTCGGAGCCACGACATTCAGATCGAAGTTGACCAGCCGTTCGCCGGTGACATTTGCCGTGCCTGCCCCCATCCCGTGCGCGGTATGGCAAACCGAGCAACTGAAGCCGTCGTTGATGTGAGTCGAGTGCAGTGACCAACTGCTATTGGCGTCGACCTGATTCTGCAGGTCGTGGCACTTGGCGCAAAGAGCATAAGGACCATTCACGCTGAAATCAGGATTCGGGAACGGGTTCGTGATGGCCTGGCCCGGTACCGAGGCCTGGCTGAACTCATACCGTCGCTCGAGCAGGTGAGTCCATTTCGATCCATGCGGACCGTTGGGGCCAGCCCCGCCAAACTCGCGGTTGTCATCGGCATTATGGCAGTCCGTGCAATAAATCCGTGTGCCCATCGCCCGGCCCTTCGTCGTGCCGTCGAGGTTCAGCATGTTAGGCAGCAGGCTCGACTGGGCCAGCCCGCTGCTGCGGTCGTGCATCACCGGATGGCTTGACGTTGCAGTAGACGTCATCTGCGGAATCAGGTTCAGCGCATCGCTTCCGGGAATCGCCCGCATCGGCAAGTAGCCAAAAATTACCTGCGTCTGCTTGCCCGTACTGTTGCCATGACACCGGAGGCAGTTCTCATACTGATTGATCGCCGGATTCACCACCGTCGTCCCGTCCGTCGCACTGATTCCGATCGCGCCTGCCTGCGCTTGACGAATCGCGGGAGGCAGCGGCGTCACAAATGAGCTCTCCTGCATCGAAGCATGCGGGCTATGGCAATCCACGCAGGTCGCATGCCTGTTGTTGTTGACTAGCGCCGCCTCTCCCGCATCGTGCGTGTTGATCCCAGACGGAGCCGGATGCGTAATCTTGGATAACTCCGCATAAATATTCGGGATCGCCGGCGAAATGTTCGACCCGCCGTTGTGGCAGGTCATGCAGTTCTGGGTCGAGGAATCGATATTCGCGATAGGCGGTTGCGGACCACGCAATAACCGCGGCCCTGCAGCCGAGTTATGCGGCATATGGCACGACAGGCATGCATTCTGCGCAACTGTCGAATAACTTCCCAACATCGGCGCATTCGCAATCGCATTCCCGGCAGTCGCATGAATGCTCCCCGACCACTGCGCCAGTGGATTGCTCTGCCCGTTAACCGTGCGGGGGTTTACTTCATGGCAAGACAGGCATAGCTGCCCGCTTGAACTATCGCGCACCAGGAAGTTCTTCGATACCTGATCGATCATCTGCGCGTGCGGCGAATGGCAACTCGTGCACTCCACGTCATTGTTGATCAGCTTCACGGCTTGCGACGGATCAGCCGTCGTATGGCTCGTGGTCAGCGACCGCACCAAATCGGGCGCGTCCACGAGCGGCGTCTTCAGACTGAATGGATGCGAACCCTGCAGGTCAGTGCCGAACTTGTCCGCTGGATACATATTTCCGGTCATCTGCACCTGTCCGAAAGGCTGAGTCTGCCCGACAGCCACGGTCCCGTCATGACAGCTCAAACACAGGCTGCCGTCTCCGCCGAGCATGGGTTGTAGGGTGGTGTTGTGCAAGGTCGTGCTGCCATAAGTTTTGTAGACCTGCGTGGAAAGCGTTTGGCTCCACAACGCCCCGTTGGTGTTCTGCACCCCGGAGTGCGGCACATGACAATACAAGCATGGGTCGAGACTACCTTTGACGGGTGAGGTCCCGCTCAGAGACAGATTATGAGAGCCCAGCACGTCGCTGGAGATCTGCGCCCGGCACAGCGAGCCCAGCACCATCAGCGCGAAAATAAGGAAAAGCCGTTTCATTGCGGCCCTCCTTGCGCTGTTTTCGGTAGTCCAAAATAACGAAATACCTGGATACGCCGGTTGTAGGAATCAACCACGAAGATGCGGTCGTTGTGATCGACGAACAATCCCGCGGGCAATTGGAATTCTCCAATCCCTGTGCCGCGTGCGCCGAAGTAATAAAGCAACCTTCCCTGCCGATCGAAAACCTGAATTACACCCCACAGGCCATCCACGATATAGAGATGCCCCTCAGAATCGACGCCGATTCCCTTGGGACGAAACATCGACCCGCTGCTGTCGCCCAGACGCCCGATTTCCGATTCGAATGCTCCCGATCGGTTCAGGGATTGCACGCGGAAGTTCATAGCATCGACGACAAACACATTCTCGTCGCGGACCAACACTTCAGTCGGCAGGTTGAACTCGACCTGCCCATTGCCCCGCCGCCCGATGCTTTGCAGCACTGCGCCGTCCATATCGAGCACGAAGATCTTGTCGCGCAATGTGTCGGTGATGTAAATCCGTTTGGCCGTGGAATCCACTGCTATTCCCGTCGGCCTCTTGAAATAGCCCTCGCCGCCTTTCAGGCTTCCGATCGTGCGCCGGAACTTCCCGCTCGGCTCAAACACAAAAATCTTTCCTGCTTCCGAATCGCTGATGTAGATATTGTCCTGTGCGTCGAGCGCAACGCATTGCGGAGATCGCATCGAGTCCCGGCCCTTGTCTCTCCGCTCGATGAACTTGTACTTGTGATTTTCGAAATCGAAGATGTGGATGCCGTTCGCCCCTGGATCGGTAACGATGGCTCGTCCCCGCGAATCCACCGCGATGCTGTAGGGCCGCACCAGATGAGGATGGTCGGGCTCGCCGGCGATGACGTCCACCAGCTTGGTAAAGAAGCCACGCTTGCCTTCCACTTCCTTCTCGGAGCTGAAACTGCGCTCGTAATGCAGCTTGCGCCCGCCTTCCAGCAGCAAGTCCGGAGGCGCAGGCTCGACCGTCTTCTCCTTCTTCGCCTTCGAGGCCCAAACCGGAAGTACGAGCAGAAGCCCGATGCACGCCACGCGCATCCCGATGCGGACGGAGCTCTTTTCCGCGAGTCTTAGAAAAAGTTGAACCATCTCGAGAACCCGATGAAGTAGGACGTTATCATGATCGGCTGCGTGCCCGGGGCGCCGACAGTCTGGCTCAACCGGGTGTATCCGGCGTTCAGAAAGATCTTCCTCAGCCGGTACTGCATGATTGCATTGATCAGTTCATTGTTGGTCGCCGTCGTCAGTAGAGGATCAATGGTGTGTCCGTTCGATTTTGAAAATCCGGCGCTGAGAGTCAGCCGCCGTATTGGCGTTGCTCCCGCATTGAAACCCCACCCCTTCGAGTCGTACGAAGTAAATTGGTTTGACCCTAGTGCCGGTGGCGGCAGATTCCCGGGCACCGGTACCAGCCCATTCGCCGTAAGAATCGCCTCTCCGTTGGATTTGTTGTAGTACGCGTTCAGCGTGTATCCGTGATGCATGAACGTCGTCCACACTCTCTGCGCGCTGCTCGTGGTGCCAGAATTGGCCGTGATCCCACTGTGCGCTCCGCTGTAACCCGCCATGAAATAAGTACGATCGCTTAAGCGGCGCCTCACGCTACCGAGGTAACTGTAGGAAGACGTGGTGTACACCAGCATCACAGTCTGGACATTCTGCGCATAACTGAAGTTCCCGCTGACGTCCCATCCTGAGAACTTTCGTGTATAGTTCAGCGTCCCGACGAAGCCCAAGCCGGTATTGGCCGTCTGCTGCGCCGTGTCCACTACGCCCATAGAGAACGACAAGCCTTTCAGCAGCGAATGATCGAAATTGAAGTTTGCGCTCCCGAAGAATTGCGTCGCCGAATAGCTTTGTCCCAGAAACGTTTGATGCTCATGCGTAACGTCAGCATGAACGCCAAGATTCTTGAAGAACTGATAGTAAACGTCCGTACCCACCATCTCGGAACGGAAACTGCCTAGACTCGCCATGTTCACCACTGTGCCGTTATTCAGAATCGGTTCCGGAACGCTGCCCAGCAGGCTGTCGTTGTAATTGGCGTTGAACGACACCCCCAACTTGTTCGTCGGATGGAACGACGCATTCCCGTTCACCGTGGTCGAACCGCCGGAGTTCTTGGCCGAGTATGAGTCCTTATAGGCGTAGTCATAGGTCAGGTGGTTCCACGAAACGCCGAAGGTCCCGGCCAGTGGTAGCGAGTGCTGAACCGTTGCGCCAACGCTATCACTGGAACTGTTGGTCCGGACCGGCACCGCATTGTCCAGAAATTGCGAGAAGTTCGCATCCACGTTGCGATGGATGAACTGGCCTGTCATCCGGAACCCGTCCCACTTGTAGGCCGACAACAAATTCAGCGTGTGGTCGGTCTCGTCATTCTTTCCTTGCAGCCCGAGAATCGAGTTGGAATTACTGTTCGCTGAATAATTCGCCGTCAGCGTCGGCCAATCGGGAATCAGCGCGCTCCAACCAATCCCGTAGCCCCGCGTGTTCGTGTGTTGCGCCAGCCCGATGTCCGATCCGGGAACTCCGAATTGAGAGGTACCGTTGAATAGCTTGTTGTAGGAGACGGTGCCGGGAAAATGGCTCCCGCTGAATAGGTTCGCATTGGACGTAACGCCAGTGGTATTTGTCAGATTTCCGAAGACGGAGTTGCCTTGCGCTCGGTTGTAGAAAGGGTCAATGTTGAAGTTCAGGAAATTAGGGTTGTAGTAGCTACCGGTAAGATTGCCGTTCCCAGAAAATCCCATCGAGTGGCCGGACTGATTCTGATTGTCTGTGCCTGCGTACGTGAACCCCACGTTTCCGCTCAGGTTCATATTTAGATTGTCGCCCACCTGCATTTGGGCCGCGCATGGCAGTGCCAGCAGAATCAACCCTGCCAGCAACCGATATGCATTTAGAAAGCTCCGCGACCGCATTCCGCACCTGATTTCTGGCCAGAGATACTCACAGCACTCGGAACCAGCGCCGGCTTTGGCCGGGAGATTCATAACACCTCAACCTTGGCTGTCTTCCTTAACTTCTTGTTCAGCTCAGCGCGAAGCTGATCGGTCTTGCTCTGCTGCATGTCCGTCATCAGCTTCGCCTTCACTTCTGCGAACGGCGCGACGCCGGCCGGAACATGTGCGTTCAGCCGGAACAGCGTGTAAGCCGGCCCCATCTGGATCAGATCGCTCACCTGGCCGGTCTTCATCGCCAACGCCGCATTGACCACCGGGGGCGGAAGTTTGTCGCGCTCCACTGACTTCCGGTCGCCCATATTCACGTGCCAGTCGTCCTCGGAAATCTTCTCGGCAAGCAATCCGAATTCCTGGTAAGTCTTCGTCGTCTTCGCCTCTTTCAGAGTGTTCTCCGCTTTCTTGCGCGCCTCTTGCGCCATTTCCGGAGTCGGATTCTCCGGCGGCACAATCGAGATGGTCTGAATGCTGAACATCTCCGGACGCTGGAAGTTTTTCGGATTCGCCTTGTAATAGGCCAGCGCAGCGGCCTCGCTCACTCTGGCCTTTGCGCTCACTTCGGTTTTCAGCATGTCTTCGATCAGCAGCGAGCGGCGAATCTTTTCTCGCAGCATCTGTTTCGACCCGTGCACTTCGTTCTGCACCACCTGGTTGTATTCCTGCGCGGTCGGAAATTGCTTGCGGAATTCCACTTCCGCGCGCTGCAAGCGTTCCGGAGCCACCGTCCGCTTCTCGCGCAAAGCTTGCTGGTAGAGCAGTTCTTCAAAAATGATCATTTCCAGTGCGCCCTTGCGCATCTCGGGCTCCATGTCTTTCGGTATGCCGTTGTGAATCTTCGCGTAAGGAAAAATCGCTTCGATCTCGCGCATCAGGTCCCGGTCCGTCAGCACCGCACCATTCACGCGGGCGACAGGATTTCCCGAGGATGCCGGAGCGGGCGTGGGCGACGTTGTCACAGCTGCATTCGCCACCTTCGGCGCCACCAGCGTGGGAGCGTGCGAGGCCACAACCTGCGCGCTGCAACCAACCGCCGAGACCATCACCGCTACGCCGATCGTTTTCCCCAACCCCGCTTGGAACCTCATTTCGTTCCCTCCGCTCAAACTTTCAAAAGTGGGGGAGAGAGAGTTCATCTCCCCCGGACTGAAGCAAATTAGAACTGCGTTTTCACAGTGGTGATACCGAACGCTTCGTTCGCCTCGCCAAAGTGGCACTGACGGCAGAACTGAGTGGTCGAAGCCGCCATCTGCGGGTTGCCGTTGCCGGCGCCCGGGTTATAAGGAGCGTTGATGAAGAAATACGTCGGATATGTGCCGTTGCCGACGATTGCTGCACCAGCTTGCTTGCCGCGAGGCGCTACATACACATACATCGCGTGCTGGTTGTGGCACGTGGTGCAGGTGAGGAATGCATCGCCTGGATTGGTGTCGCCGTGAGGAATGGATACGCCCCAACCCCACGCGCTGCCGGCGATCGCCGGATAGCCGTAGTTCGCGACGAAGCTCGTATACGACGCCGCGTTCGGTGCGATGTTGGTGATCCCGTTCGTCGCGTCGACTGTGATCGTCAGCGGACTGGTAGTCGCGTTGTTCGTCCAGAGACGGGCTGCGCCCAACGTGGCTTGCGTTCCCACCGGGTGGTCGTTGCCATACCCGGAGGTGTTGCCGTTGCCGCTGTCGTTGCCAAGCAGCGTCGGGATTGGACGGGTGCCGTAAGCCGTGGAGGGCAGAAGACCCATTCTCCGCTCCCACGAATCGCCATTCATCATCTGGCCCTTTGCTACCACACCGTCATGGCAGGCAAGGCACATGGTGATCTGGCGGAGTTCGTCCACTTGCGTGGTGTAAGCGGCTGCTTCGCCAGGCAAAGCTTCTACGTAGCCGTTGCCCAACGTGATCGAATAGCCCAACAGAGGAGTTACGTCCTGTCCGAAGAGAGCTTCCGAACCGGAGAGAGGATCATTGAACGCTACTGCATTGGTGGCCACGTTGCCGCCACCGCCCGCCGCGCCGCTGTGCGGGGCATGGCAGCCTGCGCAACCGCGGCCGCCGTTCTGGTGAGCACCGAGAATGTCATATCCGACTAACCCGGAGCCCTGTGTGTAGGTCTGCGCCGCAGCCATCCCGGCTGCGATCACGACCACGAACATCACGAAAAATAGCTTTTTCATAAGGTCTAACAACCTCCTGTGTGTAACAGCTGTTACAGCTAGCTCTACTACTAGACGTCTATTGCTTCTGTTGCCCGGAGCCGGCTTGCACCGGCCCCGGCTTGGCAATCCGGAATAGCCAAACTCTATTGCGGCTTCTGCGCCGCAGAACTCGTCGGGGACGCTGAACTCTCTGCTCCTGTCTTGACCTCCGCCCCTAGTGGTTTTTTCTGCTCCATCTCCTGGCGCTGCTTGATCTGCGCCCGCGCTTGGTCGTCGGTGAAGTAGCGGAACATCTGTACTCGCCCCGGATACTGCTCGGACGCGAACATGCGATTGTTCTTGTCGATGTAAAGCCCGGCCAGCGCCCGGAACTGCCCCGGGAACAATCCATGCCCGCCCATCCACATCAAAAAACGCCCATCGGCCGTGTAACACTGCAAAATGTCCTGCACCGCGTCGGCTATCCATACGTGACCATCCGCGTCGATCGCAATTCCTTTCGGCCGCGAGAATGTCCCCGGACGATCTCCTGCCTTACCCCACTGCCGTATGAAATTCCCGTCCGCGTCGAACACCTCTACGCGGTTGTTGTACATATCCGTCACGTAGAGATTGCCGTCAGCATCCACCGCCACGTTAGTTGGAACTGAGAACTGCCCCGGCTCGGTTAGCGTATGTTTCTTGCCCGCGGTCCCGATCTTCCGAATCAGACTCAGTTTGTCGGCGTCATAGACCAGCACCTGGTCGAGAGCTGGATCCGCTACATACAGGAAGCGATTCTCGTTATCGATCGCCATGCCTCCTGGATCTACCAAGCCTTCGCTGATAGAGCCTTCCACCTTGCGGTCCTTGCCGAAAATCAAGATGTGGTGCAGCTTCGTATCCGACACGAACAGGCGATCGGAGTCATCCATCGCCAGCCCGATGATGTCGCCGAAGCGCGCATTCACTCCGTTCTTGATCATCTGCAGGTCTTTGGTTTCGGTGTTGAACACGAAGATCGCGCCGACTTTCCCGTCGGCGATGTAGAGATTCCCTTTGGAATCCACTGCCAGGCCGTAAGGCGTCCACAACGCGAACAGCGGCTTGTCGTCCATCTTCTGCGACTGCGTCTCGGCGCCCGCCATGCGGTCCATCCATGAACTCTTCTTTTTGGCCGACTCGGGAGTGTACTTGTCGCAGCAGAAGTAATTCAGATACTTCACGCGCGTGGGAGCCGGTGGATTCGGCCACACCAGCTTGGACAGGTCGATCCTGTCTAGGACGGTCTTCGGCGGGGCGGCGGGCTGCTCCTTCTTTTTCTTGTCCGCGTAGACGGGCGACGTCGCCAGACTCAGGCAGAACAGCAGCCCAATCAGAACTGCCATAAACCGGATTGGTGTCAAAGGCGTCTTCATTTTGTCTTCCCGCCTTGTGGTTGCGCGCTCTGCGGTTGCGTTGCCTGCGCTCCTTTACCGCCTTGAGTCAGTTCGGCATGGCAGGTCATGCAGAACGTCATATCGTTCGCCTGGTCTTTCACCAGCATTCCCGGCTTACCGCCTGAATGCGGCTGGTGGCAGGTCAGGCAGTTGATCGGCTTCAGCACATGGTTCATGTTCGTCGGATCGACGATGTCGATCACCGGATGCCGCTCGACCGGATGACCGTGCCCGTACTGCAGTGGCAGTTCGATCACTTTCTTGAAGTAGTCCTCGGGCAATCTCACCTTGCCGTCGAAAATCGTGACCAGGTGCTCGCTCTCCATCTTCTGCGGGTTGGCATCCGGCCCGTGGCACTCCAGACAGAGCTTATTGGGGGTCGCGGCTCGCAGCAGGTGCGCGTTGTCTCCGCCATGCGGTTCGTGACACGTCGCGCAACCTTGTACGAACGCTGGTTGGTGCAACACAGCTTTCTTCATCTGCTGGGCTTGGTCCGCATGGCAAGTCAGGCAAGCCTTGACGGGATCGGGCTGCAGGAACCCCGGCGACTTTCCGCCGTGCGGGTTATGACAGGCGATGCAATCGCCCTGCGCACCCGGATGCTGCACCTTCGCCGCTTCGATCTTCTTTTCCTGCTCCTCATGGCACGTTAGGCAGAGCGCCCGCGAGTCGCTGTTGGTCAAGACAACCTTTCCGTCTTTCGATGGTTGATGGCAGCTGTCGCACATCTTGCTCTCGAACGGAACATGCAGGAACGTCTGCAGCAACTTCGGTTTCGCCGACTCGTGCGGATTGTGGCACTGCAAGCAGTTGGCGGTCGCGAACGGCTGATCCTGATGCGCCTTCTGCAGGCTGGCATCCTTCGTGTCGTGGCACTCCACGCAGAGCGCCGGAACATCTTTCTTTAAGTGCGCTTCGAACTCGATCTTTCCCCGCTCTCCGTTCTTGTGCGTCAGGTGGCAGGTGTCGCAGCCCATGTCGAGAGCAGCGTGCCGGCTCCCGTCCTTCGGGACGTTGACTCCGATGTTGTGGCAGCGTAGGCAGAGGTTCTCTTCCCGCGTTGCACCCGATGTCGCTTTCACAAGTTGAACGTGGTTGTCCGACTGGTGCGGATCGTGGCACTTCACGCAATCGCGCACTGCCGGAGGATGGATGGTCTGCCCAGCCTGCACCTTCTTCTCATCGTGGCAGCTGAGGCAAAGTGCCTGGGTCGTCGTGGTAATCAGCTTGATCCGCGTTACATCCCGGTTGACTCTGACTTCGTGGCAGCTCAGGCAACCGGTCGCGATCGCCGAGTGAACCGCCTTTCCTTTGCTCTTGTCCTCGTGGCACTCCAGGCATTTGGCCGAGTCCACATTCTTTTCGAGAGGAACCGGGTGGGTTTTAGCGAGAACGGGAGAAACCGCGAGAACGAGCAGGCACAAAATCTGAAGTACGTTGGCGAGGGCTCGATTTCTACTCGCCGCTGTTGTTAGGCTTCGACTTGGTAGCTCGGGGAGCATGCCACTCTGTCTTTTGCACGACCGTGCCCGTATTTCCGTCAGCAGCGAGGAAAAATGATTAGAACTGCAACTATCTAGAACAGAACGAGTTCGGCTACCGCGATTTGAGTGTTGTGATTTTCCACAAGGCCAATGCAATAACAGGAATGGGCCTTCTCCCACACCGGGACTGGTGAAATCGCGCACGCTGCAAACTGCGTTTTGTGATTGAAATCACAGGGTTTGTACGGTGGGTGAAATAGCAGCCATTCCAGCTATGGATGAGTGTTATGGCTCATTCCCAGCCTCGGACGGATCGACGGGTTTCGCTTCAACCCCCTGACACACAATTGCTTGAGAGAATTTCCGCGGGTTGGCTTACTACGTGCATTGCAACCAAGTGAGGCAGACGAACGTCATGGCTTTGTCACTTCACTCCGCGATCCGCAACACTTGGAAAACTCTAAGTTCGATCAAGACCGGCGTCGTGCTGATCATTCTGGTCGTCATCTTCTCCATCGCTGGCACCGTCATCCTGCAACGTCCGCTTACCGATCCCGATGAAATTGCAAGAGCCTACTCCCCCACCATGTTGCGTTTCCTGGATTTAACCGGCCTGACGGATGTCTATCACACGCGCTGGTTCGTCGGCCTGATGCTGCTCGTCAGTTTGAGCATTATCGCGGCCTCAGTTCAGTGCTTCCCCAACGCCTGGCGCTACTTTGCGCGCCCCTATAAGAGCCCGGACGAGGGCTTTCGCAGAGTCCTTCCGATCCAGGCGCACCTGGCCATCGTCGATGAAGAGCAGGGATTGAGCGCAGCCGAACGCGCGTTCTATCACATGCACTTGAAGTCCGAGCGCATTGTTCGCCCCGACCGCTTCTCCCTTTTTGCCGAACGCAACCGCATCTCCGAAATGGCCGTCTACATCGTGCACGCCAGCCTGCTTCTGTTTTTTCTGGGCTACTTCGTGGTCGACGCCTTCTACGGCTGGCGAGGATTCCTGATGCTGAGCCCCGGCATGGCGAGCAACCAGGTTGAAATGAAAAATGGCGAGAGTCGCTCGCTACCCTTCTCCATCCGCTGCGACGGCACCGGCGAGGAAACTTACACTGACGGCACACCGAAGCGCTGGTGGTCGAAGCTGGCCGTTGTCGACAACGGCCAGGAAATCTCCCGCAAGGAGATCGTCGTCAATGATCCTCTGGTCTATCACGGCGTCCGTTTCTACCAGGCCAGCTTTGGACGTACCGGCAAACTCGATCGGCTCTTGCTCAACGCGGTTCCGAGGAGCGGTGCAGGCCAGATACAGGAAATTTCTTTAGCCCAGAATCAGGTTGTCTCCCTGGACGTCGACACGAAGGTTCAGGTCGCTGAGTTCATCCCCGACTTCGTCGTACAGGACGGACACGTCTACGCACGCAGCAATGACGTCGTCAATCCCGCGGTGCGCTTGATCGTCACCTCGGAGAAAACCAGCAAAGTCGTGAACTTCTGGCTGCCCGAAATTCCCGGCGTCGCCGAGAACGCATCCTCCCCCTACAACTTCGAACCCAAGGACTTGAAGACAGGTGTCGTCACCGGACTGGAAGTTTCGCACGAGCCCGGCCAGTGGGCCGTGTGGGCCGGAGTCATTCTGATGGCAATCGGTCTGACGTTCGTCTTCTACGTCGTCCACGCGCGCATCTGGGTGGTTCCCGTGCAGGATGCCAGCGGCAACTTGGCGCTCTGGATCGGAGGATCCGCAAACCGCAACCGCGACGCCTTCGAGCAGACGTTCAAACGATTTGTTGAACAGGTGGAGAAAGAGCTGAAACCCAAATTCGAGGAGGCTGCGGAAAAGCCAGCCGCATCGCTCCCGAAAACCACGATTGCCGGAAGGTGAGATCCGGTTGGTCGGATAAAAGAATACAAGGAAAGGATGCCAGCATATGGCCCGAGCAAGAGTCGAACAGCATCCTGCAACCGGAATGACGTTGGTTGTCATGGTGGGATTGAGCATTGCCTTCCTGCTGTTCATCGCGTTTCTGAATGTCGTGAAGAGTGGAGACATCCTGAGTGAAGCCAACCTGCTGTATGCCGCGCTGGTGTTTTATGCCGGTGCGGGCGCGTTGTATCTCGGCTTCGGCGTCACCGGAACGGAGTCTTACATCAAGTTTGCGTCTCTGGCCACATGGGCCGGCCTCATCGCTAACACGGCAGCGGTGGCGCACCGCTGGTACGAGGCCGGCCATCCCCCATTCGCCAGCTTGTACGAAATGCTGTTGAGTTTCGTGTGGACGCTGGCCGCCCTGACGCTCATCGCCGAAAAGCGCTATGCCGTGAAGGTCATTGGCACCGTCACTATGCCAGTGGCGATTGTCGGCGTGGTACTGATGCAACTGTTGCGCAGCGACGTTCGCCCGCTGGTCCCAGCGCTGCAGTCGACCTGGCTGCACGTGCATGTCACGCTGGCCATGCTGGCCTATGCCGCCTGCGCCCTAAGCTTTGCCTTGGCGATGATGTTCCTAATCCAGGACAAGTTGAAGACCGAGAACTTCCTGGCCGCGACCAGCATTTTTACCGTCGGGATCTACGCCTCCGTTCTAACTCGCCTCGAAGGTTGGGGTGGATTCAACGTGATCGCATGGGACGCCGAGAACAAATCTGAAGTCTTCCTTGCCAAAAACGTGCGTTTGTTCGTCACCATTCCCGATCTCGGCTGGCTGATGCTGCTGGTCTTCGCGGCAGTTATCGCGCCCTTTACTCTGTACATCCTCGCGCGAGTACGGAAGAGCGACGGCTTCCTGGCTGTCGCCAATCGCGCCGTCTTCATCAGCATTTTGCTGCAGTCACTCGCGCTGGTGTTTTTCGTAATCCGCGTCCGTGACGGCCGGTATTCCTCGCTCGATGCCGATGGCCTCTATCCCACCAACCTGGCGACGAGCCCGTTCATTCTTTCCGCGCTGGTGGCGGGAATCTTCGCAAATCTGCTTTACCTGCTGCTGCTCTGGCGGCGCGAAGATCTCGAGCGCCTGCTCCCCGACGCCGATACGCTCGACCGCATCACCTACAAAACGATTTGCATCGCCTTCCCCCTGCTCACCCTGATGATCGCCGCCGGCGCCTACTGGGCCAACAAGGCCTGGGGTTCCTACTGGAACTGGGATCCCAAAGAGACGTGGGCGGCGATTACGTGGCTGGTCTACGCAGGATACCTGCACATGCGCATCACCCGCGGCTGGCGTGGACGGCGCGCCGCTTACTTCGCCATTCTGGGATTCGGGGTTGTCATGTTCACCTTCTTCGGGGTCACGTACCTGCTGAACGGATTGCATTCATATGCTTGATGTCGCGAAACAACACATGACAAACCAAGGGTTGCATGAAGAACCAGATCCGGCACCAGATGCTCCAAGGTCGCGGACAAGTTCGTTCAGCACGGGCGACGCTAGCGATCCGGCGTTAGCGGCGCCTGGGTCGGCATCGATGGGCGAAATTGGCGCTCGTCAAGCCGAGGACCCCGAATTGCCCTGGCTACGCATCAACTGGGAAATCAAGGCGCTGGTGCCGATCGCGTGCGTTCTGTTGGGGGGCATGCTGCTGTTTCTGCTCGCGACGCTTTCCTGGCGTGATCCTGAGCGTCACATCGTGTTGCTCGTCGCTGGGGCTGGCGCGGTCGCGATCTGTGGCGCTCTGCTCGTCGTCCTCACCTATACCGTGCAGCGGCCGATGGTCGAACTGCAACAGAAGATCGCTCAACTCGGCCGCGGTGATCTCGATGTCTCAGTAAGCTTCGCGCGTCGGAACGATGAAATCGGCGACCTTGGCCGCAATTTCAACCAGATGGTCAAGCAACTCCGCGAGAGCCGCGAAGAAATCGAGCGCCTGCACCGCACCCAGATGTCGCGTGCCGAGCACTTCGCCACTCTCGGAGAAGTTGCCACGGGCCTGGCCCACGAAATCCGCAATCCGCTAGCCGGAATCGCCGGCGTGATCGAGATCATCGGCCGCGACCTTCCCGCAACCAGCCCAGCCCGGGCCGTTGTCAAAGATGTCCGCCAGGAAATCGCCCGCATCAATCACATTGTCACTGACTTGCTGCAGACGGCGCGCCCGCATCCGCCGAAAGTACGAAAAAGCGATCTAAACACGACGGTCGAACACGCCGTCATGCTGGGTCGCCAGCAGGCAATGGCGAAAGGAATCGAGATCGCGCTGCACAAGGATCCGTCCCTGCCCGAAGTTGAGCACGACAGCGATCAAATTCACCAAGTGCTGCTCAATCTCCTGCTCAACGCGCAGCAGGCGATCGATGCCAAAGGAAAAATCGAAGTCACAGTGGAGCGCAAGGGGCCGACTGCCGTGATCGAAGTAAAAGACAACGGCCGCGGCATCTCGCCCGAGCACCTGCCCAACATCTTCCGTCCGTTCTACACGACAAAAGGCGACGGCACCGGCCTCGGCCTCTCCCTTGCACGTCGCATTGTCGAAGACCACCACGGCCGCATCGACGTCACCAGCACAGTGGGCAAGGGCACAACGTTCGCGGTGGCTGTGCCGCTGCAGAGGGCGGCAAACCAACGGACTGCTTCCTAATTCGCAGCGCCGAAACCCGGCTTGCCATGCGCAATTTTGCATCCCTGTGACTGGAGTTGGGCCCTACTGGCGGTAGGCCTTACTTAGACCGATCGGGTCCGGGCTGCAAGATTAAGGATCGAGCAGTCTGCAAATAGGCGTAGAGACAAATCGATTGGTTGGCATATGCTAAGGCATAGGTCAGGTCCATGAGTACAGAACGCCACGTCAAAGTCTTCAAAAACGGTCGCAATCGAGCTGTGAGGATTCCCCGCGAGTTCGAGTTTCCGGGCAAGGATGCCTTGATGCGAAAGGAAGGAAACAGGCTGATCCTCGAGCCGGCTCCTCCAAAATCGCTGCTGGCTGTTCTCAAGACGCTTAAGCCGATACACGAAGATCTCCCGCCAATTCCTGATCCTAAGCCTGAGCCGGTTAACCTCTGATGCGCTATCTGCTCGACACGAACATCGTGTCCGATCTTATTCGAAATCCACAGGGACGAGTTGCGCAACACATCAGCAAGATCGGTGAAGATAAGGTCTGCACGAGCATCATCGTCGCCGCGGAAATGCGATATGGGGCCACCAAGAAAGGCTCGCCACGGCTCACGGCACAAATGGAAGCGGTACTTGGAGCACTTGAAATCATGCCCTTCGAAACACCTGCTGATAAAGTTTACGCTTCCATTCGTGTGTGGCTTGAGAAGGCTGGCCGACCCATTGGTGCTAACGATCTGCTCATTGCCTCTCAAGCGCTTGCACTCGGCTACACGGTTGTCACCAACAGCGAAGACGAATTCGCACACGTTGAAAACCTACTGCGGGAGAATTGGTTAGCTTGAAAAACTCGTTGAAACCTAAGCAGTCTCAAGCGTAACTGGGCGTCCTACGTGCCCTCCCCTTCCATCCGTAGTAAGCTAAATCAATGCCCGTCGAGAAGATTCTGGTGGTCGACGACGAGCGCCTGGTTCGCTGGTCGCTGCGCCAGAAATGCGAAGAGTGGGGATATCAGGTAGTGGAGGCCGCCGCGGGAGAACCCGGTCTGCGCCTCGCGCAACAGGAGTCTCCCGATCTCGTCCTGCTCGACGTCCGCATGCCTGACATGAACGGAATCCAGGTATTGGAGCAGATCAAGAAGGCCACGGACGCTCCGCCCGTCATCATGATTACCGCCGACCCTCAACTGGATGACGTCAAGAACGCCTTGAAACTCGGGGCTTACGATTTCGTCGGGAAGCCGCTCGATTTCGAAGAACTGCGCGTTACGATCCAGAATGCGCTGGAGGCCACACATCTCCGCGCCGAGGTCCAGTCGCTTCGCGGCCAGGTTCGCCGCCACACCGGATATCACGAAGTCGTGGCCGTGTCGCCCAAGAGCGCCGAACTGATGAGTTTCGTACAGAAAGTCGCGGAGAGCGAAGCTACCACGATTCTGATTCAAGGCGAAAGCGGCACCGGCAAAGATCTGATCGCGAAAACGATTCACTACGAAAGCTCCCGCCAGAATGGGCCTTTCGTCGCCATCAACTGCTCGGCGATTCCCGAGACCTTGATGGAAGCCGAACTTTTCGGCCACGAGAAAGGCGCCTTCACCGACGCCAAGGCGATGAAGAAGGGCTTGTTTGAAACGGCCGACGGCGGCACGCTCTTCCTTGACGAGATCGGTGAACTCTCGCCTTTACTGCAAGCAAAACTGCTGCGCGTGCTCGAAGACCAGGTGATCCGTCGCATTGGGGGCGTGCGCGACATGCAAGTCGACGTGCGCGTCGTAGCCGCCTCGAATCGAGATCTGGAGAAAGCCGTTCGCGAAGGCCACTTCCGCCAGGATCTTTATTATCGCCTTGCGATTATCGCCATCTTCATTCCGCCGCTGCGCGAGCGCAGCGAAGACATTCTGCCTCTGGTCAATTTCTTCATCGAGTGGTACAACCGCAAGTTCAAAAAATCCGTCCGCGGCATCAGCCAGGAAACCCGCCGTCTGCTGCTGGCCCACAACTGGCCCGGCAATGTACGCGAGCTAAAAAATTCCATCGAGCGCGCCATGATTCTGGAAGACGACCCCATCCTCCGCCCGGTTTACCTGCCGTTCGCCGTCGGACAAGCCGCCCGCAGCGGCCTGACCGCATTTGAGGCAAGCAGCGCGCACGGAACTGATGGTGGAGGCAAACAACTGCCCAACGGCCGCGTTCTTCCGCGCCTGTATATCCCGGAAGAAGGAACATCCTTGGAAGAAGTCGAGCGCGCGATGGTCGAACTCGCCATGCGCCAGGCGAACAACAATCAGACGCAGGCGGCCCGCCTGCTCGACATCAGTCGGGACGCATTGCGTTACAAACTGAAAAAATTCGAGTTAGTCTCTGCTGGTGAGGAAGAAGCCGCCGACTCAGTCCCTTCAGAGAACGCTTCCGGGTAAACAATGAAAAGGCGCGTATATAGACGGTGATCTCTATCCCCGTGCGGCGTGCTCTTTTGCCTTGGCGATGTACTGCTCCACCTGTTGCTTCTGCGGATAATCGGGATTCGTTTTCAATAGGTTCTGCCAGGCCGCGACCGCGCCCTTGGCATCGGCTTTGCCCTGCCACTTGACCCAGCCCAGATTGAACAGTGTCTGCGGATGCCCTGGCTTGTACTTCAAAGATGTCTCCATCTCTGCAATTGCCTTATCTGCGTTCCCGGTGTACCAATACGCCGTACCCAGGTCGGTGCGCACGTCGGGATTTTCCGGATGGATCGCTAGCGCTCGTTCGTAGTATTGGATGGCAGTCGGAAACTGCTGCCCGTCGTAGTAGACATCTCCGAGTTTCACCAGGGAATCGAAGTCCGTGGGATTGCTGTTCACCGCCTCCAGAAGCGGTCCAACAGTCTGGCGCAACGCAGCCTGGGCTTGCGTGTTCGGAACGCCAGTGCTCTGCGGGGCGGTCGCAGATTGCGGCATCGAGGACGCCGATCCCCGGAACAGATACCCGAGTGCAACTCCCAGTAAAAGGCAGAATGCAGCCAGCAGGTAAGCCTGCGTGCTGCTCCAGTTTTGCGTTTCGCTGGAACTAATAGTTGATGGCAACGGCTCTTTGTCTTTTTCGCTCATCGTCTTCCTTCTTCGATCTGGTGCCGGCAAGCGCCTGCTGTGGCGGTTTCAAGTGAAACAGTCGCGTGACCGCTCTTGCCATCTGCTCCTGTTCTTCCTTCTCTGGGAGATCCTTGAACTCGCGAGCAAGGGAGCCGGCAATCTTATGAATGACTTGTGCTGTGATTGCATGAAGCAGTTGATCCTGCTCCCGGGTAAACGGCCCGCGCTCTTTGATGAAGGACTCCAGTTCTTGCCGGCAAATTTCTTCCATGCGCTGTTGCAACGCGACGGCTGTGGGAGCGATCGTCTGCGCCTGAATTCGGGTGTGGAAAGCTTGCGCCTCGGCGGCCACAATCTTCTCGATCTCCGCCAGCTCAGCCGTACGTCCTGCGGCAGGCCGATGGGCGGTGCACTCCAGTCCATCGAGGTCATACAGCAGAATGCCATCCACGCGCCGCACTTCCGGATCGATGTCACGCGGCAGGTTGATGTCCAGAATGAGCAGCGCCACGCGATTGCGCTCCGCCGCAATTCGTTCCGCTTCCTCACGCGTCAGTACGTAATGCGGACACCCACTGGCGCTGATCACGATATCGGCCTTCAGCAGACAACCCCAGCGATCTGTCTGGGTTGTGACAGTCGCGCCCAGCTTCTGCGCCATTTCCTGAGCCAGGCCTACGTTTTGATCGATTAGCACGAGCGCTCCGGCGCCTTCTTCGCGTAACAGGCGAGCGGTATTTTCGGCGGCGTTTCCTGTTCCGAGCAGTAGGACTCTGCGTCCTTCGAGCGATCCGAAAACTCGCATGGCAATATCCCGAGCCATGGTGGCAAGGCAGACGGAAGTTTCGCCGGTTCGCTTGTCCTTACGAGTTTTCTCCGCTACGCGAAGCGCCTGCTCCAGCAGCGCATTCAAAGATCGCCCGGCTGCGCCTACTGTGCGGGCCTGTCCCCATGCTGCCGTAAGATTGGCCACCACGTCCGGGGCGCAAAGGATTTGGCAGTCGAGAGCACAAGCAATACGGAGCACATGATTGATGGCAGCCTCATCGAGCAACCGGTAGAAGTGCTCCCACTCGCTCAGCTTCAAGCCGTGTTCGCTCGCGAGGTATTGCAAAAGAGAATTGGCGGCAAGCGTCGGCTCACTCGCCCAAACCATGAATTCAGTGCGACAACGGGTGGAGAGAACCAGCACTTCTTCAACGCCCTCGGCACTCTTCAGTTTGCGCAGAACTTCGTACCGGCGATTCTCGCCGATCCAGAATCGTTCTCTCGTGGCCAAGGGCGCGGTTTGGTGGTTCAACCCGATGACCATGAGTGTTGGTTCCACGACGAACACCTCGGCGCAAGTTGCACGATTGGAATCGCAAATGACGTGCCAAATGTGTTTTCACCGGAGGCGCGTTGCATTTGTTTGTTTTCAAGGATTTCCGCCGCGCTGTGGGACGGGAGAGGCTGTTCAATTTCGCATCAGTGAGGCAAATCACGCGGCAGCGGGAGTTTTTGGGCGCGACCCCCCGCGCATTCATCCACTTAGGGGCCTACCGCGATCACGACCGGACGTGATTGCAATCACTGACCGTCTGCGCCGTCTCCATAGAAACTGCTAGACGTTCGGAAGCATTCATCGAGTCTTGAGGTCGTCCGATTGCTCACTTCGTTCCTGGACAAGGCTGGCAAGACATTTGCGGAAGGAAAGCCATCATGAAGACTATGAAGCTCGTCATTCTCATTGTAATGATCGCAGTCGCCTTATTCCTGGTTCTGCCTAACCTCTCGTGGGCGCAGGATAGCGCGACCATCTATAAGACTAAGTGCGCTGCCTGCCACGGCGCCGATCTTGGGGGAAAGCCGGCGGCGAAGATTCCCAGTCTGGTTTCCGACGATGCCAAGAGGCTGTCCGACGCCGACCTGACCGACATGGTCACAAACGGTGGAAAAGACAAGAAAGCCTCGCACGCGTTCGCGAATAAAGGCGTCGCACCTGACCAGATCAAAATGATCGTGTCTTATATTCGCGACGCGCAGAAGAAGTAATACGCTTTTTGCGGATGTGGAGCTGCGAACTCAGCATTTGTTTTGAAAGGGCACGCCTTCAGGCGCGCCAGCTATGGCCATCAAACGACCGGGCTTTAGCCCTGAGGGCGATGCTCCGGAAAACGCGGGATGACTCAGCTCGGTAGCAGCATTGCTGTTCCGTGAGGCGAGGTCGCGCCTTGCAAACAGGCAGGCGTGACCATAGGAGAGTGAGTGATCCGCTCGCCGGCATGATCTGGCACATCGCCGGACCGCCGGATTTCCTCTCCCTACGCGCGGAACAGCCAGCCCGGGTCTCGGTGCTCACCCCCAGACCCGGGTTCTTGCTTTCGGGCGCAACCTACGGCAGGTCTATATCCAGCGCGTAAACGTCTTGCGTGCTCAGGTCGCGTGTGAAAATGCGCGAACCATCCGGAGCTTCGCCGCTCCAGGATCCAAAGATCCCAAGGTAGCGGCGCAGATCTTTTATCGCGAACAAGTCCTGAGCCTGATGCTCGCCGACTCTAATGCGGCGGCAGGTTGGGTGGGTCGTGCCGAAGTTATCCCAGGAAAGGTACTGGCTGTCAGCCGACCATTCCTGATAGTTGATGTTGTTCGTTTCGGTAAACCAATCAGACCATTGTTTCGCCCTGAAGTCATAGAGCTTCAACTTAGTTGACCCTTGTACTCCGATCGCCGCCATGTAACGGCCATCGGGAGACCAGCGCGGCGAGAAGAGTCCATCGGATCCGGGCAGAGTCGAAATTGTATGAGTCTTGACGTCGGCCACCTGAATGTTCACGCCCTTCATATCCCCGACAGCCAGGCGTCCGAAGGCTATCTGGTTTCCGTCCGCTGACCAGGTCGCATCCAACTCATGCGCATTTTCCGGCAGCAGTTCCTCCGGCGCTCCCCCCTGTGCAGAAATCAGAAAAATTTTGAACGGCTTTCCGAGATCTGCGGTGCTAAACGCGATGCGGGTTCCGTCCGGCGACCATCGGGGCAGGACGGCCGCCATCGGCGGATACGTCAGTTGCAACCGTTCGCTCCCATCCACACGGCTGCGCCACAAGGTGTAGTTGGGAACGGACACGTAGGTGACCCACTGGCCATCTCGCGAAAACGCGATATCGGTCGCTGACATTCCGCCAAGAAAAGGAAGGTACTGCTGGGTTCGCGCATCGTAACGCACCAGTTCTCCGCGTTGCTGTATGCCCTGCACAAAGACTTTTTTGCCGGAGAGCTCGGGTAGAATCGTTGAATAAAGAAGAGGACCGTTGGTGAGTTGAACCGGGGCGCGAGACCGTTTGGGGAAGATACCGGTCGACTCCGCCACAACAAAGAGGTTGCTCTCCCGGCCGGTACTGTATTGGAATAAGTAATAGCGGCCGTCTGTTGACCACACTCCACAGCACTCCTCAGGCGGGTTATGCCATCCCGCAAACAACTGATGCAGCCCGGACCCATCTGCTTGAACCTCCCAAATTGAGATGCTCTGGTTCCCTTCCGTGACCGTGACGCGGATGCGGCGTGAGTCGGGAGTGAAGTGCGGCCCGATCGGAGTGCCCTTCACGGTTACGAGATGGTGCGGAGAACTTCCATCGGCCTTGGCCAGGTAAAGGTCAGACCCGGTGACAAAGACCAGGCTTTGTCCATCCGGGGACCAGGCGCCCCCGCTTGCCAGAATGTTCCCCAATCGCCGCGGCGAACCTGAAGGCAGCGGCACCGACCACAAGGGTACGTCCCGGGTACCCGTGATCACAAATTTTCCGGCAAGCAATTGCGAATGGTCGGCAGAGATATCCATGAGCCTCATGGATTCGATGGGAACGGAAATGAAGGAAGTCTCTCCACCCCCCACCCCGACTTGGGCCAGCACCATTCCCTCGGGACGAAACTGCGTGAGGTATATGCGGGATCCGTCGGTTAACATGGCGCCGACCGGAAAGCCATCGTGCGTGATCTGGGTCGTTCCTTTAATCTTCGGGACGCTGACCGGCATCACCAACCAGGCTAGGGCCGATACAACCAACAGGCTGACCGCAACCACAGGCCACAGCCACGGGCGCCGCGTTTCCTTGCTTCTCGACTCCTGCCTCGCCGTAACCTGCATCGACCCCGAGGTGGTATCGCGCTTCAACCGCTTCAGGTCGGCCCGCATCTCGGCGGCGCTTTGATAACGAACCTCGCGATCCTTTTCCAGAGCCGTACGGATAATGCGTTCGAGTTCCGCAGGAACGTCCGGATTCAGCCGCATGGGAACAGCCGGCGTCTTGTTCAGAATCGCGTCGAAAATCGCGGCCGAGGTCTCGCCGCGAAACGGCAATACTCCCGTTGCCGCCTCATACAGAACGGTGCCGAACGAAAAAAGATCGGTCCGGGCGTCGAGTTCTTTTCCGAGGGCCTGCTCGGGCGACATGTAGACCACGGTTCCCAGCGTGCTCCCGGCGGTGGTAAGGTGCTCTTCGGTTACAGTCGGCGCCGAGTTGGCCTTCTCCGGTGACAGCGGATTGATCTTGGCCAATCCGAAATCGAGGATCTTGGCGTGCCCGCGATCAGTGATGAAGAGATTCGCAGGCTTGATGTCGCGATGAACGATGCCTCTGGTATGTGCCGCATCGAGCGCATCCGTGACCTCGATGCTGAAGTCGATCAGTTTCTGCATCTCGAGCGGCCGCCCGAAGATCGCCTCTTTCAGCGTCTTGCCTTCCAGAAACTCCATCACGATGAACGGACGCCCCTGGTGCTCGCCGATCTCGTGAATGGTGCAGATGCTCGGATGATTCAGCGCCGAAGCCGCCCGCGCTTCTCGCCGAAAGCGCTCGAATGCTTGCTGGTCGCCCGCGACATCATCGGGGAGAAACTTAAGCGCGACGAACCGGCCCAGTTGGGTGTCTTCGGCCTTGTAAACCACGCCCATGCCGCCACCACCAAGCTTCTCGACGACGTGGTAATGCGAAATGGTCTGGCCGATCACTCGGTTGCCATGTTAGGGAAGGTCGCTCGGGCAAGTCAATCGCACTGAGGAATTAATGCGCTTGCTTAACATTGGGATCAACGTCTGGTCGTCGGGGCCTGAGGACAAAGACGTGGTAGGTTGCGGCGTCCCAGGCGTTGTGAATGCCGATGAAGAGCAGCAGCAACGCAGCCGCCGCGACACAAAACATTGCTCCTCGTGGATGGGCGCGAGCCACGCAAGCCGTTGCCGCGAGCGTCGCATACGAAGCGAATGGCAGCAGAACGTGACACATCCAATCCTCGAACACGGGCTGGTAGACGGTTTGTGCGCGCAGACGTCGAGCGATGATCAGGGCATACGCAACTCCACCGAGACCCAGCAGTCCCCAACACACGGCTGCCGCGCCAATTCCGTGCCATGGAGCGCACAGGGCTGCCGCAAGAAAGAGTACGGCTCCGAAATGAACAATGTTGGGAGTCGCGAATGCATTGCCGGCCTGCGCCTGGCTTGGCGTGCGGGGCAAATCAGCGACGAGGGCCATGACGACGAACTGCAATCCGATCAGCGCACCGGCAGACGATCCCACGATGACATAAAAGTTCTGCCAACCGCCGAATGGTGTCATGCCTGTCACACTGAATTGGGTCACGCCCACAGCCGTGTTTCCTGACGCAATTTGGCGATGTCCCTGGTTGGTGCACTGCCGAAGAAGCGGCTGTATTCCCGGCTGAACTGCGATGCGCTTAGATAGCCCACTCGCTGGCTCGCGGTCCCGGCGTCCATCAACGTCGACAGCATCAGACGCCTCGCCTCCTGCAGGCGCAGCACCTTTTGATAGTGCAGCGGGCTCATCGACGTGACCGACTTGAAGTGCTCATGGAACGAGGAGACGCTCATGTGCACCAGGTCGGCCAACTCTTCGACCTTCATGGGTTGAGAGTAGCTCTCGCGCAACCAGGAAATTGCCTTCGCAATTCGCTGCACGCTGGACTCGGCAAAACCCATTTGCGCTACGCGCACG
>Ga0210409_10001356_pt1 | contig 32468 bp, 22 predicted proteins | sample IncBWH17MmetaG_FD_161649 | JGI IMG/M metagenome (GOLD analysis project Ga0210409, IMG submission 161649) | Forest soil microbial communities from Barre Woods Harvard Forest LTER site, Petersham, Massachusetts, United States - Inc-BW-H-17-M | ecosystem: Environmental > Terrestrial > Soil >...
TCTATTTTTTTCTGACTCGCGTCGCAGGCCTGGCGCTCTCACAAAACGTTCGGCCTGACCTTTCAAGCAATTCGTCAGTCGATTACACGCTCAATTCAAGGTCCGTGAAATTCGTGCTCACACAGGAGGCGCAATGAAAGAACTGGTGGAAGAAATCGCGAAATCTCTGGTGGATTACCCGGAACAAGTCAGCGTCAAGGCGGTGGAAGGTTCACAAGTCACCGTGCTTGAGTTGCGGACGCATCCCGAAGATCTGGGGAAAGTCATCGGACGGCAGGGCCATACGGCCAAGGCTATTCGCACGCTGTTGGGTGCGGCCGGCATGAAGCTGCGGCGTCGCTACACACTGGAAATCCTGGAAAGCTGAAGAAGCGCCGGGAGGTCTGACAGGTAGCTGCGCAATCATTCGCGCGAAGTTACAAGCAGAGAAACAAGCAAAGATACAAACGATGTAGCGGGTGCCCGGTCGTCGTAGTCGCGATGCCGTGGCACCCTCTTTTTTTCTGATCACTTGAACGGGACATCCTGAGTTTTATCAACACTAATGCCCATCTGATCCCCGGGCGTGCGCGCTTGTCGTTCTGAGACCATCAAACGAGGATGGGCGAAGAATCTCAAACACAAAGTCAGGTACACACTGTCGGTTGAGATCCTTCGGACCGCGAACGGCGCGGCACTCAGGATGACCCGCGCTTTTGACTTCAGTGAAAGTGGAAACGAAAGTTTGTGCCAGACCGGCGTTAGTTTTTGGATATGAACGGTGTCATTGCCCCGCCGACAATCTTGCGCGAGCCTTTCTCCACCAGGAAAGCGACCAGAGACAACTGCTCGCGCTTCCACTCTTGCTTCAAGTTGGGAGTTACCCGTTTTGTAAACGGTTCGTCGGCCTGTACGACCGCAATTTTCTGCAGCGAGCGCACCACCGCGGCGTGCTGCAACGTTTCGCCGGAATTTTCCCCGGCCTTCACGTCCGACTGCAGCCCTTTCTCGGTCAGCGCCAGCCACAATTCGAGTTTTTTTCTGCTGGCCTCTCCGGGTGCATTTGACACTCGTAAATCGAAAGTCGCAGAGGGTCCGGCCTCGCCCGCGGCAGGCGAAACTTCCACAATCGCCTTGGGCATCCGCGCCGACTGTTCAATGGCCTCCCACGCCTTTCTTCCCTGGCTACCGGTAACCTCCACCTGACCGTCCACAATCATCTGCGGCGTGTACACTCCACCGTTGTGAATCGCGCCCGCATAGTCTTCCTGTCGCCGGGAAAATTCCGCGTCGGAAAACGGGTCCTTCCAGCCCTGATGGTTCCAGTAGTCCACGTGTTCTTCGAGCGCCACCACTTGCACGCCGTGGATAGGTTGCTCTTCGCTTAATTTTTTCAAGAGTTGATCCGCCGGCGGACAGCTCGAGCATCCCTCCGACGTGAACAACTCCACGATAACTACAGGCGCCACGGTCATCGGCTTCACCCCACCTGCAACTCCTTCTTGCGCCCGGTTACTCCGGTTGTAGCTCGAAAGGCTCATGCCAAAAATCGCGGCCAGAAATACGGCCGCCAATGCTATCCAGGTTCGGTTCATGCGTTTCCTCGTAACCATTGGAGTTGCGCCATTCCGGGAGGTTACAACCATCCGGGAGTCCACGACATCCGCTTGCGCGGTTTGCGTCACGCGCCGATCTTCTCTTGTACTCCCAGCGTCCCTTAAATGATATCTTTTCCCCCTACCATGGACCCATCCCGAGTCGATCCGGCGCTCTACAATCCCGACCTCGCATCCGTCCCGCAGGAAAAACGTTCCTGGAGCACCTACAACTACGCCTCGCTGTGGATCGCCATGAGTGTTTGCATTCCGACGTACATGCTGGCGTCCGGCCTGATCGCCGGGGGAATGAATTGGTTCCAGGCCGTATTCACAGTGCTTCTCGGCAATCTCATCGTGCTCATTCCGATGCTGCTGAATGCTCATGCCGGCACACGCTATGGTATTCCATTTCCCGTTTTCATCCGCGCTTCGTTCGGCGTTCGTGGCGCAAACATTCCCGCGGTTCTTCGGGCGCTGGTCGCCTGTGGATGGTTTGGGATTCAGTCGTGGATCGGCGGCCAGGCCATGTATTCGCTGCTGCAAATTGCCTGGCCCGCCGCGGCAAGAATTCCCGGCAGCGCGTGGTTGTGCTTCTTTTTCTTCTGGGGCATCAACATGTTGGTGATCTGGCGCGGCATCGAGACCATAAAATTCCTGCAGGGCGTCGGGGCGCCGTTGATGCTCACAGTTGGACTGGTGCTGCTCTTCTGGATCGCCAGAAAGGCTGGCGGCTTCGGGCCGGTTCTGGACCGGCCCAGCAAATTCCATTCCAACGGAGAGTTCATCCGCTTTTTCTTCCCAGCGCTCACCGGCATGATCGGCTTTTGGTCCACGGTCACGTTGAATATTCCGGATTTCACGCGTTATGCGAAATCGCAACGCGCGCAAATGGTAGGCCAGGCACTGGGATTACCCACGGCGATGACGCTGTATGCTTTTATCGGTGTTGCGGTTACGTCTGCCTCCGTGGTGCTATTCGGCGAAGCGATATGGGATCCCGTCGTGCTTCTCGGGCGCTTCCACCAGCCACTAGTTGCCTTCATCGCGCTGATCGCCATTCTGCTCGCGACGCTCAACACCAACGTTGCCGCCAACGTGGTCTCGCCCGCCAACGATTTTTCGAATCTCCGTCCCAGTCTGATTTCGTTCCGCACTGGTGGGCTGATCACTGGCGTAGTCGGAATTTTGATGATGCCGTGGAAATTGATGAGCGATTTCAGTCACTACATCTTTGGCTGGCTGGTGGGTTGCTCCGCGTTGCTCGGCCCCATCGCAGGCATCATGATCTGCGATTACTACCTAGTGCGCAGCCGCCATCTTCGGGTCGAGGATCTCTATCGCCGCGGCGGAGTGTACGAATACAAGCGCGGCTTCAACGGCAAGGCGATCGTCGCTCTCGTGACCGGCATAGTAGTCGCGCTTGGCGGCCTCGCAATCCCAAGCCTGCGCTGGCTCTATGATTACGCGTGGTTCGTAGGTCTGTTCGTGGCCGGCGCGATTTACTACCTGCTTATGCAGCGGCAGCCTGTCACGGAAAGCTAGAGCATCGTTCGAATTTACAAATACACCGTCATCTCAAGGGCGCGCCGTCTGCGCCCGAAGGGTCTCAATCGGCGGATGGAGCAAGTTCCAAAGTTGAGATCCTTCGGCGATGATCGTCTCAAGATGCAACCGCCTGATGCGTTGTGATTTGCTTTCACTCGTTTTTGACATTGCTATTGAAAGAACTCGCTCACAGTTCTAATCTTTCTGTTTTCCAATGGCCGCAGCTCTTGTCCATGCCGGGCCCCGGAGTTCTCCTTGAGTCACCCACGCGCGGGTTTACCCGCGGACCACGCACTCGCTGAACTCTTACCTCCGCTTACTTCCAACGAGGCGTTCGTCGAATCCTCGCGATGCCTGATGTGCTACGACGCGCCTTGCACGCATGCCTGCCCAACGCACATCGATATTCCCAAGTTCATCAAGAAAATCTCCACCGGCAATTTGCGCGGCTCGGCGCGCACCATCCTCGAAGCGAATCTTCTCGGCGCCACTTGTGCGCGCGTTTGTCCCGTGCAGCAATTGTGCGAAGGCGCGTGCGTGCTCGGTTCAGAGCATAAGCCCATCGCTATCGGACGCCTGCAGCGCCATGCAATGGATTATTTCTATGCCAGCAACGCCAAGCTCTCGGCGCCCGCCAAACCCACCGGCAAATCCGTCGCGGTGATCGGCTCCGGCCCCGCGGGCCTTTCCTGCGCCGGTGAACTGGCAAAACGCGGCCACAGCGTAACTTTATATGAAAAGCGCGAATTGCCCGGCGGCCTGTCAACCTACGGGATCATCGGCCTGCGTGAACCGGTAGAGGTTGCACTGGAAGAAGCGGAGATGATCAAACGCCTGGGCGTGAACATTGTCACCGGCAAAGACGTGGGTGCGGATATTCCCGTTGCCGACCTCCAGAAACAATTCGATGCAGTTTTTCTTAGCCTGGGCCTGGGCTACACACCGGACCTCGCCATTCCCGGTGAGGAATTCATCCTTGATGGCCTCGAATACATCGAGCAGAGCAAGTCCGACGCCGCCGCAATGAAAGTTGGCCAAAAGGTCGTGGTCGTCGGAGCGGGCAACACCGCCATCGATTGCGCCACCATCGCCAAACGCCTGGGCGCCGAGCGCGTCACCATGATCTATCGCCGCACCGAAAACGAAATGACCGCCTATCCACACGAGTACGATTTCATCAAACGTGAGGGTGTCGGTTTTTATTTCCTCGCGCAGCCGACGCGCGTCCATCAGGAAAACGGCAAAATCAGCGCGCTGGAATGCCTGCGCATGGAACTCGGCGAGAACGATTCTTCCGGCCGGCCTGCGCCTCGCCCGCTTGCTGGTTCCGAATTTCTGCTGCCCGCCGACCAGATCGTCAAAGCCATCGGCCAAAAGAAGCCGTCTCTTGCGACCCAGCTAAATCTGAAAACCGAAAATGGGTTCATTAAAGTGGACGAACATTTCCAGACGAGTCTTGCCGGCGTTTACGCGGGTGGCGATTGCATTCGTGCGCGCGGCGCCGCGTCCACGGTGATGGCCGTGGAAGATGGCAAACTCGCTGCAAACGCAATTCATGAAAGGCTGGTGAGCCGTGGCTGACCTCAGCATCAACTTTGCAGGCATTCGCTCGCCTAATCCGTTCTGGCTCGCTTCCGCGCCGCCATCCAATTCCGGAATGCAGGTTCATCGCGCGTTCGAAGCAGGTTGGGGAGGCGCGGTCTGGAAAACAATCGGTGCTCCAGTGTTGAACGTCTCCAATCGCTACGGCGCTTGGCATTACGGCAATCAGAAAATGCTGGCCATCAACAACGTCGAACTCATCTCCGACCGGCCACTGGAAGTAAATCTACGCGAAATTCGGGAAGTAAAACGCGCGTGGCCGGATCGCGCCGTCATCGCTTCCGCCATGGTCGAATCCAAGCCTGAAGCATGGCACGAGATCATCCACAAAATCGAAGACACCGGCGCGGACGGCATCGAACTGAACTATGGCTGCCCGCATGGCATGAGCGAGCGCGGCATGGGCAGCGCCGTCGGGCAGGATCCCGAATATTGCGAGCAGATAACCCGCTGGGTGATGGACGTGGCGAAGATCCCAGTGATCGTGAAGCTCACGCCCAACATTTCGGACATTGTGATGCCCGCCCGCGCTGCGGTAGCGGCGGGCGCAAACGCCCTTTCGCTGATTAATACGATCAACTCCATCGTCGGCGTTGATCTGGACACGCTGGAAATTACTCCCAACATCGGCGGCAAAGGTGGCCACGGAGGCTACGCAGGCCCCGCGGTGAAACCCATCGCACTGAACATGCTTGCGGCACTGGGCAGGGATTCGATCATCGCGGGCTCGAAACTTCCGATTTCCGGCATGGGCGGCATTTCCACGTGGCGCGATGCGGCTGAGTTTTTGCTGCTTGGCGCGAACAGCCTGCAGGTTTGCACGGCCGTGATGCACTACGGGTTCCGTATCATCGAAGATCTTTGCGACGGGTTATCCAACTGGATGGACGAAAAAGGCTTCGCGAGCATTCCGAATGTGGTGAATCGCAGCCTGCATCGCGTGTCGGACTTCAAGAACTTCGATCTTTCGTTTAAAGCTGTCGCGCGGATCGACCAAAGCAAATGCATTCGGTGCGATCTGTGCTATGTAGCGTGCAATGACACGGCGCACCAGTGCATCGACCTGATCGCCGCGGACGGCTCCGTTGTTCCTCCCGCGGCGTATGACGTGCGCTCCAACGGTAAGGCCGAAGCCGTCGGCACGCGCCCCAAGGTTGTCGTGCGCGAAGACGATTGCGTGGGCTGCCGCCTGTGCTACAACGTTTGCCCGGTGGAAGATTGCATCCACATGGTGGAGGAACCGTCGGGCCGCGCGCCGGTAACCTGGGATCAGCTTTCGCAAGCCCAGCCCGAAGTGACCGAAGACTGGAAGAAAATGCAGGAGTATCGCGCGAAAATGGGCATACATATTCACTAAGGGACAACGAACGCCGGCTAGAGGCCAGCGCTACGCAGACGCACTCAGAAGCACGGACAAAAGTGCCTGCGCCACACGGACGAAGAGAGAATTAGAGGAACCGCATGGGTCTGTTGATTCGTAATGGAGAAATCGTCACCGCGGATTCGCGCTACGTCGCGGATATTTACGCCGAAGACGAAACCATCACGCGCATCGGCAAAAACCTCGAAGTTCCTCCGGGCACCGAGATCGTCGACGCCTCGGGCAAATTCGTCTTTCCCGGCTTTATCGATCCCCACGTGCATATTTACCTCCCCTTCATGTCCACGTTTGCGAAGGACACTCACGAAACCGGGAGCATCGCCGCGCTAGTGGGTGGCACCACCAGCTACATTGAGATGTGCTGTCCCAATCGAAATGACGACGCGCTCGAAGGCTATAGCCTGTGGAAGTCCAAAGCCGAAGGCCACAGCGCGTGCGACTATGCATTCCACATGTCCGTGACGAAATTCGTAAAGGAAACGTCCGCGCAACTGCAAAAGATCGTGAAGGACGGTACCGCGTCTTTCAAAATTTTTCTGGCGTACAAGAATTTTTTCGGCGTAGATGATGGCGAGATGTATCACACGCTAATGCTGGCGAAGCGCCTGGGTGTGATCACCACGGCGCATTGCGAAAACGCTGAACTTGTCGCGCAACTTCAGAATGCGCTGCTGGCTGAGGGCAAGAAAGGCCCCGAATGGCATGAGCCCAGCCGCCCGGAATCCGTGGAAGCCGAAGGCACCGGGCGTTTCGCGACGTTTCTGGAAAATACTTCCGCGACCGGCTATGTAGTGCATCTCTCCTGCGAGAAGGCGTTGCATGCCGCCGTTGCCGCGAAAACCCGCGGCGTGCGTATCCACGTTGAGTCCGTCGTTCCGCATTTTATTCTCGACAAGTCACATGCGGAACGCCCCGGCGTCGAAGGCATGAAGCACGTGATGTCTCCACCGCTGCGCGCCAAACACAATCAACGTGCGCTGTGGAATGCGCTGGCGATTGGCTCCATCGATACGGTTGGCACGGATCACTGCCCCTTCGACACCGAACAAAAACTGATGGGCGCGGAAACCTTCACCAATATTCCCAACGGCATCCCCGGCATCGAGGATCGCGTGAATCTCCTCTATACCTATGGCGTGGAGCGCGGCCGACTTCCGCTCGATCGCTTTGTGGATTGCGCCAGCACCCGTGCAGCGAAACTGTTCGGGTTGTTCCCGCGCAAGGGCGCCATCGCCGTCGGGAGCGACGCGGACCTAGTCGTCTACGATCCCGAGTATCAGGGCGTCATTTCCGCGAAAACGCATCACGTCAACAACAACTACAGCGGCTTCGAGGGCATGCCTATTGAGGGCCGCCCGTCGGTCGTCACGGTTCGTGGCAAAGTACAAGTGCGCGACGGCAAGTTCGTGGGAGAACGCAACCGCGGAAAATTCCTGAAACGCGAGCCGGCGTATTTCTAGGCGCTGGTAGCACAGACTTCAGTCTGTGCTCTTGGGTTCTCTATCTTTTTGCTGTTCTCTTTAGGAGGCCGGGACTTTAGTCCCGGCGAGAGCTCGCAGAAAAATGGGCTATAGCCCCTGAAGAACGTTTCTCGAAGTAAGCATCGTGCTGATACTTATTGTGAGCAAATCATGCCTCTCGACGCCAAACGCACCGTAGCAGAACTAAAAGAACTCCGCACCCTCACCGGTGATGACAACGGCGCACAGCGCGTGGCCTGGACCGACACCTGGCTAAAAGCCCGCGAATGGTTTGCCGCAAAAGTGAAAACGTTGCCCGTCGAATGTCACTACGACGCTGCAGGCAACAACTGGGTCACGCTGCCTGGTGCCTCCGAAAAAGCCCTGCTCATCGGCGGCCATCTCGATTCCGTTCCCAATGGCGGCTGGCTCGATGGTTCCCTCAATGTCCTCGCTGGCCTCGAAGTCCTCCGCCGCTTCGCCGACGAATTCAATGGCAAGCCTCCAGTTACGATTCGCCTGGTGGATTGGGCAGACGAAGAAGGCGCGCGTTTCGGCCGCAGCCTCCTCGGCTCTTCCGCGTTCGCTGGCACGCATTCCATCGCAGCGGATCGCGTGCGAACCGATCGCGACGGCATCAAATTGGAAGACGCGCTGCGCCGCTGTGGAGTCGAAATCGAACGCTTCCCCGACGCAGCAAAGGAACGCGCCAACGCCGCAGCCTATCTTGAACTTCACATCGAGCAAGGACCTGTGCTCGAGAAAATGCACATCCCTCTGGCGGCCGTGCTCGGAACGAAAGGCGTCGAGCGGCACGCCATCACCTTTCACGGGCAAGAGGCGCATTCCGGCTCCACGCCGATGAACGCCCGCCGCGATGCGCTAGCTGCTGCCGCAAAACTGGCGCTGGAAATTCGCACCATCGCGAAGAAGCATCCCGACGCGGTCTGCACCATGGGCAGCCTCAAAACATTTCCCGGAATCGTCACCGCGGTCGTGGGGCGCTGCGAAGCGACGCTCGATCAGCGCGACTTGGACGCAAGAATCCTCGCGCAGATGTATCAGGAAGCTGTCGAAGCCAGCAAGCGTTTTGCCACCGAAGAAAATTGCACTGTGGAGTGGTCGCGCATCTGGAACATCGAGCCCGTCCCGTTCCATCCGCAACTTCTCGATCTCTGCGATGAAGCCATCCGCGAAACCTCCGGGACTTCTTCAGGCGATTCGTCCGGTAAATCGCACCGCATGCCTTCCGGCCCGTTGCACGACGCTGCCGAAGTCTCTCGCTGCGGCATCCCCGCCGTCATGATGTTCGTGCAATCCCTCAACGGCATCAGCCACAACAAAATCGAAAACACCCGCGAAGACCACCTCGAACTCTCGGTGGTAGCGCTGGATCGTCTCGCCACAAAAACCGCCAACTGGATCCTTTCGCACTGAACGACGCCCGGCCACTCTGAAGTTCTTCGGCGCGAATATTGAAAACCGCCCGCCTCAGAAGGCGGCCGCAATACAAGCTGGCTGGAGTTCAGCGGAGACCCTTTAGCAAACTCTTCCCGGTTACGGGAGTGCTGGGCTTGGCGCCGAGCAGCTCTACGATCGTGGGCACAACGTCAAACGACGAACGCACGCCGCGGTCTCCGGGCGCAACGCCGGGTGCAGCGAGATACGCCACACCGTGAGGCGTATGTCCGCCGGTTCTGCGCAACGGGATCGGTCCAATGAGTCCCAGGCGCGGGTGCTCCATCGCCGCGGCCACATCGCGCCAGATGATGAGCATATCCGACTCCGAAGACGGAAGTGTCAGTGGATCCGACGTTGAGACACGCTCGATACTGGCCACCGACGGCTCACCGGTACGTGGGTCCCGGCACTCGCGCAGCAATGTCTCCAGAGTCCTGCAAGTCTCCTCGTACTGCGACATCTCCACGATGCCGTCGCGCTCTCGCCCTCGCAGATTAATGCGGATACGACCGTCGAGGAAAGAAGGAAGCGCGAAGGCCGGCATCCGCGCCCAATGATGATGGTAGTGATAGCCCGGCATGTAGTTGAGATCTTGCCGCTGCGGTGCCTGGCGAGAGCGCCAATCTGCAACCGCTCTTCCCGCTCGGGAGACGAAATTCTTCACGGGCCTGGGCAGGCGACGGGCTACAGCACGCAAATTGCTCGCGGCGCTGGCCGGCTCAGGTTCTTGTTGCGGCACGGGAACCCAGGACGCCTTCACGGTATCCCAAGTGCCATCCTCTTCCAGCATGGGCAATTCATGCGGAGTTGCAGTCCACGCCTCCGGAAGTGTGAGCAGCGGCCTACCAAACGCGTAGCGATAGAGCAACTCCGGAAGCAGAACCATCGATTGCACATCGGATTTGTTTGGTCCCATCCCGCCCATATTGAACACAAGGACAGCGGCGTCTCCTGCGCCGTCGACTAGTTGTCCGACCATGCGATCCATGGCCCGGTGGATTTCCAACAATGCAGCCGCCGCCGTGCCCGCAGAATCATGGGCGTGGAGTGGATGGCCCGCATCGAGGCCGTGCCACAGACCTTCCATGCCTCCGTGCAGTTCGCCAGTCACAGCGAAGAACAAATCCCACTCCGGAAACCGCTCCGTGGCCAACCAGTGCGCCGCGCGGCTGCGTACATCCAGCGCCTGGCTGAGAGCTTCTCCCATCAGCCGTGCACGCGACGCGGAGGGCCACGGCGTCCCATATTTCCACTCGTCGGCAGGGTAGCGTCCAAACCGCTTCGTGAACTCTGCCAGAAGCGACGCCGGTCGGGCGATGCCGACGGTCCCGGGACTATGCGAACCCCACGCCACGATCCCTTGCGTGTTCCGCGCACGGCGCAGATCGACAAATGGTGGGTCGAACACCACCACGCGAAGATCGGTCTCGGCCCACCACGGCGCGAATTCAGCGCCACCTTGCCAGGCGGTGTAGGAAGCGGGGTCGAATTCGATCGGTCCCCAGCGGCCGCCCGCTTCGGGTGAGAGTCCCGAGGCCACATGCTCCCACGCGAGGCCCGTGCGGAGTGCCGCTCCTTCGTCGAGAGGAAAACGTGCGGCACGCTTTCTGAGGGCCGCCAGCGCCGGCATGTGACCCTCGGCCATGAAGCGCTCGGCGAGCGTCGGCTCCAAGCCATCCAGACCAATCGCCAATACCTTGCCAGGCGCCCTAGTTTTCATTGACCATCCCTTGTTAGTCCGCCTTGCATGAGCGCAAATCCGTCGCTGCATACGATAACAATTCGCTCCATCAAATATGCGGGAGATGAGCCTCCCCGGCAGCACTTTCTTCAGAATCGGTACTGTATAAGGCACAATTCAACTCGCGCGAAGGCTCTTGCACTTGGGGGCTCCGTATCCCCTTGGGTTTGGGTTACCGATTTCCCGGCTCATTGCTTTGCCCATCTTCTCCTTCTAATATGTGTGCATCTGTACGCTTCCTATTGTGAAAGGCATTTTCCCTATGGATTCTCACTCCCGGCAGGTGGTGCAAGACAATCGCGACTACACGATGTTTTCCTGGTCCGTTCAGGGCGCGTCTGCTCCTATTCACATGAAACGCGGACAGGGCGTGTGGTTCTGGGATGGCGATGATAACAAGTGGCTGGATTTCAGCTCGCAACTCATCAATCTGAACGTTGGGCATCAGCACCCGAAAATGCTGGAAGCCATCAAGAAGCAAGTAGACGAACTTTGTTTCGCGGGACCCAGCTTTGCCACGGAACCTCGCGGGCAACTGGGCAAGAAACTCTCTGAAGTTACCGGCCTCGCGAAGACGTTCTTCACGCTGGGTGGTTCCGAAGCCAATGAAAACGCCATGAAGATGGCGCGGCTCTTTACGGGCCGCAACAAAATCATCACCCGCTATCGTTCTTATCACGGCGCGACCATGGGTTCGATGACTGCCTCCGGCGATCCACGCCGCTGGCCCGTCGAACCCGGCGTCCCGGGCATCGTTCGTGTTTTCGACCCGTACTGCTACCGTTGCCCCTTCGGCCAAAAAGTGGAAACCTGCCATCGCGAATGTGTCAGCCACATTGAAGAAGTGATTCAGATGGAAGGGCCCACTAGCATCGCGGCAATCATCACCGAAGGCATCACCGGTTCGAATGGCCTGTTGATTCCTCCGGACGATTACTATCCAAAGCTCCGCGCGGTCTGCGACAAGTACGGCATCTTGATGATCGACGACGAGGTGATGAGCGGATTCGGCCGCACGGGCAAGTGGCTGGCCACGCAGCACTACGGGCACAAGCCGGATATCGTCACCTGCGCCAAGGGCCTCACCAGCGGCTACATGCCGCTAGGCGCGGTGATCGTCTCCGACCCAATCGCGAAATTTTTCGAAACGCACATGCTGTGGGGCGGGCTTACCTACAGCGGTCATCCGGTTTGCTGCGCCGCGGCGGTAGCCAATCTGAATATCTACGAAGAAGAAAAAATCTTCGAAAATGTCGAGCGCCAAGGGCGTTACCTCAAATCTCGTCTCAACGCCATGAAGCAGAAATACCGTTGCGTCGGCGATGTACGCAGCATCGGCCTGTTCAGTGTCCTTGAACTCGTCAAAGACAAAATCACGAACGAGCCTCTCGCGGCCTTCAACGGCACCAGCCCGGAAATGGGCAAGCTTGCCGCGCATCTGAAGTCCAAGCATCTGTACGCCTTCAGCCGCTTCAACATGCTGTGGGTCTGCCCGCCGCTCATCATCAATGAAGAAGAGCTGCGCCAGGGGCTGGACATTGTTGAGGAGGCGCTGCAAATCGTCGACGCTTCCCTGACGCCTGCAAATACCACAGCCCAGGCAGTAGAATCCGTGGCCGCTCGTTGAGCGAATTTTCCTGTCTATTTCTGCCGAAAGGATAAGCGGCACTTCCGCTAAGCGCGCTCGTCCACTATAATCGCGCTCTTCCCGGGAGGGCCTTTTCGTTTGGCGGAACCCGCAACCGCGCAAGTTCGTTTTTCACTCGGCGTCATCACCGATGACGCGGCAATCTACCCCGAAGTGCGCAAGCACCTCGGCGGTGAATTTCGCCCGGCACTGGCTTCCAACGAGGACGACATTACCTCGCTCCTGCAACATCCCGAGTTGCACGCCATTCTCTTCGACCTGGATTGCATCGGCGATGGGCCGGTCGATGGCCTGGATGTTCTCGCAGAGATTCGCAAGATACAGGAAGACACGGTGCTGGTTGCCTTCACGCGCACAAACAGCCGCACTATCCCGATGAAAGCCAGCCAGGCCGGCGCCGACGAATTCTTTCTCTTCCCCTTGAATTACGACGAACTGAAAATTGTTCTGGCGCGCGCTGTCGAACAGCGACTCCTGCAAATCGAAGGCCGCCGCGCCATCGAACAGATCGAAAGCAAGAACGCGTTTTATGGGCTGGTAGGGGCGAGTCCGGCGATTCAGAAGGTCTACCAATCCATCGAGGCAGTCGCCAACAACAGCGCATCGGTAGTTCTTCGAGGGGAAAGCGGCGTCGGCAAGGAGTTAGTTGCGCGCGCCATCGTCGATTTTGGAAAGCGCTCCGAAAGTCCATTCATCTGCCTGAATTGCTCAGCGCTGCCCGAAACGCTGATGGAGTCGGAGCTGTTCGGCTATGAAAAGGGCGCGTTCACCGGCGCCGAAGCCGCCAAACCCGGCTTGATCGAGATGGCCCACACAGGCACTCTTTTTCTCGACGAAATCACCACGCTCAATCCCAGCCTGCAGAGCAAGCTTCTTCGCGTTCTGCAGGAACGCTCCGTTCAACGCCTTGGCGCGCGCGGCGCGGCGAAGAAACTCGATTTCCGTCTCATCACTGCGACCAACGACGACTTGGAAGATTGTGTTAAAAAAGGCCGCTTTCGAGAGGATCTCTACTTCCGCATCAATGTCGTGCCCATCTTCATTCCGGCGCTCCGCGAGCGTCACGGTGACATCGCGCTGCTGGTCGATCATTTCCTGCGCATTTATTCGGCTGCCGCCAAGAAACCCCTGAAAACCATCAAGCCGGAAGTGCTGGAAATTCTGGAAGAGTACAGTTGGCCTGGAAACGTCCGTGAACTGGAAAACATGGTCCAGCGCCTGGTGGTGATGAACGATGGCCCAGTGATCACCGCGGAACATCTTCCGCAAAACCTGCTGTATTCGAGCACCGCCAGCCAGGAAGCCATCCTGATTCCGGAAGAAGGGGTCAACTTCGATGCCGAAATGGAAAAAATCGAGGTGGCTTATTTGAGTGCAGCACTACGGCGAACCGGGGGCAAAAAGACGGCCGCGGCGAACCTGCTGCAGATGGACCCCCAGCGCATGAAGTACCTCTGCCGCAAACACCGCATCGACTAGCTCCGGCGAACGCTGGTCTCCACACCCGGCCAGCCCGTCAGGAAGGTCAATTTTTAACCATCCATCGGTTAATTTTTTACCCTCCGTCGATTTTTTCACTTCCGACCCTGTCCCTTCAGCCAGTACTTTCGTACTAAGTCGTTTCTTTTGTTCACCACGCCGATTTCCTCTGCCTGCGCGAAGGTTTGGCAAACCACCTGCATTGTCAGTCTGCGTCTGCGGGAAAGAAATTAAAAATCTTAAGGAGCCAGCCAACATGTCCATCGAAAAGAAGAGCCTCATCAGCAGCCTCAAGACCACCAAGAAGGCCAACGTAGCCTCCACCTCGACCCCCGAAGCATCGCAAAAGATCAGCAAGATGCTAAAGCGGCCGACCAAAATGGCGAGCAAGCGGCCGACCAAAATGGCGAGCAAAAGGCCCCGCGCGTAATAGATTTCTTCGACAAAGCTCGATCGGAGGGCCGCCAATCGGCGGCCCTTTTTGTTCGGTCTGAATTACGGCATTACCACAGTTTGCGGCCCCAGAAGTTCTTTATCTCCTCCATGGCCATGCCCCCAATGCTTCGACGGCTACCATAAACTCGCGCAATGCCAGTCATCCCCGGTTTTAGCTCGTTTCCCGAATTCTCAAGCACGATGTCTACGAAGTAGTACTGCTGTGGCTCATCGGAGCGGGAACCCTTCTCGGTCTCTCCCGCCCCGAGTGGCGTCTCGGTGGGGCGAGCGGAAACCAGCGAGACCTGCCCATTTCTCCGACGCAGCATGCCGTCCAGTTGCAGTTTGGCTGTCGCGCCCGTCCGGATTTTGTACAAATCATATTCCGAGGAATAGATTCGGGCTCGCATCCGGCTCAAATCGGCGATTTCCAGAAACTCGCTTCCTGCTTTTAGATACGCGCCGAGCTGATCCTGAACTTTCGGTGTGATCACCGTTCCTGCAAGAGGCGCCCTTAATTCTAAGGCTGCGTTCATGTCCGAAAGTTGTGCGTATTGCCTGGTCGACCGCTCTTGTTCGGCCAGCGCATCCCCATAGCCGTGGTAATGCAATCCTGCCTCCCGGGCCTTGGCCGAAGCCAAAAGCACTTTGGCTTCGGCATCGTTGAGATTCGATTGCTGGGTTATGCTGCTTAAGCTCGCCAACGCGGCGCCTTTCGCGACCGATTCTCCTTCTCGCACATAGATGTTCGAGACCGTCCCTGGCATATGCGCCCGCACAACCGCCTCATCCACCGGCTGAAGTACAAATTTGCCGGTGACGGAGTCCTTCCAAACGGGGACCGCCAGCAGCAGCCCGACGACAGCAGCGGCTATCGCCGTGTGCGAAGGCGTGAACCAGGCTCGAATGCGGTCTTTCTTGTCCAAATATAGAAATTTCATAAAGTTCACCAGTAGACGAATTCTCGAACGAAAGATAAGTGCGGCAACTCCCAATTCCGGGATGAAACCCCACTCTGGACTGAAGCTCCGGACAATGTTTCCCGTGAAGCTCGCCATGATGTAGAGCACTGTGTAGCTGTAGGCACCAGAGGCCAGCGCGTAAAGCGCATAGCCAAGTCGTCGCCTCCGGGGCACATAGGGCACTTCCACCGGCAGCCGCCAAATGTTCTTCTTCACCCAAGCCGCTGTGAAAGCGGTCGAATCCTCCTTCAGATTGTTGATCCCCACGAAGTCGCACAGCATGTAGTATCCATCAAGCTTGATCAGGGGATTCCAGTTCACGATCACGTTCATCAAACCGCAAAGGATCATCACGAAATAGGCTGCGTTATGCACCGGTGTTCCCGGCGTCGTGCCCCACCAGATCGGGGTCGCCACCATGTAGAGAAGCATTTCGGACCACACGCCCGCGAAAGAAATGGTCAGCCGCTGAGTAAAAGTGGCATGGACGAATCCTTCCGTGGTATCGGTGTAAAATGCCGGCAGAAGGTAAACCAGTGCAAAGCCCATCGCCGGCACACGGCCTCCGTAATGTTTGCAGGCATGCGCGTGAGCGAGTTCATGGACGGCAACGACCCCCATTCCTACTGTGTAGACATAGAAGATATCCGTCCACGATCGCTTCCAAAGGAAAAAGTTCAGCGAGTCCTGCCAGATCTGCGACCAGTGCGCGATCGTAATCGCCATGCTGATAGATAAACCGATCAGGCTCACAATCGTGAACCACGGCGTATAAATGAACCGCGTCGTATCATGCAGCCAGGTCACAAACCGGTCCGGGTTGAAAGCCGGAAAATCCACATCCGATAGATCGCTCCAGATGTTCTTACCCTTCAGCCTCCTCTTCCGCTCTTCGCGGGTCAGCTGCATCAATTGAATGTTTTTTTCCTGTGCGGTCTTGTACCAGAATTCACCCGCTTCCAGGCCGGCCGCGAATTCACGCACGCTTTCAGCGTCATATTCAACGCCGTTTTGTTGGGAATACACCTTGGCGATCTCTTCGTAGCTTCGCTTCCCATCGAAAAGCCTGGCCAGTTCCCATTGGCTCTTGTCCAGGGTGTACATTCCGCCCACGCTCGGAATATAAATCCGCACCACCGGTTTTCCGTCCTCGGTATGCTCCCGGAACGTCATCCCAGGGTCCATCCGCGGATAGCTCTCCGCCAGTTTCCGCGCCGGGATGTCCGGCAGGGCCACTTCCAGTGCGCGTGTGAGATTCATGAAATTCTATCGAGGTGTTTCGAGCCGTACATTCGCGGTCATGCCCGGTCTTAGCTCGCCGCGATTTCCGACAAATTCCACCAACGCTTCAAACGTTCCGCTGGAAGGATCGATGACCGGGCTCACTTCCTTGACCCGTGCAAGATACTGCTCGCCAGGCACATCCGGCGAAGTGACATGCAACTCCTGCCCGCGCTTCAACCGACCAAAAAGTTTCTCCGGCAAAGTAAAGCGCATCAGCAAGGGCGATTCCGCGGTGACCCAGAACAGCCGATCGCCCTTGTTCACGTTTTGTCCCTCGCGCACGTACCGTCGCGCTACGACTCCCGTGAAGGGTGCAACGATTTTTGTCTTTTCCGCTTCAATCTCCAGTGAGCGCTCTTCCTGATGAGCACTGTTCAACGATTCCATTACTCTCTTTATGTCCCACTTGTCCGACTCCGCCTTATATTTCGCGTGCTGCAATTGTTCTTGCGAAGTCAGTCCCAGCTTCCAGAGTTCCTGCTGACGCCCGTAATCCGCGTCAAGGACCTGGGCTTCCGATTCCCAGTTCTTCAGATCGGCCTCAATGCTTCTCGATTTGGCTCGGGCCGCTTCCAGGTTCGCGACGATTTGCCGGTCATCGAACTGCGCCAGCAATGTTCCGGATTTCACGCGCGCGCTGCCATCGAAAAATATCTTCTGAATCGTTCCATCGCGCTGCGCCAGCATCTCCACCTGATGCTCCACGATGATTGGGCCCGAGAATGTTTGGTAACCCGCACTCTTGTCCGCGACCATGTTTGCAGCCGCAGTTTGCGCAACCGGCGGCCTCGAGGCAGAAGTTGCTGACGGAGCCTTTGCTTCTCTGGTGGCCGCTGGTATCGGATTATCCGCGCCACAGCCCGCCGCTAGGGCACACCAACTCATCGCGACCACTACGATCACTTGCCGCATCCCGCCACTCTCGCCCATTCTTACCACCCCAACCAATACCAAATTTTCCCATATAGCCACAGGAACGGCCGCCGGAAGAGAACGTATCCCGCCGGATACCATCCCGTGCGCACTTTACCGCGTCCTTCCATTCCGCTGCGAAGCGCTCCGTCTGGATTTTCTACGCTTACACGGGCATAAAACACGGATCCATCCTTGACTGTCGTTCCTTGCGGGCTCACCACCGCCACTGCCCCTCGAAACGTCCGCGTCGGATAGCTATTCAACTTCACCACCGCTCTCTGCCCTGCCTTCAACATCCCCGCGTCCTCATCCTCCACCGCAACGTCCACCATTGCCTCCGAAGTATTCACCACTTCCGCGAACGAATCGCCCGGCTCCAGTTTTCTTCCCGCAAAATCCTCTACGTGCGGTGTAGCCACTACTCCGTCAATGGGCGATCGCAAATTCGTCTTCTCCAGCAGTTGTTTCGCTCGCTCCACTTCGGCCTTCCAGTAATCCGCCTGCACGCGTTCCACGCCCGCTTGTGTTCCGTCATTCGCTGCCAGCGCCTTGTTCATGTTGAGCATTGCGGTTTCGTATCTCGAATCCGCCGTCGCAAGGGCCGACCGGAAATTCCATCCTTCCATCTCCGCCAGCGCCTGCCCACGCTGCACGTGCTCCCCTTCTTTCACAAGCACCTTGTTGATCACCCCGGCAACCTCCGGCTGCACCAACGCCCGTTGCCCCGGCGCCACCGCCGCGTCGCCATCCACGCGCATCGGTAGCGGGCAAAGCACCAGGAAGAAAAACGCCAGCGCCGCGATCGTGTACCACAGCACACGGCGATGTTTCTGCATGGCCATGAACTTCCGCTTGCGCACCATCACCGGCTCAATCACCGAAATGAACGGCACTTCCTTGTACATCTGCGCGTTACGCAGTGCCACGGTGGCCTGGCTGGCCAGCAATTGCAGGATTTCCAGATGGGCGGGGCTGAGAAAGTCGGGATCATGGCTCTCCATTGCGTACATCCCGACTCGCCCGGTGTCATCATTCAACGGCAACGCATAAAAGCCGCGCATGCCCGTATCCGCGAAGTATTTCCGGAATTTCGCGCGAGTCTCTTCGCGATCCGAATCGATCTCTTCGCCATGCTGCTTGACGTAAATCTTCTCTTCGGAAAGCGCAGCCCACTGCAGAATCTCGTTCAACGGCGCCACGTCCGGCGAATCGGTGTTCACCTGAGTCAGCCCGGTCACCGCACTGAGCTTGAAGCGCCCGTTTTGCTCCAGCACGATCGCGGCACGCTCGTACGGTATCACCGCTTGCGGCGCGTTCACGATGGTCTGCAGCATGCGCTCCAGGTTCAGCGTCGAAGTGATTTCGTGGCTGACGGTGTTTAGCGTTTCGAGAACTTCCACTTTGCGTTCGGCAAGCAGCAGACTGGCGTTGTGCAGTGCGGTCGAGGCTGTCTCATTCAGATTGCTCAACGTGAACAGATCGTCGTCATCAAACGGCTTGCCATCCAATTTGTTCACCGCTTCGATTACACCCACCAGCGCGCTTTTGTCCATGACCGGGCCCGCGATCAAGGACGTGACTCCAACGCCACCACTTGAAAGATTGCGCTGCACCATTCGGGGATCAGTGGGATCGCTAATGCACAGGGTTTCTCCGGTATCGGAAAGCGCCCCGGCAATCCCTTCGCCAGGCTTCTGCAACTGTCCCTGGAATACCGTGGAGTCTTCTCCAGCCTGATGCATCATTTCCACTGTTTCGTCCGGTTGCATCAGCCAGATGTTGATCGCTTCGCATTCGAGTATTTCGGAAAACTTGGAACCGATCAGCGGCAGCAACTCGCTCATCTCCAGCGTGGAGGAAAACACCTTTTCCAAATCGTATAGCTGCGTCAGGCGCGAAATGGAGGTAAGCGTGCCGTTGCGCTCCTCTTCGTATGTCTGCGCTGAGGCAAGCGCCGACCCTGCAACTCTGGCAGCCGGCAGGAGCGCTTCGATATCCGCCGGCGAAGTCGCCTCTTCGAACGCAAGGATCTCCATCGCCCCAACGAGACTTTCACCGTTCATCAATGGAATGCATGCGAATGAAAGAAGAGTCTTGCGCGTATCAATATGTACATAGTCTTCGCGTTTCAGTTCGGTGGCCGTTCGCAGAATTGGACGAGCCTCGTCGGCCAATTCACCCAGCAATCCGGATTGCACGGAGATCGTCTCGTCGTGCACCGCGGCTTCCCCGACAACGGCGCGCGGCAACCAGAAATTCGTAGCGCCATCGGTGGCCAATGTGTACACACTTACAGCGCAATCGTTCAACAGCCCGGCAACATAGTTTGCGAAGGTACGGGCGCGCGGAGTTGTTTCCTGCTCATTTAGCAGGTCCGAACTAAGCCCGGATAGGTCGAGTACCGATTCCTGTTCCTGACTGGCCAACTCTAGCTGTCTTTCCGGCGAATCCTCTGTCAGCCGCCCCGGCTTCCTGGATTTCTTGCTTTTTGCGCTAAGATTATCTAACGTGTCCGCGCACTCTGACAAAAGGTATTTCGATTGTCAACCTTATTGTCTGGAGCAAGGTGGCTGTACACCAGGAGCGAAACACTTTGGAGATCGAGACCCGAACACAAGATTCCGTCAAAATCGTAAAGCTCAACGGGCGTCTGGCCATGGGGCCGCCTTTGGATCGTTTCAACTCCACCATGACCGGTCTTCTGAACGAAGGCCACAACCGCATCATTCTTGATCTTGAGCAAGTCCCCACCATCGACTCCAGCGGCATCGGCATGCTGGTTCGCTATCTGACTAGCGCGAAACAGGGCGGTGGCGCTATCCGCTTGCTAAAACCCTCGAAGTTTACCGTGCAGACTTTGAAAATGGTGGGGTTGACCAACCTGTTTACTTCGTTCGACGACGCGGATCTGGCGGTTGCCTCTTTCCACTGATCGGGTTTTTAAGTCGCTGCTTCGCTTTGCTTGTTGCACTCCTTAACTGCTTCTAACCTGTTTCGACCGCTTGAATTTCTCAAAAATCCTTCGTGGCTTCTTCTAGCGTCGGGAAAAATTGCACCAGGCGGTCCACATGCGTCATCAACAATGTGTCATGTACCAACCCCGGCTTGGAAACGATGCGTAAATCGCCTTTTTCCTTCTGCAATTTCGCGTGGCACATCACCAGAATGCCCACTCCCGTGCTGTCCATGGTGTCCACGCCGCTCAAGTCCAGCACCACCTTTTTAACTCCCTCTTTCAAGAACTCTCCCACCGACCATTCCACCTGCCGGCTGTCGTTGCCCATCAACAGCCTTCCATGCAATTCCGCCAGCCCGATTTCGGGCGTCACCTGTTTCTTGTTGACCGTGAGGATCATCGGATCTCTCCTGAACGAATCGTGTTTGGCAGCTTACGAAAGCCGGCTGCCTGCAAACGCAGCCGGAGCACTACGCGGACAATCGGTAAGTCTATGAGCCCTGATGTTATGGCCGCACTCCGGTGCAGTCAACGGGAATCACCTCAGCCCGCCCGAATGCAGTTTGCATTCTGTTTACTTGCCACAGTCAGGGCTAAATCTCCATAATTTAGACATGCAGACCTTCTGCGCACAGTGCCACGCCCCGATGTCCTGCGATCGCGACAACGGTTGCTGGTGCGCCGAATTTCCCAGGGTTTTGCGGGTTCCCGAAGACAAATCCCAAGGCTGCCTCTGCCGCGAGTGCCTCACCAAGAAACTGGCGCTTCACGAAATTTCGCCCCCGTCATCGCCGATCACGTCCGCGTAGCACTCAACGGGCTATAATTGCTTCCTCATGCGATTGAATATTTCTCCGTGTCCACACTCCGCGATTCACCTCCATGGCTACGAGAGGGCCGTGTTTCCGGAATTCGCCGTGCTTTTTGAAACTCCCTCGTCTCCGCTCCGTTATTTTTGTCGGGAGTCGGAGGAAGATTTCCTTTCCGTCATTCTTGAGAACCACTGTGAGAAAGCGATTACAGCTTTGCGATATCAATGGGTAACAATCGATGCATCCGGCGAGCGCCGGACCCACACATCGTCCGGCGATAGCTATGCAGTCGATGTGTTCCGTGCGATTGCGGAACCTAGATCGCGTCACCTGCTTAGCCCATCAGGAAGTGTGGATGAAGCTCTGCTCACGAATGTTCGGGCAGGCGGCGGATTCATCGGATGTGTCAGCGCCGGGAGACGATCTTGGACAGGCATTGCTGAAGGCGCGTTCGAAATTCAGTTGATCTTATTTGCGGACGGCGAAATCGTTGGTCCGGATCCCGATCATTACGCCGTCGAGCTTCAATCCCGAAAGCCCGCGGCGGAGTTCGTTGCCAGGCAAATCCGTCTGGCTGAATCCGAAGCCCGCGACGTTATCCCGGCACTTTCGGCTCTCGCGGAACCGCCATTGTTTGGCGGCCTTGGTCGCGTGCAAGGCGATCCCTTCGACCATTGGGTTCGCCACTACTCCAAGAACTTCCTGCGCACCATGTCCCGCAGGTTCGTTGGCATCGACATGCGCGCAGCCAAGCTACGACACCTTGAGAACCGCCCCGAGCTTCCAAGATTCTATCGCCAGTCACCATCGACACAATAAAACCACGGCAGCTCTTGTAGCGGCCGCCTTCTGAGGCGGGTGTCTTTTCGTCCAAGGTCCAGAGAATGTGACAATCTGGCTCCGCGGTTTGTCCTTTTCGATCCAATTGATTTGACCGGATATGCACGGCGGCGTAGCGTAGAGAGTGGAGCATCGCTAAGACATGAGGCGCGGACTAACGTTACTGGCACTGCGGTCGAGCATGATATTGCTCGTGCTTTGCCTTGTCGTGGCGCCGAATTGCTCTTCATGGTGCGCGGCGAAAGCGTGCTCGCTTCCGACTGCCCCAGCTTCGTCTCCAGGCGGTTGCCATCATCATGGTACGAGTTCGAATTCTTCCTCGCACATTGCGACACACACAGCACCCGGCTTCTGTCCCGCGGGCAACGACTTCCCTGCCGCCTTACGGCTGGAATCGTCGAATTCATTCTTCTCGGCAGGCGTCCAACGTTCCTCAACTGACTTTCTCGCCGTAACGGCTTCCTCTGCACCGTCGGCTTCCAACGCGCTTCTTTCACAGCGAACAAATCCGCTGCAACCTTCTCGAGAACCCTCAGATCCCGCCCCCACAATGCCGCTCCGTCTCTGATTCCCTGCCATGAGCGCAGGAGGTGCGGAAGAAGTTAGCCCAGCTTTTGAGGGCTGGGTACGCTCTCGTACTATCCTCGGCGTCGCAGGTACGTCACGGTTTAAACATCGCGCAAACAGGAATCGATTTGCAAGAATCTGAACGGTGCTCTCGGCTCGCATGCCGCCACATTCTTGACGAATCTCCCTATCCACCCTTTTCATCCAGTTCTTAGGAGCAACCCATGAATGCCACACGCAGAAGATTTTTCCAAAACGCCGCGTTCCTCGGCACAGGTCTCTTCGGCCTGCGCGGGACACTCAACGCACAAATTCCCGCGGAACGCGACGCGCATCCTTATCCAAATTCTTCATCGAGACTCGCCGCACAGCGTAGCCACGGTTCCTCCCGGCCCGTCGTTACTCCCGATGTGCCGGACCTTCCCTTTGAACTCGACGGCACGGTAAAGGTCTTTCGCCTAAAGGCCGAGCCTGTGAAACGCAAGATCGTTCCCTTCAAAACCATCGACGCGTGGGGCTACAACGGCAACTGCCCCGGCCCGACGATCCAGGTCAATCAAGGCGACCGCGTGCGCATCATCGTGGAGAACGCGTTACCCGAAAGCACTTCCATGCACTGGCACGGATTGGAAGTCCCGATCGAACAGGACGGCGTGCCATGGATCAGCCAGAAGCCGATCGCGCCCGGCGAAAAATATACTTACGAATTCACGGTGCACCAGGAAGGTACGTTTTTCTACCACGCCCACAGCGCCATGCAGGAAATGATTGGGCTGATCGGACTGTTCATCGCACATCCCGAAAAACCGTACGCCCCGCAAGTGGATCACGATTACGGCATCATCCTGCAAGAGTGGGCCATCCTGCCTAACAACTCCGTGCCCAACACCGCGGCGATGGAATACAACTGGTTGACGTTCAACGGCCTCGCGGCTCCTTCGACCACGCCATTGCTTGCGCGGGTCGGCAGTCGCGTGCGGCTGCGCTTCGTCAATCTCGGAATGGATCATCATCCAATACATCTTCACGGAAACCAGTTCGTGCTCACCGGTACGGAAGGTGGGCGCGCGCCCGAATCCACGTGGTATCCCATGAACACCGTGCTCGTCGGTGTGGCCCAGGCGCGCGTCGTTGAATTCGACGCCAAATATCCCGGCGCATGGATGATCCACTGCCATCTGCCGCACCACATGATGAACAGCATGATGGACCTTCTCGGCGACCGTGCCATTCAGACAGCCAACACTTCCGACATGCGGGCGATGCAACAGATGCAGACGCTATCAAACGAACTCGGTGTCGAGCATGTCCACCATTCCCCTATCGCCGAAAACGCCAACTCCGTTCCCGGCTTTCCGCAGGACGCGTTCATGGAAATGGGCATGGATGAAGCAGTCGACAAGCCTGAAACTTACGGCCTGCCAAAAAACTGGAGCGCCGGAATGATGGGCATGATGACCATGGTCCGCGTCCTCCCCGACAACGAGTACGACGAAATCCAAAAACGCATTCGCGAAAAAACACCCAACGCCCCGGCGAAGCAGGATCACACGCATTCCTAAACAGATTGATGCAAGGCCAGTAACAAAGAATCACAAGGGAGCAGCGCGATGCGAATATCTACATTGAACCTAACCACTCTTGGAGCATGTGTTTTTGTCGCCGCAAGCATTGCGCAGGCGCAAGACCCCATGCCCATGCCGATGCCGGAGAACGCGCAACACGGCCATATGAATATCCAGCCCGTCGCGCCGGTGTATCCACGCCTCGGACGCGCGCAAGAAAATCCTTCGATGACACTCTTCACGCTAGCAGATGCCCAGCGCATCGCCGCGGAATCCAATCCCACGCTACGCCAGGCCGCCGCGGAAATCCGCGCAGCCCAGGCGCGCACAACACAAGCGGCGCTCTATCTCAATCCCACCATCGGTTATACCGGTGACGAAATTCGTGGCGGCTCCGTGGGGGGTGGCAAACAAGGATTTTTCGCGGAACAGAGAATCGTTACCGGCGGAAAACTAGCACGCGCGAAAGACGTCTCCGCGAAAGAAGTTCGCCTGGCGGAAATCGAAGCGGAAGAACAGGAAATTCGCGTCGAAAGCGCGGTAAAAATCGCGTACTACCGCGTGCTGGCGGCTCAAGAGATTCAGATTTTGCGCCGCGACCTGGCGGACATTGCCAAGGATTACGCAAACACCGAGCGCCAGCTCCTCAATAGCGGGCAGGCGGATGAAACCGAAGCACTCGACGCCGAACTCGATGCCCAGCGTCTTCGCCTCGTCGCCCGCATGCAGGAAAATTCGCTAAACGAAGCGTGGGCTTGCCTCGCCGCGGTTCTCGGCCGCAGCGATTTGCCGCTCGCAACCGTGGCGGGAGACCTCGAGCGCGATTGGCCCAACCTCGACGAACAGCAAACCGCCAACACCATCGCCACGCAAAGTCCCGCGGTGCGTATCGCAGATGCAGCCAGCGCGCGCGCCGTCGCACAAATTGCCAGCGCCAATCGCGAATACATTCCCGACCTGCAACTGCGCGGCGGTTTGGAATATAACAACGATCAGCTCGGCACCGGTCGCGGCGCCAAAGGTTGGGAGGGCATCGCTGAAGTCGGCGTACAAATTCCCATCTTCAATCGCAACCAAGGCAACATCGGCGCCGCCACCGCCAACGTCGATCGCGCCAAACTCGAACAGCAGCGTGTCGCGCTGGCACTTCGCGAACGCGCCGCCACGGCCATCGAGCAGTACGCAAACGCAAAACTTACCGCAACCGTTTATCGTGACGAACTTCTGCCCCTCGCGAAAAAATCCTACACGCTCATGGTCCAGAAATATGGTTCCATGCTCGCCGCGTATCCTCGCGTCATTCAATCCCAACGAAAGCTGTTCGAACTGGAAACCGAATATGTACAGGTCCTTGAAGGCGTATGGACCACCGGCACCGCACTGAACAGCTACCTCCTAACCGACGGCCTCGAGGCACCCGCTCGCCCCGGCGAAGTCGATCTGCCCATGCGCGAACTGAATCTCCCTCTCCCCGACCGCGGCATCTCTTCGATCGGTTCAATGCCTCGAAATTGAGAGCGTTGGACATGGAGTGCAGCGACTTGCCGCCGTTTTCGAGGTTCAAACCAAACTCAGCACCCCAAACGCAGCAACACGTTGTCATACTGAGGGCCGCGCCGTTTGCGCTCCGAAGGATCTCAACCGACACATCGAGCAAGATTCCAAGGTTGAGATCCTCTGGCGATCCTCATCGGATCGCCTCAGGGTGACGTTGTAGCGGTGAGTTCGGAGAACAACAATCGCTAGGTCTCGTGAAAAGGCGTCGCCAAAACCGCGTGTTCTCCACCTGTCCTTTCGTACATATCGAGTGCGTCACACTAGTACCGTCGTAGCGTTGACCCCCTGAAAACGCGGCTCGTACTGTTAAAAATGGCAAGGGTGTGCCCAGCGCGCCAGAGACCTGGGGAGCAGCCAGCGGCTGCGTCTCCGCCTCTTTTCCATCTCCGGCGCGGTAGCCGTCGGGCAGTTCACTCTCGTCATCGTCGTTTTTAGGGGAAAAGACCGCGTTTTCGCGGTGCACCGCGCATGGAAACCGCCATCAAAGCTGGCCGCTACGAGATCCTCGGTGAACTCGGCCGCGGCGCCATGGGCATCGTCTATCGGGCGACCGACCCGGTCATCGGCCGCACCGTCGCGGTCAAAACCATACGCCTCTCTGAAGAAGGCACCGGCCTCAACCGTTCCGAGCTCCTGAGCCGCTTCAAAACCGAAGCTCGCGCCGCGGGTCTCCTCGCGCATCCAAACATAGTGGTGGTCTACGACGCCGGCGAGGAAAATGGCCTCTTTTACATCACCATGGAATTGATCGAGGGCAAAAGCCTGCAGTCGTTGCTCGATTTCGGCCACGGCTTCCCAGTTTCACGCATTCTGCGCATCCTGGAACAGACCTGCAGCGCGCTGCAATTTGCCCACGAGCGCAACGTCATCCATCGGGACATCAAGCCCGCCAACCTGATGCTCACCGCCGACGACACGGTAAAAATCACTGACTTCGGCACCGCCAAAATCCTCCAGTTCGGTACTGCACAGCAAACCACGCACGTGATGGGCACGCCCAGCTACATGTCTCCAGAACAAGTGAAAGGGCGCCCCGTCGATGGCCGCAGTGACATTTTCTCCCTCGGCGTGATGCTGTACGAAATGCTTACCGGCGAAAAACCATTCCCCGGCCAGAGCATCACCACGGTCATCTATAAAATCGTGAACGAAGAACCGATTCCTCCGCGCCAGCTGAATCCTTCCATCCATCCAGGCCTGAACGATATCGTCATGCGGGCGCTGGCCAAGGAACCTGACGATCGCTACCAAAGCTGCCGCGAGTTGCAGGAAGATTTGAAGAATTATCGCGCCGTGGGCAACGCTGGGCCGCTGGCCAACGACCAGCGAAATCCCGACGCGACCCTGGTTTCTCCACGCAACAATTCCGGTTTCCCGTTGGGAAGTCCCCTGCACAACGGGCGTCCCGACGAAACGCCCTCGGCGATGGCACGTTCGCTTCAGAATCGCGGCAGCAGTCCCATGCAAACGCCTGCCGTCCGGCGCACCGGCGCAATCGCTCCAATTGTCGAAGAGCCACAAAAGAAAAGTGTAGTTGGCACTATCTTCGCCGCTCTATTTCTTGTCGCGGTGATCGTCTATGGCGTGTACAAACTGCGCCCCGAATTTCGGGCCGCGCGCGAACTCAACAGCAGGCCGCTGTCTTCGCCGAATGCAGCTACCCCATCAGCCATTGACGCGCCTCCGCCAGCGGACGCGAGCACAACGCCATCCGGCAACGCGATCCCTTCCGGTAATACATCACCGACAACGCCAATCACCGACCCAGGCGCCGTTCCTGCCGCTGCTGCGCCCGCGGAGAAAAAGCCCGAAGCTCCAACCGTCGCCCCCGTTCCCATAAAAAAATCCGAACCAATTATTTCGATTGCCGCGGCCGAATACAAAAGCCGTGTCAACGAAGCGCTTGCGGAACGCAACCTCTCTGGCCGGGTAAAAGTCATCCTTGGCGGCAATTCCCTTACCCTCACCGGAAAGCTTCGCCCAGAGGAGCATTCCTCCCTCCTCCATTTCATGCGCAATGCCCCGGCGAATGTCCGGGTTGTCGACGACATCTCGTATGACGATGCGCCTCTGCCCTCCTCCGCGAAGGCCACCGAAAATGATTCGCATCCAGTTCCGCAACCGGGCAAAGGCGCCATTCACATCGTCACGGATGTTCTCGGCGCCACCGCAACACTTTTCGGCCCCGCAGGCCGCCAGTTGCAGCAATGTTTTACCCCGTGCAGCTTCAACAATCTCCGCCCCGCGCAGTACAGCCTGCAGATTGCCAAGGACGGTTACACTCCGCTGCAAACTGCTCTGGCCGTAAAAGCAGGCGAATCTCAAGACCAGAAAATGCATCTCGAATCGATCGCCAAAGGCCTGTACGTTTCCAGCCACCCCGCCGGAGCCGACATCTTCATCAACGGCGCCAAGCAATCCGGCCAAACCCCCGCAACGCTCCCGCTCGGCGCCGGGCAGTACAATCTTGTGCTGCGCCTTTCTGGTCACGAACCCTACGTTGGCCAAGTCCAGGTGAAAGACAATCTCCAGACCACCTTCGAAGCTCAGCTGAAGGAAAAGTCCCAAAGTAACGTCGCGTGGGCTCAGGTCACAACCACGCCGAAGGGCGCCGAAATCCTGATCGATGGCAATCCTTCCGGGCAATACTCTCCAGCGCGCGTGCAGATTCCCACAGGCTCGCATATCCTCACCATGCGCGTCGACGGCTACCAGCCTGCCAGGCGCGGCGTGCAGGTCAGCGAAGGCGGCACAGTCGTCGTGACGGAAACGCTCAAACAAAAGCAGTAAAACGGGCCGTACAGCGAAACTTTGGCGAAGACTGCTTTGTAGAGACCCCGAATTGGCCTCTTTTTGTATCCAACCCGTTAACCCGGAATAGCCTACTCGTACTATTACCATCTGCCCCCAAGCGGCACATCCTATAGGTGCGAGAATGGGCTTTTGCTGCTATTTCCGTCGCCGGCCATTTCGAATGCATTAGTACTCGAGAGCCTTTGTTGAAGACTTTGAGATAGGAAACGCATTTTGGGATCTAGAGCCACTACAGTTCGAACCGAGAAGATTCCGATCGTGAGCGCGTCCGAACGCCGTGCATCGGCTCCGGAAGCCGCTGCTCTGCACCGCGAGCGGCCACGGCAGAGCGATCCTCGGCTCTACAACGTAGGTCAGGCCCTGCGCGATCTCAACCTTTTGCTCCGTGCTCACCGGCTGTACGACCCTACGCATCCACGCATCATCGACAACCTGGATACCGCCTACGATTCCCTTCGGCGTTCCGCCGCAGAACTGGGCGGCCTGGAAATACGCACGGAGCGTGGCGGGCTTGTCGTTCCATCCGTAAGCGACGCGCATCTCCCGGACGTGCGAGGCGAATTGCATGCCTTGGCCGTGGATTTGCAGCGCGCCGACATTCAAACCCTGTACTTCGCCGCGAAATTTCATGTGGGCGAATTGGACACCCTTGCGCAACTGATGAAATCCACCTTGCTAAGATCGGATGAGCAGGCGAAGCGTTTTGGAAAAGGCGATTGGGCGGCAAAACTCCGGGAGCATCGTGTGGAAGGGATCCAGATTAATACTCTGACGGAACGCCGTGTGGACACCGTTCTCGCCAGCCTGATTGCGGCTTTGGTTGCTTTCGGCGGAAATAGCCCGCAGGAGAATGGCGACTCGCCAATCTGCGCGCCGCAACTGGAAGAAATCAACGAATCCTTGCGGCTGATCGGTCTGCTGACCCCGCCAATGGAAACCGCCCGCGGGCTTTCTCCCGAAGAAGCTGCCCGCTCGATTCATGGAGCGATGGACCAGGCCAGCCGCGGCACGGTTCGCCTGTTGCTCTCTTCGATGATGCAATATGCCCCGCTTGAGGGTGAAGCACCTCAGGTTTATCTGCTGAGACTCTCGCAATGCATCGTTCTCGAATTTCTAACTTCGGAATTTGCCACCGGAACGCTGGCTTCCGTTGCGGTTCGTTCGCGCATGAATCAATTTGCCGACGTGCTGGTTGGCGCGGGCGTGTACCGCGGACCGCACGCCTCTCAACATTTCTCATCGCTCGCTTCCGTTTGGGCCACCGATACCCAGCGGGAACAAATGATCGAGCGCTTCTGGCTGGAACTTGCGCCACGCGAAAAATCCGGTGTGCTGCGCGGAAACGATATCTGGTGCGTTCCGATCACCGCAATCCGGCAGACTTTGGTGCAATTAATGGACGTCGGTGTCGACGCCCCCCGCCGTGAAGCGCGCGCCATACTCCTGAACTACGTGCGACGCCTGGACACGGAAGATCCTTCCGCGCGTCGAATCGTTGCGGCGGGGCTGGCGGAATTGACGCCGCTGCTGGAATCGTTGTGGCCCAATCAGCTTCCGGAAGAGTTGAGCCTTCTGACCCTCAAGACGTTGACGAAGGAGCGTTCGCCGGAAACCAGCGCCCTACTCGCCGGACTACTCGAGACGCTCGGACGTGTTTGCGTCAGCCGCGGAGATTTTGCGAGTTTTGAAAACGTGCTGATCGCGCTGGAAAAACTTCCGCGCGACGCCGAGCACGAACATCTGATTGCGGTCAGTCATCGGTTGGTCGCGAATGATCGCTGGATGCTGTTGATTGACGCGGCGCTGGCGAACCGCGCATTGGATCAAGCCTTGCCGCGCCTGCTGCAGCGCGACCCGGATCGCCTTCTCGATCGTTTGACTCTTTTGCTCACCGAACCGCGCGGCCCGGAAATGATTCCCGCCATGGCCAGGATTCTGCGAGCCATCGGCATCCCCGCGCTGACGCTGCTGGAAACACGATTATTTGAAGCGCGCCGGCAACGCGTTAGCGCCGCGATCAAACTCCTCGCCGCCGCGGATCCCGATCGCCTGCTGCGTGCCCTGACGCGTGCCATGGCCAGTTGGGAATGGAATCTCCAGGATCTCGCCGTAAGTGAATTGGCACGGCCTGCGAATTCGCCCTCGGCGCAAAGTACTGCCTTTGTATTTTCCGCGATTCTGGCTGACGCGCATCCTCTGGTTGTCCCGATGATGCTGGACCAGATCGGCCTCGGTCAGGAAACCACCGCTGTTCCGATGCTCATGGAAATTGCCGCCGGCGAACACGAAATCCTCCGCGACCTTTTCGTGCGCATAAAAGCCATCGAGGCTCTCGGCCGCATGCGAGCCCTCGAAGCCGTGGAGTTGCTCCGCCAACTGGCGGGACACCGGGAAGGGCTCACCTTTGTGGAACCCGGTGGCCTGCGTGCCGCGGCTGCGGACGCATTGGCCATGATGGAAGAGATGCCTAACTCCCGGCAGGTGCGCGCGGCTTTCGAACCTGCAGCTCCGCCGCTTGGAAATTTTGTGGTGCCTCGCCGTTATGCGCGATTCCCGCTGGAGTCGCCCTTGCGTGCGCAAATTGGCGGCGGCCAGCAGCAGATGAGTCAGGTGCGCGTGAAGTCCATCAGCTTGGGCGGCGCTTATCTGGAGTCGCACAACCGCTTGAACGTTGGCGATTCGATTCAACTCGAAGTTCGCTCCGGTCTCCGCAAAATCCATTTCACCGCGGTGGTCCGCAATCTCGGCCCCGACGGCGGTGGTGTCGAATTCGTGCACATGAAAGATGAAGACCGCGACCGCCTCCGCAAACTCGTTCAGAAACACCTCCCGTAATTTTGGAGTGCGGCGGCTGGCCGCCGCTTTACGGCTGATTGCTTTCGCACCAGAGATTGTTTGGAAGGATCGGTTTCAGCTGTAAAGCGGGAGCTTTGCTCCCATGCTCCAAAAGAGATCGCGGCAAGATCCCAAACTTAACTCATCGCACAACCCTCCCGCGCTACTCCTCCAACCTACATCGCCTGATCTCTGCACCCATGACAGGTTAGGCACGAACTACGTGATGTCTTGGTGTCCAGCCGCGCTCACAGATTACAGTTGCATTGGTTTGTACATTGCAGTACAAGCCGTCTTAACACTTTCAACTGTTTCTTTCGTATTGGCTTGGCGGGTGCAGCACCCGCCTCCGCTAGGGGTAGCGGAACACGAGTAGTTTCCACAAGGAGGACTGGTATGCAGCGCAGGCAAGCCTTTGCCTTTGCAGTATTTTGTGTGGCCCTTTTGTTGACGGCCACGGCTGCTGTCGCACAGATCAACACCGCCACGCTTTCCGGCTTGGTTACCGACCCGCAGGGCTTGGCAGTGCGTGGAGCCAAGGTGGCCGTTACGTTCCTGGCTACCGGTGCGGAGCGCTCTACCGTCGTGGATGACGGCGGCCGTTACAACCTGGTGGGATTGGTACCCGGAATGTACAAAATGCGTGTGGAGGGTGGCGCAAATTTTGCGCCCTACGAAAATCCATCGCTGCAAGTGACGGTCGGCCAGGATGCCATTCTCAACGTTACCCTCGAATTGGGCACCCAGACGCAAAGCGTCACGGTAACCTCCGATTCAGCTCCGGTGGAAACAACGCGAACAGAAGTCTCGCAGACCATCGAGCAGCGGCAGATCGATAACCTGCCCATCGACGGCCGCAACTACATCAATTTCACGCTGACGAATTCGCAAACCACCCGAGACGTTTCGCCCACCATCGGTCCCGCCCCCAACAGCGGCTTGAATATCAGCGGTGCACGCGCGCGCGGCAATATGGTCAGCGTGGATGGTGCCGACGCTGGGGACAATTCCGTCAATGGCATTCGTTCCACG
>Ga0210409_10001357_pt1 | contig 32464 bp, 26 predicted proteins | sample IncBWH17MmetaG_FD_161649 | JGI IMG/M metagenome (GOLD analysis project Ga0210409, IMG submission 161649) | Forest soil microbial communities from Barre Woods Harvard Forest LTER site, Petersham, Massachusetts, United States - Inc-BW-H-17-M | ecosystem: Environmental > Terrestrial > Soil >...
TTCTAGCGCCAGACAAGAGGATCGGTGGAGTATAGCACCGGTGGGCCGCGACCCGCATAAGTTAGGGTAGAAGTAATCCTACGTCAACATGATGCTCATATACGAAGATGGCCAAGTCCCGCGAAGTTCTATAAAGGGAGAAGTCAAGGAAAAACACCTCTCCCGCGGCCGTAGTTTTTCTTTCTTCGCAGCCCGCTTGATTGAGCAGGATCTGTTCTGACCTACCGCTCCAGGTGCTCGGTTGCGGGGCAGTGTGCCGCCGCGGTTTGGGTTTTCTCTACCAGCGGTTTTCATTGCTTCTTCGCGACGAAGCCTGTCAGTTCCGAAACCAACAAAGCAGAACGGTGGTCAAATTTGGCGACCATAGTTCTATCTGGGACTCGTGGCCCATAGCTTTTTCGGGTTGTCCGAGACGGCCTAGGGTCCGGTATGAGACTGAGTGCCCGAGGCACGCAGCGCCTACCTTCACAGCTGAGACTCGCTCTCGAACCCGAGTGTCTCGAGAACCCGACGGCCACCGCCAGAGAATCCCCAGAGATGGAGCGGATTCGATCCGAGACACTCAAGCTGTTTGTGGTTTCAGATATTTGGCGTCGAAGCTCGCTCCTCTCTTCCACACAATCAATGCGATGGTGGCAATCTTCCTGGCCAAGGTTAGACGTGCCATCTCCGGCCGGATGCCCTTGGTCAGCAAAGCGGTGTAGAACTCCTGAAACGGACCGGGTTTGCTCGAGGCCACGATCGCCGCACCCTTAAACAGATTCTTCAGATCGTGATTACAGTTTTGGTTCAGTCCGCGAATGGAGATCTGTTTCTTCGCTCGTTCGAGCTGCCCGTCGACACTACGGTGATCGGCGCTGCTGCGTGTTTCAATGCCAAACCCACTGTACGTCCATAGCTGCCGCTTGGTGCGGAAACGGTGCGGGGTCTGCAGAATGCCAAGCAATACGGCTGCCCGGATCGGGCCAATCGACGGGATCTGGCAGAGCCGTTTCCAGGCCGGGTGTTTCTTGCTCTCGGCTACCAGATCCCGCCGCACCTCTTGGCGCAACCCTCTCAGTGCATCCAATTGTTGGTAGTAAAACTCGGCCCGCCGGCGCACTCCTGGCTCGGTGATTTTCGCCAGCCACTCCGCACGATGCCGCGGCGCATAGACCTGCTTGCCGGTACAAGCAATGCCCCAACTGCGATAGATCGCCTTCACCCGCGACATGACCCGTCCGAGATCCTTGGTGATGGTCAGATAACTACGCACCAGTTCCTTCAGGCTTCGTAGGCCGTGTTCACCGTGATAGACCGCGCTCAGATGATTCAGGCGCAGCAGCTCGGCCAACCGGCGCGCGTCGATCTTGTCGCTCTTGTTGCCTTCTTTCATGGAGGCATTCTTTCGCGGATCGCACACCACCAATCTCGTGACGTGTGGCTTCAACAAGTCGTACAACCATGCGGCCGAGGTTCCTTCTTCAAACGTGACCTGCAAGTCTCCGCGTAGCCCATTAATAAACTGCAGAATCATGCTGGCTTTCGTCTCGATGACACATTCCATCACGATCTTTCCTGCATCATTCCTCACCGCAATCGAAATGCTTTCCTTGTGCACATCCATGCCGATATACTTTTTGCTATTCATTGAGGGCGTTCCTTTCTTGTAGGGGTTGAGCTAGCACCCAAACCCTACTCCAAAAGGGGCGCCCTTTTATATTGCGTCCGGTTACCGGAATGTGGGACGATCAGTCTTCCTGATCCCTTGAAGTGGTATCCTTGTCAATCCATGAGAGAACTTTCCCGCAGGAATTGTGAGCATTGTAATCAGCGGAGGGACAAGACGTGAAACCAATTACGTGGGCAGGAATCGTGTTGGTCGTCCTGGGCGCGCTGGCCTTAGCCTATCAAGGCATCAATTACACCCGCCAGAAAGACGTCGTAAATCTGGGATCTATACATGTCACGACAGAGACTCAGGAGCGAATTCCCGTACCTCCGGTACTCGGAGGGCTGGCAGTGGCTGGTGGGATCGCTTTGCTGGTCATAGGGGCTAGGAAAAAGTCATAGCTCCTTGGGTGCGCGAACAATTTCGCGCCGCACATTGAGGATCGACTCCCGGCGACTGACAATTGAATTCCATGCCAATTATCGATGTTTGAGGAGAAAGCGATGCGAATCATGATTGCAAGAATTCTAGGGCCAATGTTGTTGGCGCTATTCTTGGGCGGCGCCGTAAGAGCCCAGGAGATGACCGGGCATGCCGTTGAAAAAACGAGAAAAGAATTGTTGGACCTGGAAACCTCAAAGGGCAAAAACCTGGTCGCCAGTGCCGCCGCTGCCGCGGATTGGCAGGACCATTTTTGCGCCGACGGAGTGGCCCTGACTTTGCCGGACGGAAGCACCCCCAGCAAAACAGAACTCGTCGCGATGATCCGGTCCGGGGATATCAAGGATGAGTTGATTAACCACCACGATTACCACGTCCACGTCTATGGGATAAACGGTGTAGCACACACTGGCGTGGTTACTTGGACGGGCGACGAGATTACATCGTATAAAGGCAAGCGGGAGCATGTTTACGAAAAGACGACAGACGTCTTCGCGAAAGTAGATAGCGGAGAATGGAAACGTGTTGTTCACCATGTATCTCCAGTTCCACCTGGGATCGTCCCTTTGAACTGAGCCTGATCAAGCCTCGTCGCCATGAGTCCGGCTGGCTGTCGGCCAAGTCCTGAGAAGTCCTGCCAGCTCAACCGGTCGATGCAACACTCTCCGATCCGCTGTTTGGCAGCTGGCCTCTATTCGCGCCGCCGCCCGAACGTGTATACCAAACTGAGAGACGGCCGCAAGTTGGTTTGCCCCTGGATCGCCACGTTGGAATCGAAGAATGAAGTGCGGAGGTACTCGACTTCCGGGCGCAGTGACAATGCTTCCGAGATCCGGAATTGAAACCCAGCGCCGCCCGCCCACGCAAAGTGGTTGACGAATCCCCGGATCAGCGTTCCGTCGTTTTCGAAGTTTACTCCGGTCTCTCTCGCCCCGCCCACCAGCACCTGCGCATGGAAATCGAATTTGCTCCTCCGAACCGGATAGAAAACCGGCCCGGCCATGTACGTCAAGAGGTCCGCGACGCGGCCCGTCTGAAACGCATCGAAGGAGCGCGAATATCCGACGACCAGTTTCGCTCCAAAGCGCGCGGTCAGATCTCCACTTGCCGACAGCACGATCCCCTTCATCGCCAGGTTGCCCTGCGAGGGCACATTCGACTGCACATACGAGTACCCGGCACTGGTCTCGATCACCGGAGCGACCCCCGCAACTACGGGCCCCTGTGCATGTACCTGTGACGCCAATGCCAGCGCGACCAGCAGGAGCCACAGTTTGAGCATCGTTCTCATAGGTGGTGCGCCTCTTCTTGTTTGGCGGGCACTGCTACTTCTCTCAAGCAAACTCGTCCGCCGCTCCAGTAGGACAGGCTTATAGCCTGTCGCTTTTCCGATGTGCCGCCACCACGAAAACCGACAGGCTAGAAGCCTGTCCTACTCGTTAGCCCAGGAACCCCAGATTGCCGCTCGTAAAATTCACAAGGTTCGGGAAAATGGCCGGCAGGTTTGCCGCACCGACGCCAAACCACGTCGCCAGCGTCGCCGCATATTGATCCAGGGCCGTCGTGGGGATCCACCGGCCATTCTGGTCGGCGTCGTCCGGCCCGCTCAGCACCAGTGTCGGGAATTTTCCATAGATCGCGTTGCCCTTAACCGCGCCTCCCAGAATCAACTGGTGGGCGCCCCAAGCATGGTCCGAGCCACCGTTGGAGCCGGGTTCCAGCGTGCGGCTGAATTCCGAAAGCGTAAATGTGGTCACTTCATTGGCGACTCCCAATTCCTGTGTGGCTTGATAGAACGCCGACATGCCCTTGCTGACACTCGAGAGCAGCTGTACTTGTTGCGGTAGTTGGTCCGCGTGCGTGTCGAATCCGCCCACAGCGCAGAAGAAGATCTGGCGTTGCACGCCCAGGGCGCTTCGCGCGGAGATTACTTGAGCCACCTGCTGCAATTGTTGTCCCAGATAATCGCCCGGGAACATGGTTTGCAAGGGCGGGATATTCTTCAGCGCACTCGACAGAACCGTGGCGAACTTCACGGCTTGTCCCGTTTCCGCGTTGGCTGCCTGCACCATCGACAAGCCGCTGTCAAAGGTGAGCAATTGCTGAGTCGCGGCGTATCGGGCTTGGGATGCCGCGGACGGATCGAATCCGTTTAGACCTGGCGGTTGGCCGGGGTCCATCGAGAAAGGCCTCGTGTTGATGCCCGTGCAGAAAACGGGACTGCCGGAGATCGAGAGAATCGGCGGAAACTGCGCGGCGGCGTTGAACGTCTGGACATTGTCGGCGACCTTGCCGGCCCAGCCCGATACCGGTATTCCGGCGAGTTGCGCGCTCTGCCATTGGTCCTGCTGGTCGGAGTGCGAAAAAAGATTTTCCGGCAGATTTTGAAAGGCGCGGTAGGTCGCTTGCGTCGTGGGCTGCACCAGCGTTCCCACGTTCGCAACGATGGCCAGCGATTTTTGACTGTTGAAGTACCCCTGCATCTCCGGCATGTTCGGGTGCAGACCGTAGATCGATTGTCCGTTCATTTGCAGCGGCAGCAACTGGCTTTGCGGCAGCGCCAACACGCTGCGGGCTTGCAGGTACTGCGTGTATCGCGAATCCGTCGGCACGATCATGTTATTGCTGTCATTTCCGCCGAACATAAAAATGCATACCAGCGCTTTGTAACCCGTTGTGCCTTGCGCCAGCGCGCTCACCAGCCCGAGTTTGCTCAGTCCGCTCACCAGGCTCGCGCCTGCCGCCGAGCAGCACGCCAATCGCAACAGGTCTCTCCGTGTGTGCCGTGTCATGTCTCGCTCCTCTGCCTTAGTGCTGCACCTCGTACATGGACGACGAAAGGTAAAGATAAATTGCCGCCTGCGCCTGGCCCGTCGTGTCCGTGGGATCGACGGCGCCGACTGCCGTGAGAATCGTCTGTTTCATTTGAGCCGGCGTGCTCCCGTGCAGGAGCAGCGTGTCAAGCCATGCCACCATCTGGTCCGAAGTGCCGGCGGTAATCACGGGGCTGAAATCCAGTGTGGTGTTCTGTCCGAGGGCCTGGTACACGGCTGCGTTAATGAAGTTCATGCGCGCCAGGCTGGTGTTCGTGTCGAATATCGCGAACTCGGGCCCATTCAGCGCGGTGCCCGCAATCGGATTGACGGGCGGGAAGAAATTGAAAACCGTCGCCGGATTAAAAATGTTTTGCGACATGTTGGAGCCCCAATCCGCCAACTCTCCCGCGTCGGTTTTGGCGTGGAATGCTCGCGCAACACTTGCGATGAGCACCACGGGTTCGCGCAGCTTGCCGTCCGTGACAACCACCGTCGCCGGGTTGTCGCCCCGACGCGCTTCCGGATCGAGCAGAATCGCCGCGACCATCGCTTGCATGTCGCCGCGTTTGCCCGATCCGTAGCTGTTAAACGTCCCGGTGTTGAATGCCGTGGCCACGCGCTGTACATACGCAGGGCTTGGATTGCTGGTGACCAGGTGCTCGATCATCTGCCTGGCCACGAACGGCCCCACGTTCGGATGATTGAAAATGATTCCCAGGGCCGCCGCCAAATCCTGCTCCGCGCTGCCGCCCGCCGGAATCGTTTGCCCCAGAATCGTTTTTTGTCCGCTATCGTGCAAACTCTCCACCGCGACCATCGGACCGCCGTAGTATTCCGGGTTGTGATTCTGCGACGGCTTGCCCGGGGTCGGCGGGAACGTCCATCCGGTGAACGCGCGGCCCAGATCCATTACGTCGTTTTGCGTATACGTCGGGATCGGATTTCCGCTGCTGTCGAGCACCGGCGTTCCGTCCGGATTCAACTGGTTCAATCCCAGGCAGAACAACTGCATGAATTCGCGCGCGTAATTTTCGTTGGCGTGCTCTCCAGGCGGGGGCGCGTCATTGTTCACCATGTTCAGGAAATTTCCCATCGCCGGAGTCAACGTCACATCCGTCATGACATTCAGGTAATTTCCGAGCGCATCCTTGCTGAGCGCGCGCAAGTAATTCGTGTACCCCAGCGGGTCGTTCACTGTGTTTGCGCTCACCACCCAAAGTTCGTTCAGTGCCAACGCCGAGCGCATGCGCAGCTGATCCCCACCGGCAATGGCATTCAGGAAAAACGACTGCTGCACGTTATTCACGCTGTCATTTGGCCGTGGGTCCGGATAGGGTGTGGCCGTCGAAGCGAACTGATTTTGCAGGTACGTATCAAAGCCGGTCTCCGCCACTTGGTTCACGTTTTCCATGTCCGGCCCGAATGAAGACTGCTCCAGAAAACGGACCGCCGCCACCGATCCTTCGGGCGTGCCCGCGGTCGTCACTGTCACATTCAGTCCGTTGGACGTTCCGCCGCCCGGCGCGGGGTCAGTCACCTTCACGGTGACCGTGCCGAGCTGCGCGTTCGTCGCGTTGCCGATCGCGGTGAGCATCGTCGAGGTGACGTAGGTCACCTGCATCGGCTGTCGGCCGAACGTCGCCGTGGATGTGCTCACAAATCCCGTCCCATTCAGCGTTATCTGGAAGGCTCCAAGTCCCAAAGTCGCGGGAGTGATGGACGTGAGTGTCGGCACCGGATTGGTCAGCGTCACGACGGCGCTGTCCGATTTCGCGGAGTTGGCATTGCTGGTCGCCGTCACGGTAACGCTTCCCAGGCCCAGAATATTGTTTGGCGCGGTGTAATTACCCAAAAAATCAATCGTACCTACCGCGCTGTTTCCAAAGCTCACTCCATTCACCGACCAGGTCACGCTCAAATCGAGCGCCCCCGTCACCGTCGCCTGGAATTGCTGCACGTTTCCCGCCCCGAGCGTGGCGGTTTTCGGAGAAATCGTCACGGTGATATTGGAATTCGGGCCGACCACCTGCACGTTGAACGGCGCGGAAGTCGAGCCGCCCGGATCAGGATTCACAACTGTGACCGGCGCCGTCCCTACTTGCGCCAGTGTGGGTGTGCCCACGGCGATCAATTGCGTCGGTGCAATGAAAGTCGTGCTGAGTGCCATGTTGCCGAGGTTCACGATGGACCCGGGAGTGAACCCGGTACCGTTTACGGTTATTTCAAATGCCGTGTTCGCAGTGAGGGTCGTGGGTGTCACGCTGCTAATTACGGGTATCGCATTTTCCAGGGTTACCGTCGCGCTGCTCGACCGCGTGGGATCCTCCACGCTGGTTGCGGTCACCGTGACCGTGTTCGGGCTCGGCAAAGTGAGAGGCGCGGTGTAAGTGCCGTTTGCCGTAATGGTGCCGATCGTCGAGTTGCCGCCAGGCACGCCGTTTACCGTCCAAGTGACACTCAGGTTCAAGGCGCCGGTCACCATGGCCGTGAAGACTTGTTGATTGCCAGTGCGCACCATGGCCGTTGCCGGCGCCACCATCACGGCGACTCCGCCCATTACCACCAGGTTCACGCCTGCGGAAACGCTGGCCCCGGGGGCTGGGTTATGTACCGTGATCGTCTGTGTTCCCGCTTGCGCGCTTGTCGCCGTGCCCGCTGCCGTCAGTTGTGTCGACGAAATGTACATTGTCGTGAGCGCGTTGGGTCCCATATAGGCGACCGCGCCCTGCGCGAAATGCAACCCGCTCAGCGTTATCGTGAACGGCCCCTGGGCAATCTCCAATGGCGTCACGCTTGTCAATTGCGGCACTGGATTATTCAGTGTGACGTTGGCATTCCCGAGTCTGCTGGTGTTCGAGGTTTCGACCGCGCTGATGGTGATGGAATTTGGTGCCGGCGGAAATTCCGGCGCGGTGTACATTCCGTTGGCGCCAATGGTCCCGAGAGTCGCATTTCCGCCCACAATTCCGTTGATCGACCAATTCACCGCCGGCTTCGACCCGTCACCTGTTTTCGCAGTGAACTGTTGCTGCGCTACGCCGGGAATGGACGCGCTCGACGGTGTCACGGTCAATGCTGTCAGGCCCGGGCCACCCGCGGGTCCCGGGTCGCCCGGCAGAATTGCCTGGGCGCACCCGCCCAGCAACACCGCCAGTGCAACGAGCATCAACAGTGCGGAACGTTTCAAGGCTTTTCCCCCTTCACTTCCCAACCTGATGACTGCACATGCACGCCCGCGTTGAAAATTAAGTCGGGCGCTTCGAAATGCGGGGAGATTTGACTTGGAAAGAGTACGGGGGTTCTTCGATTGGCACTACTGGACTCATGGCCAGATTCGGAGCAACTGGTCCGCGGTTCCGGGAAGGTTCGAAGCGTACATTTGTTTGCGATGCTGGGATTACTTGGATGATATTTCAATCAGATCGACAAAAGCGACGCTCCAGGGTCGTTTGCTTACGTCGAGCCGGGCTACCGTCACCGGCAAATCGAAGCGGCGCGGGCCGGCGCTTCCCGGATTGAGGAACAGGACGCCGCCGTGCTCCGTGCGGGACGGCTTGTGCGAATGACCGCTTACGACGATGTGGAGTCCCGCGGCGACGGGATCGAGATCGAGCGCGTGAACGTCGTGCAGGACGTAAATCGTGGCGGGATCCGTTTCGATGACTTCGGTTTCGGGAAGAGACAGCGCCCAAGGATCCGTATCTACATTTCCCCGCACAGCGAAAACGGGGGCGAGAGTTTTCAGCGCTTCGAGAATTTCCGGATCGCCCACGTCGCCCGCATGAATGATCAAGTCCGAGCCTTCGAGGGCGCGCAGGGCCTGCGGGCGCAATAGTCCATGCGTGTCGGAAATCAAGCCAATCGTTTTGGGATTTCGGTCCATCGTTTGCGAAATTGCACGCGGTCAGTTCTTTGGCTGCGAATCGGACTTGCGGGACTGGGCAATCCAATTCCGCACTTTCTCTTCCAGAATGTCGAGCGGGATCGTCCCGTTGCGCAGCACGACATCGTGGAAGTCGCGGATATCGAACTTAGGCCCAAGCTCTTTTTGCGCCAGCGCACGAAGCTCCAGAATTTTCAGCTGGCCGACTTTGTACGCCAGCGCCTGGCCGGGCCACGCAATGTAGCGGTCGACTTCGCTGGCGATAAAATCGCGGGAAGCGTCCGCGCCGACGGAAACCATGTAGTCGATCGCCTGCTCGCGCGACCAACCCTTGGCATGGATTCCCGTATCGACCACCAACCGCGCGGCGCGAAGAATTTGTCCCTGCCAGAATCCGTACATTTCATAAGGGGTTTCGTACATGTGCAGGTCCGGGCCGAGCGTCTCCGCGTACAACGCCCAGCCTTCCGTGTAAGCCGTAAATTCCGAGATCTTGCGAAAGTCGGGCATTCCGCGGATCTCGTAGGAAAGCGCAATCTGGAGATGATGTCCCGGCACGGCTTCGTGCAGGATGGTCGATTCCATGCAACAGCTCGACAGCTTCTCCGGATCCACGGTGCGCATGTAGAAGAAACCCGCGCGCGAACCATCGAGGGCAGGCTGTTCATAATATTCCGACGAAGTGCGCGCTCGATCCGGCGGAATGGGGTTAACACCGTAGGTCATGCGGGGCAACACTTTAAATAGGCGAGGGAGTTCGGGGTCGATGCGCTTGGCGATGTCGCGGCCGTGCATCAGGATCTCCGCTTCGCTGTGGAAGCGGAAGCGCGCTGCATTCAATACTTGATCCGAAAATTCCTCGGCGGTGCCGGTAAAATTCAGTTGCTGCCGGATTTTGGCCATCTCGGATTGAATGCGCGCGACTTCTTTCAAGCCGATTTCGTGAATCTGTTCGGGGGTGTAATTTGTCGTGGTCATTTGCCGGACGAGGAAGGCGTACATTTCGGGGCCGCGCGGCGCTTGCGAGAGGCCGACGGTATCGCGCGCTGCCGGCAGGTACGTGCCTGAGACGTAGTCCCGCAGCTTGCGCCAAGCGGGAAGAAATGCGTGCGTGTGTGCATCGACCGCCTCCGCGCGCAGGCGCTCCTGTTCGGCGGTTGGAATCGAATCCGGAAATTTTGTGAACGCCATGAGCAGCGGGCTCTTCAGCGGATCGGGCTCCATTTCCACATTCAGCTGATCCACTTCGCGCTCAGCGACCAATTTTGGCTGGATCTTTTTTTGCGCGATGGCCAGGTTCGCGGCGGCGATGGTTTGATCCACCCATTTGGGCAACGCTCGCAGGCGGGCCACCTGGTTCTCATAGTCCTTCACGGTATTTGCGGGCGTGACGGCCATAGTGCTGAAGATATTGAGGTGGCCACCCACCTCCTGATTGACGCTATAGAAAGTTGAAACTGTGCCGGCTTCCTCGATTTTCTCTTTCAGTTGGCGATTCAAGAGGTCGTAACTCAGGCGGTCGCGCGCGGCGAGTCCGGTTTCCGGAATCCTTTCGAGCCGGCGAAGAAATTCCCGGAGCGAGGCGACGTATTGCCGCTGGTGTTCCGGTGAAGGATCGTCCCAGCGGTCGTTATGTTCGGAGCGGCCAACAAATGTGGCCTGGGTGGGATCTTCGCGCAACTGGAATTCGTAATAATCCGAAAACAATTTTTGCAGGCCATTCGATTGCGGCCAGCCAACGCGCGGAAATGCGAGAAGCAGCAGAACAAGGGCGGCCAATGCACCAGCCGGCTTTTTAGTGCGCGTCTCCATTTCTCCCAATGGTAATTGTTTGGACCACTTATTGCCAAGATGCGATTAGGCGGATAGTGGCTCAATTTGAAATGAAACGTGCCCTCTCCGTCCCGAAGAGCACGGGACGGCGAGGCCTCTACAAAACCGTAACCCATGCACGCCCTTGGTTTTGAAGCGGCCGCCCGTTTTTAGGGCGGGCAGCTTTTCGCAGTATCTTTACAAAGCGAAGACTCGAGCCAACGGAAACTGGGGAACAATGCTGGCCGCGGCAGGCAAATGTGGAGTACGATTCAGAGATTCAAGGCCGCGAGGGTTGAGGGCCGAACTTCGATTTCTCTTAATAAATGATTTAAACGGGAATGGTGTGCCGGTCAGGAGCGCCATGCAACGAATAACAAAAATACTTGCATTGCTGAACGCGACGATCTTTATTGCCGCACTTGCGCACGGCGCGACGATCACCGGGACGGTGAAAGGGCCGGACGGAGCGCCATTTAAGGGGGCGTTCGTGCAAGCGCAAAACACCAAGACCAAGATTACCGTCAACGTGCTTTCACATAAGGACGGCGGTTATCGCGTCGAGGATTTGCCGGCTGGTGAATATGTACTGCGGATTCGCGCCGTTGGATATCAGGCCGACCCGCGCGCAGGCGTCACACTGACGACGAGCCAAACCGCGTCCATGGATTGGGCGCTGAAACCAGGGACGGTGCGCTGGCGCGATCTTTCACTCTATCAGGGTGAAAAGTTGATCCCAAATATTCGTGGAAAGGAAATGGTTTTCGGTCCCACGTCCAATTTCCGCGACGCGCCGTGCCAGATCTGCCACGGCTTTCAAACGCGCATTGCCAGCGTCTCACGCGATCTGGAGGGCGCGAAGGACCGCGTGGACTACATGCGGACCAGAATGCATTACCTGCTGGGGCCCATGGTCAACGATGAGCAAGCTGAGAAGGTAGCGTCTTTCATAGCGGACGCGTTCGGTCCCGATTCCGCGTTGCCGAAATCTCCCGCGGACTTGGCGGAATACAAAAATCTCGTGAAGACATTTGACGACGACGCGATGAACATCGTCTACGTCGAATACGATTTGCCCGGGCCGAACCGCATGCCGTGGAGCGCTGCGCCGGACAAAGATGGCAACGCCTGGATGCCTTATTACGGCGGCGCGAATAAAATCGGCAAGCTCGATCCGGAAACGGGAAGCGTAAAGGAATACGATGTGCCCAATCCAAATGCGGTCGGAATCCATTCCGCGTATCCCGGCCCCGACGGCAATGTATGGCTCGGAGAATTTGGAATTAACAAGATCGGTCGGTTCGATCCGAAGACCGAAAAACTGACCGAATTCGCGGATGCCTACACCCCCGGCAAGGAAGGACTCGTCGCGGGCGGCAGCAAGCACACGGTGCGAACTGGAGCGGACGGAATTGCGTGGTCGAGTGGAACGCCCATCAGCCGGCTCGATCCCAAGACAGGGAAGTTCACGGATTTCAGCGAACCGACCTATGGCGTTGAAGTGGACAAAGACGGCAACTGCTGGTTCTCGGAATACAATGCGGTTGGCAAGATCGGGAAGATTGACGGGAAGACGCTGGAAGTGAAGACCTGGAATCCGCCCGGAAGCAACACCGTGTACTCACGCAGGATTCAGATCGATGCGGACGGGATTGTGTGGTTCAGCCAATCTGGCGCGGGACAGATCGGCCGGTTCGATCCCAAGACGGAAACGTTCAAGAACTACGCTTTGCCGGGACCCAACGCCAGCCCCTACGCGATGAATCTGGATCGCAACCACGACGTCTGGTATTCCTCGGAATACCTGGATGAAGTGGGCCGCCTGAACACCACGACCGGGAAGGTGACTGAGTATCCTTTCCCGCATTCCGAGATTACGTCGCGGGAATATTTCCTCGATGCGCAGGGGCGCATGTGGTATGCGACGCCCTCGAACAACAAGGTAGGATATTTTTATCTGGCCGGGCAGGGCGCCATGGCGAAAAACGGCGGGCGATAGGAGGAGCATGCGATGTCGAATCTGAAAAGAAACTCAAAGGCGTTGTTCGGCGGCTTAGGGGCCGTACTAGTGCTCGTCGGTGTATTCGCCTGGAGGTCCTACGGCCAGTATGGCTACTCGAAATACACTAGTCCTCCGGCAAATGTCGCGGCCACCATTGCGGGCAAGAAAATCACAATCGACTATTACGCGCCGTCGATGCATGGACGGAAAATTATGGGCGGCCTGGTCCCATTTGGCGAAGTGTGGTGCACCGGCGCGAATTGGGCGACCAAGATTACGACCGAAGCGCCTCTGCAGATGGGCACGCTGAAACTTCCAGCCGGAAGCTACAGTATCTGGACGCTTCCAAGCGCGAACGAATGGACGCTGATCGTCAACAAGCAGACGGGGCAGTTCCACAAAGATTACGATTCTTCGACCGACTTTGGCCGCACGAAGATGAATTTGAAAACGCTCGCCGCTCCCGTCGAAACGTTCAAGATCGACTTGCGGTCGGATGGCGGAAACAAGGGAACGCTGGCGCTCGATTGGGAAACGACGGAAGCGTCGATCCCGTTTACGGTTTCGCCCTGAGTAGGACAGGCTTCCAGCCTGTCGGGTTTTGATTTCAGTGGCACAGGCAAAAGTCAAAAGAAGACAGGCTGGAAGCCTGTCCCACAATTATTATTTCGGAGCGCCGAACGTCAGCCGCAAACCAGTCGAGATTAGTAAATCATTTCCTTTGATTCCGGTCGGCGGATTACTAATAAAATTATCATTCAAACTGAACTGCCAGCCGAGCCATCTGCTGATCGCGGTCGACAGGACAGTATTGAACGTATACCTGTAGCCGCTGGGCCCGCTGATGTTCGGAAAATAATTGAAAGTCTCGGTGAAGGTCGAGCGGCCGCCGAGTTTGGTGCTGAACGTCTCCCCCACATTGGCTTCCGCATTTCGTTGCGTGACGGCGGGGAAGAGAGTAGTAGGCGGCGGAGGTGCGGGGTTCGGCAGGCTGTACGACCCGAAAAATTCCTGGTTGTACCCCGCTCCGGCGTAGACGTCGAACTGCGTGTTCTTCGTTTTGATCACGTGCCCTCCAATGCCGCCATCGATCACATTTTGGAGATCCAAATTCTGAAGCGCGTTGGAGTTAAAATCCGTGGCCCCAAACGCGAACCATCTCGGGCGGAAATTGATATCGGCGCGAATGCCGCCCGTGATCTGGTGCGCAATGACCTCGCTCGGCGTAGGCGTGTCATTTTCCCCATACACCGCGGTAGCGTAAACCGTAATTTTGTCGCGATCCGTCTGGCGCACCGCCCTCCCCGACAGAGTATAGGAAAGCGTAGCCGAATTGCCCCGCGTGACGCTGAGTCCGGTATCCAGCGTCCCGCTCCAGAAGTCGCTGAGGTGCGGGTGCTGCAATCGTTCCATCGCCGCGTCGTAAGCGGCTTCCTCCGAGTCGGACCGGATGACCTGCACCGAATCCTTCGCGGCAGTCACGATGCCTGCGGTCTGCGTCGTCACCTGAATTTGTCCGTCCTTCGTTGCAACGGGTCCCACAACCATTTGTCCGCCCGCGATGCCGACGTGCAGAGGCTGTGTGGAGCTGATGGCGTCAATCGCAGACCACTGAAAGGTCACCTCACCCGCGGCCTCCGTCTTGAGCACGAGTGTTTTGGCGTCCGACTTGACGATCGTGCCAGTCAGGCGGTCTCCATTTTTCAGAGAAACCTGATCCGCAAAGAGCGCGGGACAGAGCAGGACCATGGAAGTAAGTAGTAACAGTGAATTTCGCTGCGTGTTTCGCATCGTGTGTGTCCTCCCTTGAAAGAGGTCTCCAATCCGCGGAAGTGAAAGGCTGAGGTTGGCAGTGAGCTACGGCCGATGTATGGCGCAGACAACAAAAATCAGATATCACGACCTCGCCGGAGTCCCCCATTTGACTCCCCGGCGAAACGATAATGTATACCCGGTCCCCTGACTATGCAACGCTCCAGATGTCCAAGCTTTGACGGGATAGTGTATGTCGACGGCAAAATCCCCCCATTCTGAGAGATTATTGCCACGGAGCGTGGCGATGCGCCGTTCCGGGGTGCGCGGAGCGCCGAGCGGGCCGGGTAAAAAGCCGCATTCCGATAAGCTGGCAGGGCTTCTCGGGAGTTGACCGATCAAGAATCCTATCCCGACCGTCTGCCGCAAGTTTCAGCGATGGCTAACTCAGAGTGAACACAATGCGGGACTTGGCGGACTGCGCATTCCAAGTCATTTCGGCTTCCGAAACTGGACCGGCGGTCTTCGTATTGATCTGAATGTGAGCGGGAATCACGGCTCGAAAGATGCCGTTCACTGTAGAGCCGCTCGGCGGTTTCGCTGAGATCTGCGCATGCAGGGCCTTGACCGGGTTTCGCGACGATTGATTGCTGCCTTCACCTGCCATCTCCCTCAGGCGCACGTGATCATCACTTGGCGTCCTTATTATTCTCCGCGCATAGATACTCCGCGATCTTCCAATCCGGCTTGGAGTCGTAATCCATATGAACCGTCCAAGGTCGGCTAAACGTTTTGGGATCTTCGATCGTAATACTGTATTCCAAAACCGCTCCGCGGCGGTGAAACCGCTCTACTGTATGAAGTTCTTCACTGTGCGTCATTCCATGGAGATCCAACCAGCTCTTGTCATTGAAACCAATAGTGTCCACAACCAGGGTGTCACCTTCCCATTTCCCGATCGAGTTTCCAAGCCAAGTGGGATCCAGGTCTTTCGGATGTCCTTGCCCATCCGTATAAATCCATCTGACGGTGCTCATGAATTCATGAATCACGACCACTCGACCTGGCGTTTGTAGGATCGCCAACGGATAAATGGGCGCAAGCATCAGCCCCGAAATTCCGGGAGGTAAACAGCGTGTTGACGGACTATCGGCCTCTTTGGCGGACTTGTACTTTGCTTCTGCTTCCGGTAGAAACGGCACCACTGTCGCGCTGTCTGGCTTTCTCTTGTCCGCAGGATCCAGAAGGCTATCGTTGGGTCCACCCACTCGCCTGGGGGGTGTGGACATCCAAATACCGCTTATGTCTGGCACGGACCCACCCGTGTTGGCTCCCGATGCTTTCGATGGGTTCGAACTTTGCGCAAACATCGCTGTAGTCAAACCGAACAGGCCGAGCAGGCAACAGGCACAGCAGCCGAGGCGACGGCTCTTTGGGAAAAATTCCTTCTTGTAGGTTCCGCTTCCGGATGTGCGAATATCGCTCATTAAAATACCCTGCCATCTGCGGTCTGTATTTTCGTAAGCATCATCACTTTGGTTCCATCCTTGGCAGCATGGCCGCTTATCTTAACTTTATCGCCTGGCTTGAAGAGATGACTTGTCCAGCCACGCCGCGCTAACGTGCCGGGAGCGCCCGTCTCGCCACCCCACTCCTCGATTTCGCCCTTGTCGTTTGTAACTGTCACGTAGATCCATGTGTGGGGACTGGACCACTGAAAATCTTTGACTACCCCCTCTAGGGTAACTTCATGCTGGAAATCGTAGGTTGCGGTTCCGTGATGTGCGAATGCTGGGATCCATGCCGGCAAACAAACAATGACGGCGAGTAAAGAAACAAGTTTTTTGCCCTTCATTTTGGTGTCCTCGCAAAGCCGTTACGGCGGATTCTCAGGTTAACCTCTACACAGGTGCGCTTGCTTCAACTCCAGCCTTTGCCCCTTATCGCATAGTTTACGTTTGTGGACTACCGTTTGTTTCACCGAATGGCTGATTGGACGAGTCCTGGCTGATTTTGAAGTCCGGGTCGCCGCAATCCCGTCTGGGGAGTTGGCTTGAATCGCCGGCCTACCGTAGCTAATGGTGGCCCAAGCCAATGTCCGGGTAAAGTTAGGCCCTAAATCCTGTTTAAGCCCGCTCGTTGGGATATGGTGATTTCCCCCGGACAAAGGTCGGGAGAGATCGCTAATCCAATTTTATTGTGAGCATTCTGGTGACTGTCAATCGGGCTTCGTAAGGAAGATTTTCTTTCGCTTTCGATGCGATGTTCTCGGAGTGTGGAGCAAATCCTGGCGCCGACACAAAATTTCAATCAACTCCGGCAGGCACTTCAACGGAAAAATGTCCATATCCGCCTGTCGTTGCTGTTTTGTTCTCCGTCATGCCGAGATTATCCCTCACACCGTCAAGCCCAACGGGGTCCCAGCGAATAACCACATAAGCCTTGGGAATTGCACCCCCATAAACATCCGTGACAGTGCCAGAAAGCGTAGCGGCCCGCACAGAAAGCGGGGTTACAACAAGAAGGAGTAACAGAAGGTGTTTCATGTTTCGGGATTCTATTCCGATGACAGGAGACATTCAACGTCGAGCCCGATCAGCTGCATCATCGGGATGCAGCCTGAAGCGTTAAACATCAGATACGGCAAAGCCACCTCGGCGTATCATCCAGGCCGAGATTGCCAGTAAACCTGCAGGAAGCCAAACCCAAAGCAATTCAGTCTGGATAACGGCAACGCCGCGAGCCGAAAAAAAACGCTCGATTCCTATGGGCGAAACTCGAATTGGAGTCCAGGGAAGGAAATAGCGACGATTGTCAAATGGAGCAAAGAAAGCGACCCCAAGACCCCCGTCAGTCATGGCATCCAGCAAACCATGACTTGCAGTGGCGAGAAAGAAATACATCCACAAAGAGAATCCACTGATGCTGGGCAGACCACGGCGAAACGCCAGAATTGAGGCAACGGCGGCCACAAGGGCGGCGAAGATAAGCGAGTGCGTGAACCCTCGATGACCCCAAAAGTCACCGTAATGGATGCCGTAATGGAATCCGATGACATCAAGGTCGGGAACAACAGAGCAAAGGGCGCCAATCGCCCAGACCCGCTTCGGAATGCGCGGTGTGTAGAAGCAGGCTCCAATGCCAAGTGCAGCTACTGCATGTGAGAATACTGAAGCCACCTCGAACCTCTCACGGTTGCGCCCCGGCCCCGTCGTATAGACGCCGCCATCTAAGCAGACTGATGCGCCTTGAGGAAGGAATGGATTTGGCGCACCGCCAGCGGGATCCGCTCTTTCGGCTCTTTCCAAGGGAAGATGCTCACTTCGGCTTTCGGCGCGAGCATCGCGCACTCCATGGCGGGGGCGTAAGGGTGCGGGGGGACGTCGTCCGGCAGGATCAGCACCGGGTTTTGGCAACTCCGCACGAAATCGCGTGTCACGGTGAAGACGAAGTCGGGATTGGTTTCGAACATCCTGGTCACAAATTGGTCGGCCGTCTGCAGCGTAATCTCGGGCCGCTTGGCGTTAATCATCGGACCCCAGGTCGTCCAAAATGCGCCCGGGTACTTGCGGTCGCGCATCTCCGGACGCCACCCCACGGGCTGTGCCACCACAGCTGCGGCAATACGATCAGGGGCGCGCTTCAAGAGGCTCCAGATGAAAGGTCCGCCAATGCAGAAGCCCATCACCATGAATTTGTTGATGCCCAGATGATCCATCAGACCGAGTTGGTCGTCGGCGTAGGATTCCCACGGCCGGTCGACCTCGACAGGGCCGGTGGACTGCCCGCTCGGGGCGTTGCGCAGGTCCGCTGTGATGCAGCGATACTGCCCCTTGAACTCCTCAACGGCGTTGAAGGGCGAGTTGCCGCTGAAGAAGGCTATGGTGGAGTTCAATCCGCCGCCGGGAAGCAGCATCAACGGGAAACCGGCCCCGGCCTCCTCATAGTAGATACGAACGGAGCCTTTTTCGTAGAACTTGCCAGTTCCTTCTTTGCTCGACTGCTGAGCAAAGGCGCGCGGCAAGGCGGCCGTTGCCGCTGCCGCGGCGCCTGCTGCCAATATGGTGCGTCTGGTTAAACCCATAGTCGGCGTCCTCCTTGAACATTTTCATATCCGGTCTGTGCAACTCCAACCGCCGGCATGATCGGCAATTCGAAAGGATTCTAGCACAGGGTCTTTTGGCGCGGAGGAGCCGTGGCGGCATAAGACTGATTTAGATTAATCACTCGATCGGAAAGCAGCTAGGTCCTGGTCAACGGGACTCGGCTCCCCCAATCAGATACAGTTTGCATCCACACCACGGGCTAGACGCCACCACTTCCAAACACCTTCAATGCGATGGGGTCGCCGAACCGAATCCGAGATTAGATTTTCCAGAATCTCGGAACTCGAAACGAGATTCTGGCACCAATGACCGTGCAGCAGGCGCAGTCAATTGCTGTTACAGAAGCATTCATGGGGCACTTGGTTTCTCTTGTCCGGCGCTCGCTTACTCACTCTTCCAAGAAATTCTTCTCAATCTGAGACAAATCCTTGAGACGACTCTGGCGCGCGACCGAACCCCTCCGCAAATCAGCGCCTCAAATGAATACTGCCAGGGAATAAGTCCAAAGAATCCAGTAAATTAACGGGCTCATGAGTGACTATTGTCGAACTCGAAAATGTCGGTCAAACAGGTCGCTCAATGGGCCACTGCTTGCCCATATAAGAGGAGGGTTGTTCACCCAAGTGCGCTCGCGCCCTATCCTAGTTGTATGAGTTGATCTCGTGAAGGTGAAAACATGACCGAACTCCACCCTTGCCGGAAGTTCTGCTGTCTCCTGGTCATGTTCTCTTACCTGTTAGTCGGCCACGCACAAGACACCAAACGCAAAATTCTCAAGAAGGTGCCGGCGGAATACCCCCAAATCCTCAAAGACAAAGGCATCGGGGGGACCGTCCGCCTAAAGGTATTCATCAGGCCGGACGGGTCCGTCAAAGATACGGAAGTGCTCGGCGGCAACCCGATTCTCGTTGAAAGTGCACAAAAATCAGTCAAACAATGGAAGTTTTCTCCGCTCAATTCCGACTCAAACGAGGAAGTCGTCGTGAACTTCCACCCAGCCACCGAACAGGGAAACTAAAATTCATCGCGGGATTTCATCGCCATGAGACTTCGCGGTATCTTTCCATAGGTCTGCTTCATCGCCCCCGGCGTCGTCGGCAGTTTCTATTCCAAAATGACTTTGCCCGCTTCATCCAAAACGCAGTAGAACAACCAGCGATCGCCAAGGTCCAAACCAACCGTGAGCTTGTGTCCTTTGAAAATCATGTTTCCATTTACCCGAACGGCGCTAGTCTTTTTCATAGCCGGTCTCCTTTTCTTTGTGCCTTGAGCACGTCGAACATTGGGAGCGTATCGCATCCCGCTGGAGACCGGCCTTCTCATCCCATTTGATAAACGGGGTGGTATCAATGGGTCGTTGCAACACCTGGTCAAAGCTTTCTTGTATGAGCCTCAGAAGCTGATTCTGTTAGCCAGCGTCAATTCAAACAAAACGAAAGCCCTGTATAGGTTCTGATTGAATCCTGCCGTACTGATTGATTCTCGAGGAGAAGTATTGACAGATCAACTGGTTACAGGGTGTTGCATCGACCGGTTGAGCTGGCAGGACTTCACGGGACTTGGCGTCGCAACTAACAAGGGAGCGTGTGATACATTCCTCTCCCTCATGAGCTTCGATCTCTATTTTTGTTGGCAAAAAAACGAAAGAGTTGACTTCGATGCTGTGTGGGCGTGGGCGAACCGGCGAGGAAACTTCAGCCGGACGGACAGCCAACTGTGGTACGAGAATCCAAATACTGGGGTGTATTTCAGTCTGGACTTCGACCCTCAGGGATCAGTCTCTATTGACGATTCACCAATCCCGGGTAATTACTTTGATTCTGGCCTCTCCTTCAATCTTAACTTCAACCGTCCAAGTTTCTTTGGCTACGAGGCGATGCCCTACGTCGAGGAATTGGCTAACCGTTTCGGTTTGAGCGTTGTTGATAATCAGGCGGACGTTGGGTCCGTTCTTATGACTCAACCTGAGAGCAAGGTTCTGGTCGAGTCTTGGCTTCGCCACAACGCATGGGCCATACATACGATTCTGGAAGACCCGTCATTCTCAAATCCGCTGAGGATGCCAATTGCTTCCTCGTTGTACTTGTGGAGATACAGCATAGCAAGGGAGGATTTGGAACGAAGCTGTGGTGAAGAAATCTTCGTTCCGCATCTCGTTCCCGTTCGTCGGAAGGGAACCACCCTTGTTGGGCGGGCCGTCACGTGCACTCAAGGAGTCCCGATGATCGTCCCAGAAGCCGATTGGGTTTTTGTGGTGGTTCGCGAGAAGCGCATTTTTCGCATCAAAGAGAAACATAGAGTTGGGGTCATTGGTATTGAAACATTCCGTGAGTTGTTGCGTGACTGTATCAAGACTTTTGAATGGCCCGCGCTACAAGTAGGGATAATTCGCCCTGAATCATCTGAGAAGGTTGGCAGGATACTCCAATCAGTCGAACACATGCTTGACAGCTCCGAGTTGGAAGTTATTCGCACGGATGCCTTCGTGGACATTCAACTCCCTGACGGAATATGAGGAAACTGGAATTCGCCACATTCCGGTAACCGGTGCCGGTTCAACCGGTCAATGCAACACCCTATAACCAGTTGATCTGACAATACTTCTCATCGAAAATCAATCAGTACTGCGGTGTTCAATCAGAACCTAATGACGGCTTTTGTTTTGTTTGAATTGATGCCGGCTTACGAAATTAGCTTCCTAGACTCCTGCGAGAAGACTTTGAGCAAGTGTTGCGTTGACCCATTGAGACCACCCCGGTTATCGAAAACTGGCGCATTTAGCTACAGGATGGCGGGGCCGAACTTAGCCCTGCTCATGCGGTCGCGATGAGAGAGAGCGTGTCCGGAATCGCTTCGCGGCGATGCTGTCGATGCAAGAACCGCTTCCCCATGGAACGACCTACCGATCACCTCGCATCGGGAAAAAACAGGATGTAAAGATCCCTCCGGAAGTGATGCGACTACTTAAATAGAGCTGCGCGTGAAGCCGCGAATGCTCGTGAGTCGTGAAAGGAAATCCTGCTGGTCATAGGGGCGGGCTCGGGTCGGCCGGAAATGGTTGCCGAAGGACTGATCGGAATTACAGTCCTTCGGCAAATGTGGATGATGGTTAGTTTTCCAGGTGCGCCTGCAGGACTTCGCCGGGAAGGCGAACCATCCCCGCGATCGAACCCGAAATCGGAATCGGTTGGAAGCGCCCCAGCTCGACGGGGCCGGGCTGCGCTCTCTCGGGAAATTTGCTGGTGTCGGCTTGCATTCGCTCCATGCGGATGCCGAGCGTGCGCTCGAGCTGCATCAACTCCGACCGTTGTTCCCGGCCGTAGAGCGTGGAAGCGACTCCGCTCTTGCCCGCGCGGCCTGTGCGGCCCACGCGGTGAATGAAGTTCTCCGCAATTTCCGGCAGATCGTAGTTAATCACATGCGCGATATCCTGCACGTGAATGCCGCGAGCCGCGATGTCCGTGGCAATGAGGATGCGATAGCGTCCCTGTTGAAAGCCGGCGAGGGCCGCGGTCCGCTGGGATTGCGACCGGTCGCCATGAATCACGGCGGCGGCGAATCCTTCGCGGTTGAGGTTGCGGGCCAGCTTGTCGGTTCCGCGCTTGGTGCGCGCGAATACCAGGACTCGTCCGGATTCTTTTCCGAGCAGCTGCTGCAGCAAATCCTGCTTGTGAGCGCCCGAAACTTCAAAGGCCTGGACGCGCACATTGTCCGCGGGTTTGAGAGTGGACCCGAAAGCGAGACGCACCGGGCTCCTCATGTAATCCTTCACGAGATGCACGACGGAAGCTTCGAGCGTCGCCGAGAAGCATAACGTCTGGCGCTCCTTGGGAAGCACCGCAGCGATTCTGCGAATCGCCGGGAGGAATCCCATGTCAAGCATGCGGTCGGCCTCATCGAGAACGAGCACATGCAGCCCGCGAAAATTGAAGAGGTTGCGCCCGAGGTAGTCCTCCAGGCGTCCCGGAGTGGCGACCACGAGCCGCGCTCCCGCGCGGATCGCGGCAAGCTGCTTGGCCTCGGGCAATCCGCCCACGACCAGCGCCGCGGGGGACAATTGCTTCCCGCGCAACGCGTTGTATTGATCTACCACCTGCATGGCCAGTTCGCGCGTGGGAACGAGCACGAGCGCTTCGATGCCCTTCGTTTTCGACGCAAGCAGGCGCTCGATGATCGGGACGAGGAACGCCAGCGTCTTGCCGGTTCCTGTCTGCGCCGTCGCGAGCACGTCCTTGCCGTCCAGCGCCTGCGGGATTGCCGCGGCCTGGACCGGAGTCGGCGTCGCAAAATTGGCGAGTGCCAGCCGCTCCTTGGTGTAATTGGAAATCTGTAATTCTGAAAAATTCTGCATTTCTATCTTTGTCTTTTCTGCTGGCGAGAGCCGTCGCGGCACACACACGTTTTTTCAGCTTGGCTCTAAGTGGAGCCTGCACCCGTGTGGGCACGCAACTGGCATGGCCAGTCCTAGTTTGAATTACGCTGAAGACTTACGGAGGAAATCAAAGGCGGGGTCATCTCAAATCGAACAGTAGCCAGAGGAACCACACCAAACAACCGATGTATTAAGCGCAAACAGAGTGTACCACACTTCCCGCGGAAGTCATGAAGAAAAATCGCGCGGCGAGAGAACTCCTCGTTCCACGCCGCGCGTGTGAAGAGTAGAAAGGGGCTTAGCCTATTTCTTCTGGACCTCCAGAGGTTCCCGCAATTGAAAGGTGAGTTTCGTTTCCGGCGCTATCGTGATGTCCTTGTCGCCAGTAAATGCGGCGCCTGCCGTACCCGCGCCTGCTCCTGCGCCGGCGCCGATCGCTGCGCCCTTGCCGCCACCGGCAAGCGCGCCAATAATTGCGCCCACCGCTGCGCCGCCTCCTGCGCCGACTGCAGTCCGCTTCCCACGCCCCTTGCCGGATTCAGTTACTTCTGTGGTTTTCAGCCTGTATTCTTCCCCATGTACCGTGACAGAGCTGAGGGTCAGCGTAATTGCCGCGTTCCCCTTGAACTTGCCCGCGGACTTGGCATCCGTCACAGTTCCGGTGGCCTTCGCCCCCTTGGGAATCACGACTCGGTCGCCGACCACAACGGGCTCCGCGATGGAAGCGTCAAACCGGTCTCCCGGATTGCTTGTTTTCGAGCTGACGGGTTCATCGGCGGTGATCACAATTTTGTTGCCCGCGTTCACCACAATGGGCTTCGGCGTGAAAACATTGGCCAGTCCGGATCCCGGCGATTTCTCCCCGCTGGAACCCTCTGTGGGGCCCGAATTCCCGACAGAAGTAGTAGTTGGACTACTTGAATTCCCGTTAGTAGAAGCGGCAGAATCGGGAGAAGTTGCTGAATTGCGGCAACCAATTAGGGTAAGAGCACTGACGATCATGAGATAGGGAAATAAGGCTTTGTGCCTCATGAGAGAACCTCCTGTACATTTGGGGCGGTGCAACCAATTATAGCAAGACACCGTTTCGTGAGGTGCCAGATTCGGATCCCCTGTGCCCAATTCAACCAATAAACTCCATTCCTTGCAGATCGCGAACAGTCGTGGCACCATCGTTTTAGCTCGATTGACGGGTTGAAATTGAGTATGGAGATCCACCCAATGGAAACCGACAAAACCATCGTCCTGCCCCCTGCGGTCGCCACGGCGCCTTATAAGACCCATTCCCGCGCAAAAATGGCGCTGGCCTTCGGGATTGCCGCAGTGTCCGATGTTTTCTCCATCTGGATGACGTTCGCCCCGCCCTTACAGTGGGCGCTCGATCTGGCCACTGCCTTCGCACTCTTCCTGATTCTCGGCAAGCGCTGGGCCCTGCTCCCTGGTTTGATCGCGGAAGCCATCCCCGGCATGGGAGTTTTTCCCGTGTGGGTGCTCGTCGTGCTTTCGATCATCATTTACGACGGCATTAAGAAGCCGCAGAAGTCTTAGCCTGAATTTCTCTCGACCTTTTTGCCATTCCAGGGGCCCAGTAGCACAGCCACTCCTGGCTGTGCGAATTTCGCGATGGATCGCGCCCCAGTTGCGTGAAAGCCCAGAAAACCGCACAGCCAGGAGTGGCTGTGCTGCTACAACCTTATTGCCCGCCGACTTTGAAACCAGTATGCTTCCCAAAGATTCTTGGAGATCCCGATGAAAAACTATTCGAATCCGTTTTCGCGGCGGAGCTTCCTGGTGGGCGCATCATCCTTGAGCGCACTTTATGCGGCGTCGAAATTTGCTCAGCCGCTGCCTGCGCTGGCCCAGGCTTTGCCCAACGACCCGCGCATCGCCCCACAGCCGATTGCCGACAGGGGCTTCGCCTCCATTCGAAAAGTCGGGAACGGCTTGTACGCCTTGATTTCCGACCGTTCGAAAGGCATGCAAACGCGTTCGAATGGAGGGTTCCTGATTGGCCGCGATGCGGCGATGATGGTCGAGGGATTCCAGACCACCATCGGTTCGACATTCCAATTGGAAACGCTGCGCACGGTCACGCAGGTGCCCGTCCGCGCGGCGCTGAACACCCACTGGCACTTCGACCACACCCTGGGCAATGCGGTGTATGGCGGCGCGGGAATCCCCATCTGGGCGCACGCCGACGCGGCATCCCGGATGGCGGCGTACTATCCCAAGTGGCAGTCCGAAGACCTGGCCACGTTCCTCGCGCCGTGGGAAAAGCGCGTGCGCGACGCCAAGACCGACAGCCAGCGCGAACACGCCAAGAGCGACATCGAAGGCCTGACCGGGATGTTCAAGCCCGTGAGCGAGACCGTTCTCGCCCTGCCGAATCATCCGCTCGATCCCGCGAAAATGCCGATGGAAATCGACCTCGGCGGCCTCACCGTGGTGATCGAAACCTACATCGGCCACACGGACACCGACCTGATTTTCCGCGTGCCCGATCAAAACATTATCTACACGGGAGATTTGCTCACCGGCGGCCAATACCCCGTGAACATCAATGGCTATCCGACAAAGTGGCGGGCGACGCTCGCCAAGTTCTCGACCTTCGATAAGAACACCCTCTTCGTCCCGGGCCACGGACAGATCATGGGCCTTGAAGGCGTCGCGGAAATGCGCTCCTGCTTTGATGATTTGGCCGGGCACGCGGAAAAATCCTACAAAGCCGGCGTCCCTGTCGAGGAAGCGGTAGAGCAGTACGCCGTTCCCGATAAGTACAAAAATTATCGCATGTTCTCCTGGGGCTTCACCATCGGACGGACTTATGAGCAGCTCTACGCCGAGTGGTCCGGCAAGCCTGTTAATGTGCTGAATTATTCCTAGCAGGCGAAGAATCCGCGGTGCGGGCTTCCACAAGTATTTGAACTCTATTCAATGAGAAAAGGGGGGATGAACCTGGCGGTCCATCCCCCCTCGCTTTCCGTGCGGGGCGCTTGGCGGGTTTTCAGGATCTACTTGTGTGCTGTGATGACCGGCAGGTTGTCAATCTTTCCTGCCTTGGCGAACATTTCGCGTTCTGTCGCGGTGAGCGGTTCGAAAACCAGGGACTTGCCAATCTGAGGCAGGTTCATGGAACGAACTCTGCGCTCGTTTCCCTGAATCGTGACCGTCAAGCGGGCGGCGCCCTTCTCTGGATCGGCAAGGATCGGTGCGCTGGTATTGGCGGAATTGCCGCTTTTGGCCGAGGTCACAACGGTCGGCATCCCGTTCGCTTGCACCTGGATGTAATACTCACCGGCGGGGAGTACGGCATGGTTCCAATGGACTTCGTACGGCAACGTGAACTTGCCTTCGAAGCTTGGTTGCGCGTTCGCCGCGGCGGTAAACACGCAGGTGGCAAACAGAACGCCCAGAATCAGTTTCGCTGTGGCTGAATGTCGGGTACTGTTCGAAGTTTTCATTGTCGTTCTCCTTTTCCATTAGGCGATGCTTGTCTGCTCGTTCGTTTGAGTCCGCATCGTGCCTTCACCCTATAAAGCGAGAACCAGAGGCAAACTGGCTCAACAAATTCGAAAGTTTTTTTTGTGGAGTGGCTCACCCGGGCTCAAGGCGGCTCGCATTCCATCGCAAGGCAGGTTGACTTTGTCTGCGTGGGGGACTACTTTCCGGGTCAACGTCTGACACGTCTTTCTTGGCTGGAGAGTAAACTTGGGCGCCGATTCCTCCGCGCGGTTCAACAAGCTGCTCGCCGATTGGGGCCAGGGCAATGAGGAAGCGCGGGAAGCGCTGATCCCCCTTGTCTACAATGAGCTGCGCCGGCAAGCGCGGCGCCACCTGCGCGGCGAACGTCCCGACCACACGCTGGAGAGCGCCGCCCTGGTCAACGAAGCATATCTACGACTGGTTCGCCAGGGCACGCCGCAGTGGCAAAACCGCGCACACTTCTTTGGCGTAGCCGCGCAGCTGATGCGGCACATTTTGGTCGATCATGCGCGCAACCGCGCCGCCGTCAAGCGCGGCGCCGGAGCCCCGCGGCTCGCTCTCGATCCGGAACTCGCTCCCGCTCAGAAACCGGGAATTGACCTGGTCGCGCTCGACGATGCCCTCGGCAAACTCGGCGCACTGGATGCACAGCAGGCCCGCCTCATCGAACTCAGATTCTTTGGAGGACTTTCCATCGAGGAAGCTGCGGTCGTTTTGGGAATTTCACCGGCGACCGTAAAGCGCGAATGGGCGACGGCGCGCGCCTGGTTGCGCCGCGAATTGAAAAGGTACGCTGAAACGTGACGCCGGAACGCTGGCAGGAAGTCAAGAAAGTGCTCGCCGGCGCCCTGGAACGGACGCCCGGCGAAAGGCTTGTCTATCTTAATCAGGCGTGTGCGGGGGACGAGGCCCTGCGGCTTGAAGTGGAGTCGTTGCTTGCGCAGCAGAAAACTGCAGGAAGTTTCCTCGAAACGCCAGCGTTAGAAGTGGCCGGCAAGGCACAGGCGGAAGATCGACGTCAATCCTCGCTCGTGGGACAACAACTCGGCTCGTACAAGATAGTCTCCTTGCTGGGCTCCGGAGGAATGGGCGAGGTGTATCAGGCGCATGACACCAAGCTCGGACGCGACGTAGCCATCAAAGTTCTTCCTCCGGATGTGGTACACGACGCCGACCGCTTAGCTCGTTTTCAGCGCGAAGCGAGAATGCTGGCAGCGCTGAATCACCCCAACATTGCGACGATTTATGGACTGGAGCAGTCTGACGATGTGCGTTATCTAGTGATGGAATTGGTTGCGGGCCAGACGCTCGCCGAACGAGTGAGTGGTGGTGAGTTAAAGATCAAGGAGTCGCTCAACGTGGCGGCTCAGATCGCGCAAGCAATCGAAGCAGCGCACGAAAAAGGTGTAATCCATCGAGACTTAAAGCCGGCTAACGTGAAGGTGACACCAGCAGGCCGGGTGAAAGTCCTGGATTTTGGCCTGGCGAAAGCGTACAGCGGCGACGGCGAGCAGGACCTTTCCAACAGCGCAACGCTCACGACATTGGCCACGGAAGAGGGAATAATTCTGGGCACGCCGGCATACATGAGCCCTGAGCAAGCACGGGGAAAGGCTGTGGACAAGCGCACGGATATCTGGGCGTTCGGCTGTGTACTTTACGAGATGCTGGCCGGAAAACGGGCGTTTCGAGGAGAGACGATATCCGACACGATTGCGGCCGTCCTGGAATGCGAACCCGGCTGGCACGAGTTGCCACCTGCGACTCCCGCGAAAATTGGGGATCTGCTGCGGCGATGCTTACAGAAAGATTCACAGCGCCGCCTGCGGGACATTGGCGACGCCCGAATCGAAATCGAGGAGGCGCTGGCCGCGCCCGCCATTGCCGAACCGACTGCAGCAACAAGAAGTATCCTCGCGAGCTGGCGAGGGACGCTGCCGTGGGGCGTGGCGTTTGTAGTTCTGGTGGCCGTCGGCAGCGTCGTCATATTGAATCGGAAATCCTCCTCTCCAATAAATTCTGCCCGGGTTTCACGTATCGCAATTACCTTGCCGCCGAGCCAACCGCTCGCTGGTCTGGAGCTTGGCTCTGCTTTGGCGCTCTCTCCCGATGGCACTCGCCTCGTTTATGCCGCCCACCAGGGGGGTGGACAGCAGCTTTACCTTCGCTCACTGGAGGACCTGGAAGCGCAGCCCATACCGGGTACTGCAGGAGCTGTCCAGCCTTTCTTCTCGCCCGATGGTAAATGGCTTGGGTTTTTCGCGGACGGAAAGCTGAAGAAGATCTCTGTGAGTGGGGGAGAGGCGATCAGTCTTGCCGATGCCGTGGACCCTCGCGGGGCCAGCTGGGGCAGCCAGAGGATAATCATCTTCGCACCCACAAGGAACTCACCTCTGCAAAAAGTATCGGATGCGGGAGGCACCTCGCAGCCGCTGACTCGTTTCGTGAAGGAGGAGGATAGCCACCGCTGGCCGGAGTTCTTGCCAAGCGGTGAAGCAGTGCTCTTTGCTGCCTTTCGTGGTGGCAGCAATTGGAGCAACGCACAAATTTCAGTCCAATCGGTTGGATCGGGCGAACGACGGGACCTGGTCCAAGGCGGCACCCATCCCCGCTATGCGCCTTCCGGGCACGTAGTCTATGCGCAAGGGGGTACCCTGATGGCTGCGCCGTTCGATTCACAAAGGCTAGCGGTCACAGGCGCGTCAGTGCCCGTGCAGGAAGGCGTCCTGCAATCCACGTTCAGCGGAGCCGCACAGTACAGCTTTTCAGTCACAGGAGCGCTGGTCTATGTCCCCGCAAGCGTTCAGGCGACCCAACGCAGGCTGGTGTGGGTGAGTCGCGGCGGAGTCGAGCAGCCCGTGGCCGCCCCCGCGCGGGCCTATCGGGGACCACGCCTTTCTCCCAACGGCCAGGAAGTGGCCGTGGCCGTCGAGGGGCAGGAAACTCAAGTGTGGCTGTACAATCTTTCGCGTGACACGTTGACCCGGCTGACGTTTCAGGGGAGTACGAACTATAACCCAAATTGGACACGGGACGGCAAGAGGATAGCTTTTACATCCGTCGGTCAGGGCCTTCGCTGGCAAGCATCCGACGGCAGTGGCGGATCGGAAGTGCTCAGCGAACTCGGTGGTTATCCCAATTCCTGGTCTCCAAATGGGCAACTGCTGGCCGTCGATGGTGGCACTCCCTCCACGGGAGTGGATATTGGGGTGCTGCGCATGGGTGACCACAAAGTAGAACAGTTCCTTGCAACACCGTTCAACGAAGGAGCGGCACAGTTTTCTCCTGATGGACGATGGCTGGTGTACGTCTCGAATGAGTCCGGCCGTAATGAAATTTACGCGCAGCCCTATCCGGGGCCAGGCGGGAAATTGCAAATATCGACGGATGGCGGCGGAGAACCGTTGTGGAATCCCAACGGTCGGGAGTTATTTTACCGCAGCCGAGACATGATGATGGCGGTGGATATAACCACGCAGCCGAGCTTTTCCGCGGGCAAGCCGAAGGTGCTTTTCGCGGGACCGTACCAGCCGAGTCCGAGTCCGGTTCCGAACGCCAACTACGATGTCTCACCGGATGGACAACGCTTTTTGATGCTCAAGTCCGGCGGGCAAGACCAGGCCGCTACACAAATCAATGTCGTGCTCAACTGGTTCGAAGAATTGAAACAGAAAGTTCCCACTGGGAAAAAGTAATGAGCGTGACTCCGGAACGCTGGCAGGAAGTCAAGAAAGTGCTCGCGGGCGCGCTCGAAATGGCGCCCGGCGAGAGGCGCGCCTATCTTGATCAGGCCTGCGCCGAACCGGATCTGCGCCGCGAGGTGGAATCCCTGATTGCCGCGCACGAACAAACGCAATCGAGTTTCCTCGCTCAGCCCGCGATCGCAGCAAAAGACCTGGCGATTGGCTCGCATCTCGGTCCCTACGAAATCCTCTCGCGCATCGGCGCGGGCGGCATGGGGGATGTCTATCGCGCCAGTGACGCCAAGCTTGGCCGCAGCGTGGCCATTAAAGTTCTTCCGCCGGGATTCATAGACGACCCTGAGCGGCTCGCACGTTTCCAGCGCGAAGCCAGGATGCTCGCTTCGATCAATCATCCCAACATTGTCACGATCCACTCGTTCGAGGAAATCGACGGCGTCCACTTCCTCACGATGGAGATGGTGGAGGGCCGGCCGCTCAGTCAGCACATTCCGAAGGGCGGTCTCCCGATCGATCGAATCCTGGACTTCGCCGCGGCGATCTCCGAAGCGCTGTGCGCCGCCCACGAGAAGGGGATCGTCCATCGCGACCTGAAGCCCGCGAACGTGATGGTGACGGATCAGGGCCGGGTGAAGGTGCTCGACTTTGGCCTGGCGAAGGAGATTCGCGAGGCCAATTCGACGGATGCGACACTGACGTCGGCCGAATACACACGGATCGGCGTGATTGTAGGAACTCCGGCGTACATGTCTCCCGAACAGGTCGAAGGCCGCATGGTGGACCATCGAACGGACATCTTCTCGCTGGGCACGCTGTTGTACGAGATGGCGACGGGTCAGAAGCCGTTTCAGGGAAAGTCCGGGGCCGAGCTGGCCTCCGCGATCCTTCGCGACACTCCGCGCCCGGTCAGGGAGATGCGGGCCGAATTGCCGGATGGCCTTGAGGATGTAATCCAGCGTTGCCTACTGAAGAGCGCTAACGACCGCTTCCCGTCGGCGCGTGAACTCAGTGACAAACTGCGCGGCGTGACCAGCGGGATCGAATCCGACTCAGGCGCTGCCCGCGCCAGGGAGGGATTTTGGGTTGCCGTGCTGCCGTTCGAATACAGCGGTTCGAATGCAGAGATCACTGCCCTTGCGGAAGGATTGAGCGAGGATATCGTGACGGGCCTGTCCCGCTTCTCCTATCTGCGAGTGATCGCGCGCAGCTCTACGTTGCGATACGCCCGCATGGCTGTCGACGTCCGCGCCGTCGGCAAAGAACTCGGCGCGCGCTACGTGATGGAAGGAAGCTTGCGCCAGGCGGGTTCAATGTTGCGCATCGCGGTGCAGCTGGTGGACGCTAGCTCCGGCGCCCATCTTTGGGCCGAGACTTTTGATCGTAACTACCGTCCAGAAGATATCTTCGAACTGTTGGACAATGTCGTACCCCGCATCGTCTCGACCGTTGCCGATACCTATGGCGTTCTGCCGCGCACCATGAGTGAAATTCTGCGCAGCCGGGACCCCGAACAGCTAACTCCCTATGAAGCGGTGCTCCGCAGCTTCGCACACTTCCCGCGTCTCGCCGCGGAAGAGCATGCCGCGGCGCGGGCCGGCCTGGAGCGTGCCACCCAGCAAGCGCCGGATTATGCCGATGCTTGGGCCATGCTGTCCATGATGTACCGCGAGGAGTTTACGCATCGGTTCAATGTGCGCCCCGATCCAGTCGGACGCGCGTTCGCAGCCGCGCGGCGCGCCGTCGAGGCCGCACCATCGAATCATCTCGCCTATCATGCCCTGGCTTCGGCCCAATATTGCCAGCGGGAGTATCAGGCCTTCCGGAACTCCGCGGAACGGGCCATCGCGCTCAACCCTATGGATGGATTTACCGCCGCGTACCTGGGCATTTTCACCGCATATACGGGCGACTGGGAGCGAGGATGCGCCTTGGTGGAGCGCGCCAGAAGTCTCAATCCCCACCATCCCGGATGGTATTGGTTTCCTTCCTGTTTCGACGCTTACCGCAGGGGCGATTACAGGACCGCTCTGAATTTCGCCCTCAAGGCCAACATGCCCGGCTTCTGGCAGACAAACCTGGCCCTCGCGACGGCCTATGCCCAACTCGGCGAGCGGGAAGCGGCAAGCAAGGCCGTGCGGGCGCTGTTGGCCGTAAGGCCAGACTACGCAACGAACGCGCGCCAAGAGCTTTTGAATCGGTGGTGCCCGGAATTCGTCGAGCTGCTGGTCGATGGTCTGCGCAAGGCGGGGTTGGAGATTACGTAGCACAGGCACAGGCACTTGGCTGTGCTACACGATGCTCGGGCGCTTCTTTCCGAAACCTGTCGCCTGTTCGAATGCGTGGGCCATTTGCAGTACAGAAAAATCTTCTTTGTTGCGGCCGACGATCTGTACGCCTACGGGGAGGCCTTCTGGGGTAAAACCTCCTGGCACTGATGCCGCTGGA
>Ga0210409_10001358_pt1 | contig 32463 bp, 35 predicted proteins | sample IncBWH17MmetaG_FD_161649 | JGI IMG/M metagenome (GOLD analysis project Ga0210409, IMG submission 161649) | Forest soil microbial communities from Barre Woods Harvard Forest LTER site, Petersham, Massachusetts, United States - Inc-BW-H-17-M | ecosystem: Environmental > Terrestrial > Soil >...
AGGACCAGAGGAGTCTCGGTAAGGCATCGCTCCGCGATGAAGGCTGTCCGCACAAAGGGCCCTCGAGGACGTTCTGCTGCGGCGCTGAAAGCTGCGCGGACACGCACTGCTCACTGATAGTCTTCAGCCCGCCTGATTGTAGGATGAGACAGAACTGTCGCTGGCGGATACCGGCGGTCGGGCTCCAGAAGCCTGTGCCCAATCATCGAGGGCCTGCTTCACCTGCGACAGTAGCAAAACCTTGCGCTCCGCGTTCGGCTCGGCAAAAGCCGCGCGATACAAGTCAGCAAAATTCTTAAATGCCCTCTCTGCCATAGCCTTACTCTCATGCCGACGGCTTCACATCAGCCATGGCATATCTCAAAATCCCAATACATCAGTTTGATGATCAAAATCGATGAAGTACTCTAGGGGTTTGACTGGGGACGAGCAATACGGTGATTACCCGATTCGGTACACCCCGCTCGAGAAAACGTTTGCCCGACACGATCTTCCACCCAACTCAGGTGGCGGACTAGTTGCCTTCCTTGTTTGCCCGTATGGGCTGCGGGACTTCCATGGTAGATAGTTGATTTCGGGAGTTTTATGCGCCACCTTCTTAGGCTTATTAGAGACTTCTTCAGGAACGTTTCGTTGAAATCTTCGCGTCAGGACGCACAGAAGCGATCTGTCTCGGCCGTTTCGGCGTGTCCAGCCGGGCTGCCTCGCCATGCTGTCAAACCGGTTCTCGCGTCGAAGAGTAACCAGGGGCAACGCTGGTGGGGTGGTGTGGCGGTTTGGGGAATGCACGGTAACGAAGAATTTACGAAGTGGTGGAACCACTGGACATCTCGCATCCCACATAGCGGCGCGACGCTCAATTCACATCAGACCCGAAAGAACGATGTATAATTCGCGACCGTCATGGATCGCAAATGTCTTGAAATTATCGGCCTCACTTGGGACCTCGCAAAGCAGGAGCACAGTTTGCTGTCGCTCGTGATCCCGGCAACTTTGAACGTCGCACGATGTCTGAGTGAGGGGCGTAAGCCTACTCGGGAAGAGATAGCCGCATGGAATGCGGTTAGCGTGCAGTTGACTCACAAAATGTCAGAGATCACCGCGTCGTTCACCTCGGTGCGAGAAGCCGTCACCCCCGTTCTTCCATTTGACGCATAAGGCCCGGAAGCCCCCGGACATTGAATAGCTTGGAACCCTTTGAATAGCCTGGCGCCCTTTCCCGTCTCCGAAATACCCTAGAGCGCACGCCGTATTGACCGATCTCCCGTATCACTTTAGGTTGGCGTAGAGAGTCTCCTCACCCTCGCGCCGGTCTTCTTCCTTCCCTTACCCAACCGGGCCGGCGCGGGGTCTTTTAGTGGATCATTTGTCTCCTTTTTTCCGGGGCTCTCTACTTTGTCACTTCTTAGTCACTTCGTCACATCGACAGCAATCTGCGGAAGAAAGAACGGTAGCGCTGAAAGGCGACTCGCAGATCTTCCGTGGAGATGTTCTCCCCGCTGTCCCATTGATGCTCCAGTTTAGCCCGCTCACGTGAAAATGCTTCCGCCAGATGTTGCATGGCGTGCGCGACCAGACTGTCAGCCCGTTCCACCGCGCTGCGCGGTTCGTCCACAAAGCCCGTTTGGATGTCGTCCCAACGTGCTTGCAAGTCTCGCAACTGGTCATCTGGAAACAATGGAGTCGCTTCGGCCGGCGTGGGCGGGCTTCTTCTTGGATTCGGTGGCGCGTCGATCGCAGAGACTTCGGCGGGAGCCGATCGTTGCCGAGTTTCATCGGAAGGGACCGGTTTCGCCCGTCCTTCCTCGATTTCGCTCTGCGAGGCATCTGTCAGTCGATTGGCCTTCGCCAAATCCGCGGTGGTTAGTCGTTCAGGATCATCTTTTCTCAGTGGGAATGTCATGCACGAAGTTCCTTTCTTTCAGCCTGTGAGTCACGAATGAGTTCCTCGAACAGAGAACGGTAGTGGACCATCGCTTTGCGAAGCCCTTCGGTGGTCGTTTGTCCAGCGGTGCGGCCGACTGCGATAGCGTGAGCACTGCGATAGTTGTCGACGACTACAGGGTGATCGACCGAAATGACATCGGCGAGTTCCTCGAAATTTCCGACCGGGTAACCACGCTCCTGCATGATCTCATTGATTAATTGATCTGCCTGCGCGACTGCCCCTTCGGGATCGTCGACAAACTGCGCTTGAACGTTATTCCACCGATTCGAGTAAGCCTGACGATTAGCTTCCGAGAGCGGGCGAATCTTCAAACTTTCCCGCTTTTTTTCACGAAATTCCAGAACACCTTCCGCGCGGCGCCTGTCGCCTTCTTGCGAAATGACTCGATCGTACTCGGGCCCAAATCGTTCTCGGAGAAGTTTGCTTCGGCGTTGACGGACGTACAGCCACACGGCAAATCCGGCCACCAGCGCAATTGCGATGCCGACAAAAACGATGCCTGAGCGTTGGTCCATGATCACATCCTTTCTGATTTGCATGTAAGACAGAGGTCAGATTCGGGCGAGGTTTGCGCGGTTGTTCGCACAGCGGTCAGTACAATACCCGAGCTTGTTCCGCTATAGCATGGAGATCGATGCCAACCGCCCCGAGGAGCGGCGCATCATAGGCGCGGTGTGACGTGATCACGCAAATCTTGTGGCTCCTCATTTTGTCCATACCGGTAGCCTCGATTGCGTGGACTGTTACCCACGAAGAGGTGTTTCGCGAGCCGCGCGAGTTCTGTAGGCAGCGGAGCGACACCGCAGCGGGTCTGCGGCAGCGAAAATTGTTCTACTTGTTCACTTGTGAATACTGCTTTAGCCATTACGTCGCGGCAGCGATGCTATTGCTCACACGCTTCAGATTGCTTTACCCAGACGCTCGCGGATATCTGATTTCGCTATTTGCTCTCGTATGGGTCGCCAATTTGTACATGGCAATCTTCGCGAATTTGCGATTGGACATCCGTCATGAAAGGGTAGAAATTCAGTCCAAGACCTTGGATGTCAAGTCAAAGGCGGAACGCCTGGATGTCGATCGAGCAGCGTGATGAGAAACCCAGAGCCTATTTAGGGATTCCATCAACGACGCTGCCGTGAATTGTCCGGCACGTTCTACAGTGTTCACCCTATTCAGGGGATGGTAAAAAGCGGGCTAAGTTGACATAAGAGTAGAGCTTATCTTCATTCGAGGTGAAGGGTGGCCTTTCGAATCTTGGTTGCGGACGATCACGCTGTGGTTCGTCAAGGGATATGCTCCCTTCTAAAAGATCATCCGGGTTGGGAAGTTGCTGGCGAAGCGGCCGATGGCCGTCAGGCGGTCGAGATGGCAAAAAGCCTTCGTCCCGATTTGGTGATCCTCGACATCGGTATGCCGACACTCAATGGGCTCGACGCCACTCGACAGATTCTCCGCGACAATTCTGATCAGCGGGTATTGATCTTGACCATGAGTGACTCCGAACAGCTCATCCGCGAAGTCCTCGGTGCTGGAGCGCGCGGCTTCGTGCTCAAATCAGATGCTGCGAAAGACCTGGTTGCCGCCGTCCAAGCTCTTGAGCGTCATCGCACGTTTTTCGCCTCCCGCGTGCAGAACATTCTGGATAACTACTTTTCTCCTACAAGCAGCGCCAGCTTGCCGACTCTTACCAACCGCGAACGCGAAGTTCTTCAGTTGATCGCCGAAGGCAAGACGACCAAGGAGGTTGCGGTTGCACTCGGTTGCAGTGTGAAGACGGCAGAAACGCATCGCACCAACTTCATGCATAAGTTGCAACTGCATTCCGTGAGCGAAGTTGTAATGTATGCGATCCGCAACCATATCATCCGAGTCGATCAGCTGCCGACGTAGAGTCTGAAACTCGGACCTTGATCGCACGAAACACAGGTCCAAGAATTTGCCACATCCGAGAGGCTCCGCAGATGTGCGCAAGAGTTTGCAATGGGCAATGAGCTACCTTGCTTGCAAGCTCCACAAAAACATGGTTTTTGAATGACTTGGAAGCCGTGGCTTTTGGCCCATCGCCTGCTTCTACAACACAACGTCTCGCGTGGATCTTCCTATTTGATGGCGGAGGAATTGGAATGCACAACCTATCCTGGCTCAACGCGAATATCGTCAGCCTTCAAAAGGCGATGCTGTGTGCGAACTGTGAAGCGATTAGTGACGGCTGCAACGGACATTGCGTCGCGTGCGGCAGTCAGGCTCTGCTAAACCTGAGCCGGCTTCTCGGCGGGGCGATCGATTATGCGGACATGTCTTTCGAGGGTTTTGCTGGCGAGCGACAGAAGCAACAATATCTTTCTGCAGTTGCCTAGCCTACGCGCAGACGGCGTGACGGCAAAGCTAACACCTCACGCCCACGCAGGGACCAAGCTGGGCGGATCTATTTTCTCCACAATTTGGCTAGTGCTTCAGCTGCATCATTGAGGGCACGTTCCTTCTGAAGGTGGGTACTCTCAACGCGTGTGCGCAGTGGCCGCGTTCTTTGCAGCACTGCTTCGGCCTTCCGGGCGGAGTTCTCGTCGTTGTTTATGATGGCGAGAGCGGCTTCGAAAATAATTCTTGGATCGCAAGTGATGGGCTTTGAAGGCGTGCTCATGAAGATGATTAGATTCTTGCTTCGAAATTTCAACAATACAGGCGTTGTTGCATAGCAATCCCGGACAAGGCCTCAGGCTCAGAAGCCACAAGGCCCGATGCGACTGTACATAGGTGAGGCGGAGAGCGAACAACATTGGGACGCCTAATGCGCCGCGACATGTGGCCAGTTTCTCAGTAGCACCCATTGGAATGTCTTCGCAAGAAAAAGCCCGCGCCCCCGGGACAGGTGGACGCGGGTTTGAGGAGATGTTGCGACTTACCGTAGCGGCACAATAATCGCAGGCCCAGTCCGCTTCAATACGGTAATTGCTGCATAATTCGGAAGGGCGTAAATCGGCGCATCTATGTAACGAAAAACGCCCCTGCGGACGCGCAAGGGCGCACCCAAGTTTTCACTGAACGAACAGGCTCCCCGCTCACGAGCGGTACAAGCTGTTGAGGAGGATACAGGTGGCAGCAGTTCTTAGTCACGCGACATGCACAATGTTGTTGCGCACTGCATAGCGCACAAGGTCAGCCACCGAGTGAAGATCCAGCTTCCGCATGACATTCGTGCGATGAGTCTCCGCAGTCTTTACCGAGAGATTGAGAGCAACCGCGACTTCCTTGCTGCTCTTGCCTTCGGCCAGAAGCTGGACAACTTCCCTCTCTCGAGCCGTGAGGCGATTCTTAACTGGCTTTTCCGGATTCAGAGAACGTGTGAGATAACCTTCCAGGACGATCGTTGCGACATCTGACGTGAAAAAAGTCGTGCGCCGTTGAAGAGCTTCCACTGCCGCAACCAGATCGCGAGCAGCATCGGACTTGAGGATAAAACCGCGAGCCCCCACTTCCAGAACCTCTCGCACCACCTGATCAGAATTGTGCATGCTGAGAATAAGCACGCGAGTACGGGGCGCGGCCTTCAGAATCTGCCGAGCCGCATCGAGCCCATTGAGATTGGGCATGCCAATATCGAGAAGCGCCAGATCCGGCGAGAGTTCGCGAGCTTTCTCCACCGCATCGCGGCCGTCGACTGCCTCTCCGCAAAGTTCCCACCCCGGATGACCCTCGAGCAACGCTCGGATGCCATGCCGAACTACTTCGTGGTCGTCTGCGATCAGAATTCGAAGGGCACTCATGCTCCACCTCACGCGGGATACCAGGGATTCAAAGTGGAGTCTAGGGTTCCTTCCACTTCATACACCATCGGGCAAACACTGTAGAATACGACATCGCGCTCTAGTGATTCACAATGGGTTGTTCGCCGTATGGGGTTTTGTGTTGAGAGACGGAATTAGACCAGCTACCTCCGTTTCGTTGTCAGGACGTTTCCGAGTTGTCACCGGCTTCGAAACTCTTCCTGTTGGCATGCTCCTCGTCGAACAATCGGCTAATCTCGGCCACAAGTTCCATCAAGCGCTGCGGATCTTGTTCAATCGCCGCTTGCGCACATAGCTCTCTCCACCGCTGATTTTTCTCCATTAGCAGAGCTTTCCCGGCGTACCGAAACCGTGACAATCTTTTGGGGATGTGTCTAGCTTAGAGGGGAGGCGTGCTGAGGTCGGTCGGATTCCCTACGAACGACGGTTTCGAGCCCAAGGTCGAGATTAAAGCGCTGGAGTGCCGCGTAGCACTCGCATGCTTCCTGTTCGAGAGACTCTCGCCGGACAATGTGGATGCATGCCCTACCCCGCCTGATGCCCCTCTCCTCTAGCTTCGCCATGGCGACGCTCACTGTGGGCCTGTCCGTGCCGACTAACTTGGCGAGAAATTCGTGCGTGGTCTGGACGACGTCGGAGTCCAAGCGATCGTGGGCAGCCAGCAGCCAGCGCGCTACGCGTTGCTTAACGTTATGCAACCGATTGCACGCTGCGTTCTGTGCCAACTGCAGCGATCGAATCCCGAGGCGCTGGATAAGCACATCGCGCAATTCGGGGAGTGACTTCAAGAGACGCTGCAAGGCGGCTCCTTCGACCAAAAAACCTGTGCCTGGCACTTGCATAATGACATTGTGAGAATAAGCCTGCAGCCCGGCTATGAGTGGCAAACCGATCATCTCCTCTTTGCCAGCGATGCCTACTTCAACACTTCGCCCGTCTCCTGTCTCCACCAGCAGCGAAGCGAGGCCACTATTCACGAAGCAGGCTGAGTGGATGCGCTTGTGCTCGCGCTGCAGAGGAACAGCGAGCGGCAGCTCGGCGAAATTCAGGTGCGGTCGAAGTGCCTCGAATTCTGATCGTGCGATCTGCTGGAGGATCGTGTTGCGGACACGTTGCCCTTCGATAGTGCGTTCGTCCGCATTTCGGTGATTGCTTCCTTCCTTCATCGCCTTCTACGATGATGGGGTGCGGCCCGCTGAATCTATAATTCCTGTAGAACGCTACTCTTTGGCCAGTAAAACTCCGACGCCGCACTGTACCTCTGGACTGCTGAGACTATGCATGGATCACACCCGCTATGGATGCGATGCGTGGTTCTAAGGTGTCATCTGTATTGAAACGAACGAACACTGATGGACTAATTAACATACTGATCTCGCTGGGCCTTCCGGGGATCTTGCTGCCACTTGGGCAACGCTCCGCAGTCGCAGAGAGTTTAGTTTTGCCTGCTGGAAGGGCCGAGTATGCCGATTCGAATTTTGATCGCGGATGACGATCCAGCGATACGGGGTTTGTTCCGAAGACTGATTGAAGCTCAACCCCATTGGCAAGTCTGTGGGGAAGCCGGGAACGGCGCCGAAGCGGTCGAACAGGCGTCCTCCTCCGCGCCCGATCTCGCCATCTTGGACTTGAGCATGCCTCTGATGAACGGAATTGAAGCGGCTCGAGAGATATCTCGACGGAAGCCTGAGACGTCCATGCTACTGGTGAGCGTACAGGAAGTGTCGGACCAACTTATCGAAGCAGCGCGGGAGGCAGGCTTTAAAGGCGCGATTACAAAAGGTCGCGGTCGAGAGGTTGTCCAGGCTGTAGAGGCAGTCCTGCATAACGAATTGTTCTTCCAGCGAGACGAGCCCACCAAGGCTTCCTAAGATCGATTCAGGTTTTCAAAATCATCTTCCACTGATGATTTGATCGGAGTGCTCGGGATGTCTTCTGTTCGTCGGACTTGGTGACTGCTAGGCCGTGGTGCGCGACTCAATCTTTCGCCACGAAATCGGGAAACGTCATAAAATCTTTACGAAAAGAGGAAGGCAGTTGAATGAAGAATGTTCATGACGTGTTAACACAGAAGGAAGCAGACCGGGATCGAATTCTTGCTGAGATTGACGCACTGCGGACGGCGATTCCGCTGCTCGAGGATGAGCAAAACACAGCCGAAGAAAGAACAGACCGCCACCCCAACGCGGATTCCCGCGAAGTTTCGGATACGTCCTCCAGACCGGCTAGTGGAGGAGGTTGGCGTGACAAGTGGAAGATGGCTTCGCGCTAGAGTCATCCCCCTGAACCGTTTCGGCGAGAGTGTTAACTCGAGAGCACGAGTCAGGCTATTCGCTAGACAGCATCGCCACCGGAAACTCGCGGAGCACTTCCGCAAGCGAGACCGCGCGGTCCCGAACCTCCAGTGCAGATTCGTTTTGGGGAGAGAAAATATTGATCCAACGCCGGGGCATTTCCTTCGGAAGCACAATACTAGTCTCTCCCCAATTCTCCCAGAGTTCGTTCGAGAAACCGGTTAGCCGGGTCGTAAATCGGGGAGCGACTACGATGCACCACTCACTACGGTAGCGTCTCGCCATGGCAAATAAGCAGTCTCGGTGCGGCCCTTGAGCGTCCAGCGGAATGTAGTCACCTTTCAAGAACAGAGCTGGATGGCTCCTTCGGAAATGAAGGCCGCGTTGTGTCACAAACATCTTGATACGGCCGTCTTTCCATGTCGTCGTCAAATCTTGCATCGATGGATTTGCTTCGTGAAGTTTTGCTACCACACGATTCCGGCTTGCGAAGTCGACAGCGCCCCGATTGTCGGGGTCAACTAGCCGAAGATCCCACAGTTCGGTTCCCTGGTAGAAATCGGCAACTCCGGGAGAGGACAATTTGATTACAAGTTGAGAAAGGCTGTTGAGTGCTCCGTGATAAGCGATTTTGGCGGCAAAGGTTTTGAAGTCCTGCAGAAAGTGATTGCCGGCAGACTCTTCCAGAATCGCTTCGACAAATGTCGTGAGCGCCTGCTCGTGATCAAGGTTCGGAACGGTCCAGCGGGTGTGCACCATCGCTTCGCGAACAGCTTTCACCATGAAATCTTGGATCCGGCGCATGTAGCATTTGCAGGCTGGTTCAAGCGGCCAGGAGCCGAGCAGTATCTGGTATAACAGGATCTCTTCATTCCGCTCTGGGGCACGAACTCCTTTCACGACTTGGCACTTTGGGTCGTTCCACAGGCTCCACTGGTTCAGGCGCTTTTGCCATTCGTCTGGAATTTCTGAAAGTACGTTGATACGGGCTCTCACGTCTTCGGACCGCTTCGCATCGTGAGTCATCGTAGTACTCATCGCGAACGGCCACTTCCTGTGCCTTTGCTGAAGAAACGTATCGAAACCCGTTTTTGACAGGTCAGAGCATTGCGGACAGCCGCCAACTTCATTCAGGGAGATCAGTCGGTTGTAAACGTACAGAGCCGAGTCTTCGACGCCCTTTGCGGTGATCGGCCCGGTGAACTGTTGCCACGTCATCACAAAAGCCAGTCGCGACTCGCGTTGCTCCGGGAGCAAGTGTGGCCCCGGTTCCAACAGTAAAACTTCCTGCAGAAAACTAAAGTAGGCTGGTTCAACGGAAGGATTGCGACGTTTTGCTTCGTTCAATGCGTTCAAAATCGCGCTTCGGTCTTGTGCCTTCACCTCGAATCCGCGCACATAGCTTCGATACGGTTCCAGGCACGCTGTCGTTTCAACTAGAGTTCGCGTCAACTGTTCGCGCGAAAGTTCGCGCGCATACCTGTCTTGCTCAGACAATACGCTCAGATATCGGCCAAGCGTTCGCATTTCGACCGCCAGCAGACTCTGCATCACCTGCTTCTTTTTTCGGTACACGAGGTCTGGATAACGGATCGTCTCGGAGATGAAGTCCGAATACACTTTTTCAAGCGCTGGTAAGTTGTTTGGATCCACAAAAATATTATTCACCGCGTTCATGAAGTCGTACCCCGTCGTCCCATGAACGGGCCATTCACTGGGCAAATTTTCTCCCGCTGATAGGATTTTTTCGACTACGACATAGAAATCTTTGGGTCGCGAATCGCTTCTCGCTATGTGACTCTTCTCCTGCAAACGCCGCAGATAGCCAAGAGGATCGCGGAGACCATCGATGTGATCGATCCGGAATCCTGTGACGAGCCCCTTCGTTGCCAACCGTAACACCACCGCATGAACGGCATCGAACGTGATCGGGTCATCGATTCGAATTCCTACGAGATCGCTGATGGTGAAAAAGCGACGGTAGTTGATTTCCTCATTTGCCGTTAGCCAGAAGGCAAGTTCATACGCTTGGTCATTCAGGAGTTGGTCAAGGAGCAAGAATGTGGAGGGCACACCCCTGCGCCCACTGAACAGCCGAACATTCGAATCGACGAATCGTTTCACTTCGGCTGAGGTTGTGTAGAGGCGCCACAGGCGTTCTTTGATTGCTTCGCGATGCTGCCGGCGTTCTCCAGGCACTTCCGAAAGAGGAACAGACGGGCTTGGGATCTGAGCGACCGCCGCGAGAATCCCTTGAAACTCCTGCCAAGCTGGGGATTCAGGTCCCAGCGCTCGACGCAGGCGGTCTTGCCGGTATCCGAGAATTCTGCCATACGATCGCGTACCGACCGGGAGTGTGAAATCAAAATAGTTCAGAAAAAAACCGGTCTGAGAATACGAGAGCAGCAATTCCCGCCCTTCCAGGACCTGTCCATAGGGCTTGCCGAGAATCGGCAAGAGAACCCGATTCTCCAGCGATCGACTCGGGGGATGCCAATCCACGTCAAAATGTGCGGCGAACGTCGATCGGGCGCCGTCTTCCAGCAAGTCCATCCACCAGGGATTCTCGCTGTTGGCCGCCATGTGGTTTGGGACAATGTCGAGCAGCAACCCCATTCCGTGTTGCTGCAGTTCACGAACCATCGCATCGAATTCTTCGTCGGTCCCCAGTTCGGGGTTCAGGTGAGAAGGGTCGGTGACGTCATAGCCATGTGTGCTTCCGTGCTTCGCTTGCAATAAAGGCGACGCGTAGAGGTCAGTTATTCCAAGCTGATGCAGGTACGGAATGAGCTTTCTGACGTCGTTGAAGCGAAGATCCTGATTGAATTGCAACCGGTAGGTCGAGATCGGGATGTGTGGTCCGCCCATGATTGACTCTGAAGGTGGAAGCAGCAGCTTGGATGCTTTACACGGCGAAGTAGCATTTAGAAACTACTATAGATGTTGATATAGACGAAAGCTCTTAGGCTGAACCGTTTGGCCTTCTGACCTATCGCTCGCTGTACCGGGCCCCATCCATTTGCTGTCGGCAGAATCGAGAACCAATCGCCAGTCTTTTGATGGACGCGAAACCCGGACCTTCTGCGGCTCCATTCCAAAGTTGAAGATCATAAACACTTGATCTTTTTTGTATTTTCGGACTACTTGTAAGCAGTCTTGAGCCTCCTCAGCTGTAACTTCCAGAATCGAGGCATCCGGCTCGTTCAGCGCCGGCAACGTTTTTCGCAGGTGGATGAGTTCACGGTAGAACCGCCACATTACTTGATGAGAGCCGTTTCGGCGCAGATCGTGATCGAGCTTCGATCGCAAAAAAGTATCTTCGGCCTGCGGATCGGGTGGCGACCCTTGCCCATGAAACGCAGCAAACTCCTTCGTTCTGCCGTTTCGCACAGCTTGTGCCAGCGCGGGATCCTGGTGGCTCGTAAAGTACAAAAAGGGTGCGAGCTCTGCGTATTCTTGTCCCATAAATAACAACGGCACGTACGGCGAAAGGAGAACGCATCCGGCTGACAACTTTTGTGCCTCGAACGATAGCAACGAGCTAGATCGCTCCCCGAGCATGCGATTTCCAACTTGGTCGTGATTCTGAGAGCACACTACCAATTGCGAACGATGAATTGTCTTGGGTGAATTGCCGTGACGATGCTGGCGATATTCGGAATACTGTCCCGTATAAACGTAACCCTGCCGAAAAGCTTTCTCCAGGTGACGAAGACTTCCGAAGTCCTGGTAATATCCGACTCGTTCCCCGGTTTGTAGACTGTGCAGAGAGTGGTGAAAGTCGTCGTTCCACTGTGCATGTAAACCGTAGCCTCCGCCCTCTCGCGAACCGACAAAGCGCGAATCATTCAGGTCAGTTTCAGCGATCAGATGGATGCGACGGTTCGTTCGCCTCGCGAACTCATCAGTTGCGGCGCTTAGCAGCGCCAGAAAAGGCTGAGCACTTCGATCAAAGATGCCATGGATTGCATCGAGCCGAAGGGCATCGATATAGAAATCTTCCAGCCATCCGATCGCATTTTCGATGAAATAACGAACTACTTCGTCACTCTGCGGACCATCGAAATTGACGGCGTCGCCCCAGGGCGTTCTATACCGGTCCGTGAAGTATGGTCCGAAGTCCAACAGAACGTTTCCTTCGGGACCGAGGTGGTTGTACACAACGTCAAGTACAACGGCGAGACCAACTGCATGGCACGCGTTGACCACTCGCTGCAGCGCGAATGGGCCGCCGTAGGTGTTTTGCACCGCGAATGGAAAAACGCCGTCGTAACCCCAGTTTCGATCTCCCGAAAACTGTGCCATAGGCATGAGTTCGATCGCCGTAATTCCTAGAGATTTCAAATCAGCGAGGTGGTCTGTTATCGCATCCAGAGTTCCTGTCGATGTGAAAGTACCCACATGCAGTTCGTACAGGATGTAATCTTTCAGCGCTAACCCCCGCCACTCCGGGTCAGTCCACGGTCCCTTGCTCAGGTCGACTATCTGTGACGGCCCGAATACGCCTTCGGGCTGGTATCGAGAGGCCGGATCCGCACGTTCCTTCTGGCCGTCAAGTCTGTACATGTAGCGTGTGTTCGGCTCTACACCCGAAATCCGTCCAGTGTGATAGCCTCGGTTCTCAGGCGAGAGGGTGAACGTGCGTCCACTATCGATGAAGCTCACTCCGACATTTTGCACGCGTGGGGCCCAGACCGTGAATTCGCATTCGCCGTTGTGAGCCGGCAGAGCGCCGAGACGTGAGCTGGGCACACGCTGGCTGGCTGCCTCGGCGATGGAATTCTCTGGTTGTGTTCCAGCCGTGACCACTGCACTATTCTTCCTATGTTGAGACGTAATCAACTATCCAAATCCATCCTACGGATGTTCGGCATCCAGTGATCCCCTTACGCGATTGGGAACAACTCTGTATTTACAAATCCGGGGTTGCGCACTGATTCTAGATCCATCCATCGCTCAGGGCAGTCATAGAGAGAAGGAAACAAAGGTCATCATATGCCTTCAACGACAAGCACCGGGCTTACACCGGCGCGCACTCCATTTGAGTTCAAATCTGCGGCTCCCTTGCTCTTCATCGAGCGCGAACAGGCGAGCAATCTAGAGGAATTGTTGCAAGCTTTGCAAACGTGTCCGGATGGTTCCATCTTTCAACACACCTTCCGCACTCTCGAAGAACATCATTTCATCAAAGAGGGCTTCTCCAACGACTTCGCCCACTGGGCTTACACCGATTTGAGAGAAGTAGGTCTGGGTGAGCGATTGACAGGATTAGATGTTCGCGAATTCACGTCGATCGCCAAACTACGTGAGCGCTTGATCCAGATTGTCGAGGAATTTCGCGCGGCAACGCCAAGTGCGGAAGAAAGTACCTCCAAGACGCCGTTTTACTTTTGTTCCTCCAAAATCACGGTGTTGCCGACCGAGCATAGTGCCACCACGCTTGCCGAGTTCATCGATGGGCTAAAGCAAGTCAGCCTTCACTCGATCCACTACCACTTCATCGAAGCCCGTCTTCGGCGAGAACTCGAGACCAATGACTTTTCCATCTGGCTGCGCAGAGATTTGGGGCTCGAGCAGGAAGCCAAGCGGCTCAACCAGATCGACATCTACACATCTACGCTGGAAGGCGTTCGTCGCAAGATCCTGCAGACCTTGCAAAAGGTCGGGTAACCGAGATCGAATGAGGAGAAAATGACAGATCCCGTCCATTCCAAAATTGAGCCGCTCCAGGCTGGCTCGGCCGGTGTAAGGGTCGACGAAAACGCAAAAGATACAGCGTCCGGTCAGGTTCGCACGCGCCGCAAGCCACAAATCTCCGACACACCTCCAGCGCCACCGCCAGCCCCCACCCTCGCAGACTACGAGCCCATCATCGGCAAATCTCAACTAGACGAACTTCGGTTCGTGGCCCGTCCATTGCAGGGTAAGCGCGTGAAGATGGTCAACTCGACAGCAATGGGCGGCGGTGTTGCGGAAATGTTGAATCGCCTCGTGCCTCTTCTGGACGAATTAGGCGTTAAGACTAGTTGGGAGGTTATCACCGGTGGAAACGACTTCTTTGAGGTCACAAAGGGGTTTCATAACGCGCTGCACGGTGCCGATTTCGCTTTGACGCCTGTCGGCCGCGAAGTCTTTCTGAGGAATACCGAGCAGAATCGCAAGCGAATGTCCTTCGACGAGGACTTTGTCGTTATCCATGACCCGCAACCTGCGGGGTTGATTGCCTCCAAGTCAGGTTCTTCCCGCTGGGTATGGCGTTGTCATATCGATTTGTCTCATCCGAACCCAGACGTTTGGGGCTTCCTTCAGCCCATGGTCGACAAGTATGACGCCGCCGTTTTTTCGTCGCCTGCGTTTGCGCGGCGGCTCGCAATCCCGCAAGCTCTTTTCTATCCATGTATCGATCCGCTCTCCGATAAGAACAAGGACCTGGACGAAAGCTACATTCAAAGTGTTTGCGACAATTTCGGCGTAGATCGCCAACGTCCGATCGTTACCCAGATATCGCGCTTTGACCGGCTAAAAGACCCGCTGGGTGTGATTCAGGCCTATAAGATGGCGAAGAAATACGTCGACTTCCAGTTAGTTCTTGCCGGTGGCGGGGCAACTGATGACCCAGAGGGTGCAGTCGTTCTTCGAGAGGTAAATGAGGCCGCCGGCGAAGATCCCGACATCATCATCCTCGATTTGCCACCATGGTGCGCCCTCGAAATCAATGCGCTCCAGCGAGCCTCAACCATCGTCGTGCAGAAATCCTTGAAAGAGGGGTTTGGCCTCACGGTCACGGAAGCGCTCTGGAAGGCGAAGCCCACCATCGCCAGTTCCGTGGGTGGAATTCCAACCCAGGTGATCGACAAGCATACCGGAGCGCTCGTTCACTCGGTCGAAGGATGTGCATACCAGATTCGTTATTTGCTCACTCATCCTGAGTTCGGAACTCAACTCGGCAAGAACGGGCGCGAGCACGTAAAAGAAAACTTTCTCATGACGACAAACGCGCGGCGCTGGGTGCTGCTTTTCGGAATTTTGTCAGGAGCGACTGCGTAGAGCAGGAGGACCAAACCTGCTTGAATGATCGCTGCCTTCTTGGCAACGACCTTCTTGCCATTGGAGCACATTATGAGCGTTCCCTGACCCGTGCCAACACAGAATTCGCTACTGTGGGTACCAGTTGAGCTCTCGGACCTCAATGCCCGTCCCCTCAAGGCCTTTCTTGAAAACTCCAAGATCCGAGCCGCGATAGTGATAAGGAATCACAACTTTGGGGTGGAACGCCTTCACAGCAGATGCCGCTTCATCGGGTGGCATGGTGTAGGGAAGATTCATGCACACAAAAGCGACGTCGATATTCTTGAGAGCGCGCATCTCAGGCACGCCTTCGGTGTCGCCCGAGAAATAGAATCGCATGCCGCCGTAGGTGAGCACATAACCGTTTCCTCGCCCTTTGTCGTGGAAGAGCTTGCCGGGTTCCGGTCCTCGCGTCAGGTTGTATGCAGGAATCGCCTCAATGGTCCACCCCTGCCACGATTTGCTTTGTCCATTTGCAAGCGGGGTCGCATTCGTGACCGTCTTGGTCACGGCAGGCGCCGCAATGATCTCCGTTCCCGACTTGCTGATCGCGGCAATCGAGGAGGGATCCATATGGTCTTGGTGGATATCGGTAATCAAGATGAGATCGGCCTTGGGCAAGTCGCCGAGCTTTGCCGGCTTCGCCGGATCGAGATAGATCGTCTTTCCTCCCGCTTCAATCAATGTGCTCGCGTGATAGAGCGGTGTGATCTTGAGAGTTCCCGCGGAAGTCGAAAAAGTTTGAGTGTCGGCGGCAATCGCGAAACCTGCCAACAGAAATAAGCTTGCAAGGACAATCAGTTTCATCGCGACCTCGTTTGATAATCGGACGTTTAGGGTTGGGCGAAGTGGGCACATCAGAGATAGCGCGAGCGCCTGCTGTACGTCAAGGCAGCACATTCGCAATTTTCAATCGAACTTGCGCGCTGCCGCAGCGGTCCACGCCGAACCTCACCCTCAAATGTTCATGGCATGACCGGCAGTATTAGATGCGAGGGCATAGCCGGCGAGCAGTAAACCCGCTGCGTCGCGCTTACAAAATCTGACGCCGCCGCCTTGTAGATGCTCGGCACAAACTTCTGCGGATTCCGATCAATAACCGGGAACCACGTCGACTGAATTTGGACCATGATGCGATGGCCTTTCAGAAAAACATGGTCATGGTCCCGCAGAGGGATTTTCCATTCCGTGGGCTTGTTGGGAGCAAGCGCATGTGGCGTCTCGTAAGCTGTTAAATAGCGCCCCCGACGCACTTCCATCGCGATCGGCAATTCGTAGCCGTTCATTGACTGCGCGTATTGTCCCGGCTTTGGTCCGTCTTCTGCATCCCACGAGCTTTTCTGCGTGTTTTCTGGATAAACATCAATAAGTTTGACGACGAAATCGCTGTCAGTTCCCGACGTTGCGGCGAAGAGGTTTGCTTCGAGTGGACCTGTAATCGTTAGATCATTATCCAGCGGTTCACTGACAAAGGAAAGCACATCAGGGCGGCGATCGACGAAACGCTGGTCGGCCATTTCCCAGGTCTGCCAGTCGCCGCCCGGGTAGGTCGGCGAGATAGGACGCAGGCGATACGGCACGGGATTCGCGGGATCCGAAACATATTCCCGGTAGGCTCGACCAGTTTTGGAGGCGGTTGGCGCATTGAACGACAGTTTCCCATCCGCGCGGAGATACAGCTTAGTCGGCTTCGCATCTTTCGGCGGCCATGCAGGGTACGTCCGCCACGTGTTCGAGCCACTTTGAAACGTCGACGCCTGCCATGCCGGCTTCTCGCCTTTGCCATGCAGGTAGAAGCGGAAAAAGGGGGCCTCGATGTTCTCGCGAAATTCACGAGCGGTCTCATGTCCTCCGAACGAGACCAGCCCGATACTCTCGGCCTTGTCGGTTCGCCACTGTCCATGAAACCAGGGGCCCGCCACAATAAAGTTGGTGTGCTCCGGATCGCTTTCTTCAGCGTGCCGGAAAATCTGCCAAGGCCCCCACGGATCCTCCTGGTCCCAAAATCCGGCCACGTTCAAATTGGGCACGGTCGATGAGTGCAGTTGGCGCACCCACGCTTCCTTCTTCCAGAAGTCGTCGTAGTCAGGATGGTCGACACTCGAATTCCAGTAGGGAATCGAGCCATGCAGATATTTCGCATTGATATTCGAGAGCGGGCCGAGATCGAGGTACCACTGGTACGTGTCATACGTTTCGAAATCGAAATGGGTGTTTTTGTTCTTGTCGGCCTGCTCCATCACGGCATATTCGAAGTCGTAGCTTTCGCGCAGTGCTCCAAAGCGATGATCGTCGTCGTTCATCCACTGATCCACCGGTGAAGCCTGCTCGCTAACAGCTTTCAGTGCCGGATGCGGATGTAAGAGCGGAAGCGCCGCCGTCAAACCTGAATATGAAACCCCGAAAATGCCGACGTTGCCATTGTTGTCAGGAACATTCTTTACGAGCCAGTCGACCGTGTCGTAAGCGTCGGTTGTTTCGTTCGCTGCCTTGGGATCGTTGAGGTCGACCCACGAAGAGAGCATGAATTCGCCCTCAGATTTGAAGCGCCCCCGCAGATTCTGGATGACAAAGATGTAGCCATCCGCTGTCAGCTCTTTCAAATTCACCGGCACCTTCTCGGGAGCTTTGTCAGGAACTCCGTAAGGAGTTCGACGCATCAGAATTGGGAGCCGACCCTCTTGGTCCACAGGTGTGAGAATCACCGTCTGCAGGTGGGTACCATCACGCATCGGAATCATCACTTCCTGAAACTTGAATGGACTTGCCGCTGGCACAGTGTGCGGCGCCGGCGCTGCGGATTGCGCGAAAGCCGAACCGAGTAGTGATAAAACCGCGACCGACCGGGTGATTAGGTACACCGGTCCTCCGAAAGGCTCAGTCTGGTGTTGGAAAGCGTCTGCGAGTCGCTTGCGGAGAATTTCGGGAACACAGGCGCGCATCATACGGGGAGCTACTCGGCAAAGTCAATGCATGAGCCACGTAGGAATCGCAGGTCAGCATCATGCAATCGGCGAGGCGTACATAATCCGGTGCCCGTCAACAGTAACCAAGCCAAACTCTCGCATTCCCCAAGGCTCGTTGCGAATGGTCTTGCAGACTTTGGCCCCTACCGCTCGAACCGCATCATAAAAACGATCGATGTCCTCGATTTGCAGATAGGCGTAGTACGAGTGATTCCCGAGTTCCGTGGGGTGGAGCGTATTCGGGCATTCACCCGCCATGATCGTGCAGGCGCCGCAGTGATAAAAAAGCCATCCTGGATCCGGTATCGTTTCGATAGCGAATCCGAGAACATCCCGGTAGAACGCAGCTGAGGTCTTCAGGTCGTGAACGGCGATGACAAATCGTGTTTTGGAGATTTTTGGCATGCCTTAGCGTCCTCGTCCGAGCTATTTATCACGCTGACTGCCCCCTCTGCGGCAGCTCTTTCACTACTGTTACCCGCCCGCGATGGCACCCACAACAAAGAAAGGTTCTTTCCCAGACGCGACCACTTCGGGCAGAGGCTTATCGGTCGGCTCGTGCGACCAATCTTCCTCAGATGCAAAGAAGCGCAGGAACGCGCGACGCTGCAGCGTGTCATGATCACGAATTGTTCCCCGAAGCATCGGGTATCGCTCCTCGAGCGCATCCAGAACGGACGCAATCGTGATCGGGACGGCAACGTCGAGCATTACCTCACTGGCCGCATGCGCAAGAGTCCGTAGATGAGGAGGTAAAATTACGCGAATCATATCTTGATCGTCGATAGTAGCGCCGATGTGCGGTCGACAGTACGCCCGACAGCGCCTAGGCCAGCGTTTGCACCTCCACCGAGAACACTGCCGGCAAATCACGCACAATCGGATTCCAGCTATCGCCCGCATCCCGCGAGGCATATACCTGCCCCCCGGTCGTGCCAAAGTAGATCCCGCACTCGTCAAGAGAATCCACCGCCATGGAGTCACGCAGCACGTTCACATAACAGTTCGCCTGCGGCAACCCATTCGTCAGCGGCTCCCACTCGTTCCCACCGGTACGGCTGCGGTAAACGCGCAATTTACCGTCGGGCACGTAGTGCTCACTGTCGCTCTTGATCGGGATCACATAGATGGTTTCTGGCTCATGGGAGTGCACATCGATCACGAATCCAAAATCAGTCGGCAAGTTGCCACTGATTTCCCTCCAGTTGTCTCCAGCATCGTCACTACGCATCACGTCCCAGTGCTTCTGCATAAAAAGAACACCCGGTCGGGAAGGACTCATGGCGACGTGGTGCACGCAGTGACCCACCTCGGCAGTTGGGTCGGGTATGTATTGGGACTTTAAGCCTCGGTTAATCGGTTTCCAGGTCTTGCCGCCGTCATCAGTGCGGAAGGCGCCCGCCGCCGAAATCGCAATATAGATGCGGCCCGGATCTTTGGGGTCGAGAATGATTGTGTGTAAGCACATGCCTCCCGCACCCGGTTGCCACTTTGGTCCGGTCCCATGACCGCGTAGGCCGGGAAGTTCGCTCCAGTTCTTTCCGCCGTCAGTCGAACGGAACAACCCAGCGTCCTCCACTCCTGCGTACACCGTATCTGGTTCAGTCAGCGAAGGCTCAAGGTGCCAAACTCGTTTGAATTCCCACGGATGTTGCGTGCCGTCGTACCACTGGTGCGTTGTCAGCGGCTTGCCCGTCTCCGAAGAGGCGTCGTACTTGAACTTGTTGCTATCCGCTTTGGGCATTCCGCCGGGAGCAGTCTTCTCGCCTGGAGGCGTACCCGGCTGATGCCACGTCTTGCCGCCATCGTCAGACCGCTGAATAATCTGTCCAAACCACCCACTGGTCTGTGAAGCGTAAATTCGATTTGGATCTGCGGGAGATCCCTTGAGGTGGTACATCTCCCAGCCGGCAAAATGGGGCCCGCTGACGTCCCATTTTTCCCGTTTGCCATCGGATGTCAGAATGAATGCGCCCTTTTTCGTGCCTACCAATACGCGTACCTTGCTCATTTGCTCGCTCCTTTAAAAATGCGCTCACACTCGCACACGCAAGCTCACCCACGCGACTCCGCGTCGCAAAGCCTAAAGATGCCGCGGTGCCTAAACGCCAGCCGCTTTCCACAATCCCATCATTCGGCCATCGGGGTCCTTGAAAAGCGTGAACGATCCCATTCCTGGAACTTCCTGCTCCTCAATCAGTATTTCTCCACCGGCCGCTCGGATCTGATTGCGGTATTTGGCGAGATCGTCGACGTCGATGTATAGCGTCATGTTGCCGGGCCACGGTTCCGGCCTATCGGGTTTTACAATTCCGCCATTAATGCCCCCTTGGCCGCCCGTTTCCACCAGACTGTAATTCAACTCAGGCATGTGCTGGGCTTTCCATCCGAAAATCTTTTCATAAAACGCCGTTACTTTGGTTGGATCTCTTGATAGCAACTCCCAAAAGACTACTGGTCTACCCATCACAATCTCCTTGCTTGGAGGCACATTTCGCGCACTTACGATCTTGCCCTGCCGAGCAAATCTGCGCAACTTGACCGCTCAGCCCCCGTCTAGCTTCGCAGCGGAATCACGGCGCGAACGCGGTCATCTCGTAAGTACAGAGCTGCCCACACCAGCGCGCCAATAAATACCGGAAACGGAAACCATGGGCTACTCACCCGCACCATCGTAGCGGTTGCACCACCCAAGTATCCTGTCAGTAGAATAGCGCCGAGAACCGAAGTCCGTGGAATCAGATAAGCCACTAGACTGATGAACAAAACGGCTCCGATCGGAATGACGACACTCTCGGAATATCCTAGCTGCACCGTGCCCTCAACCGCAGCGCGAGCTTTCACCAGCTTGATTGTGCTATCGAACAACAAGAACAACGCTACCAGAGCGGTAAGCACGCGCCCTCCCCAGAGCATGACTTTCGAGCTTCGAGGTTCTGACGTAACCGAGTGCATGAACACTTTCCTTTCCAAGAACTGGGTAGACGGCTTCGAAGCAGCCTTGTGATGCGGTTCTCATCCTACCGCCTGCCCGAATCCCAACCACTTTCGGAGGTAGCTCATTTGGCCTAGATGATAAGACTCGTGAAAACAAAGTAAACCGATGGCTCCTCCCACCGTTCCATCAAGGGAAGGTCTTTTCTTTCAGAACTTGCTGTGCCAGCACCTCTGCCGAGGCGTTTGGTAGTGCAGCGGTGAGTTTCTCTGACACTTCCTTCCACGCCCGCTGGATCTCGGCAACGCTCGGATATTGCTCTGCTGCCACCAACTTCGCACCGCGCGCAAAAAGACTGGTCCACGGAGCCGCCCATTCCACGCCAAGATACTTCGGGACGAAGGCAGGGTGCACAACCACGTGGCCCGCTGTGCAGAGAAGATGATTCGAATCGGTATCCGGTTGCGTAAGCCATTGTCCATCGGGAATTCCGCGCGTCGCTTTTTCGAAAAGCGAACTGTTGGCTGGGAACATGCTGGCGATCGCGGAAAAATCCGTATTCACAATCTCTCCTTTGACACGTTTCGCCTGCGGGCGAGGCTGCGAGCCACATCGCTGTTAAATTGTGGAATGAGTGGAGTTGTGTCGCCGCTCTCCCATCGCCGGCGTACCTCCTCGAGGATCTCCTGCCGGTTCTTTTCCATCCGCAGAAGTAACGAGCACGACGCTCCGGCCGGTTCGTGTCGAGCGCCCCAAATCAGCAGATCCAGCATGACCGGCGCCAGATCAATGCCCTTTTCTGTGAGTCGGTAATTGATGCGACGGTTATCCGTTTCCTCGTGTTCAGCGGTTATGATGCCTGACCTCTCGAGCTTCTGAAGGCGATCTGCGAGGATGTTGCTGGCAATCCCTTCTCCAGCTTCCAGGAACTGCTTGAATGTGTGATAGCCCCGCACCATCAGGTCGCGCACAATGAGCAAGGACCAGCGATCCCCGAATACTTCCAACGACACGCTAACAGGGCACCCCGACCGGCGGTGCACACTGGGTTTCCTGGGCACAAAACCGACCTTACAACAAGTAAATTGCAAAATGCAAGTGATCGATCGGCCAAGAAATCTTTGGTTACGGAGCGAATGGTTACGCGACAAGTGAGAGTCACAAAACACCCACAACAGAGCTTGCGGCCGTAACGCCACTGTAACCAGAGCACCGTAATCTCCCCCATCCTGCATTCGCGCGATAGAGTGAATCATCCCCAGACGATGATCCCATTTGAAGCAGCGGGTGCGGTGGTGTTGGCAGGAGCCCTTCTCCTCGCCCTGAAATATTTGATCGACTATTTGCGTCGAAAGAGACACTAGTCGTCCACCCTCACGTGAAAGATGGACGGACCGCTCAGCGTCCCCGATCAGCGCGCAAGAAATTTCCTGCTACTGACCCCTCAGTTCACATCTCAAGAAGCTTGCCCCTGGAAGGCCTCGCAGCATGACCGCTGCATCAAGGGCTTACCATCATGAATCCAATGGGAGTACATTCCTAACGGTTCGAAGGAGCGGGGACTTGAAACAGCACCAATTCGTAGTCATGCGCTCGGCAGCGTTATTTTTGTTCACTCTTCTCGCGTCCGGCTTGACCTCGGCGCACGCGCAGAATGCAAAATTTCATAATGCGCCCGCCTCGGCGAAGAGCACGAAAAACCCGTACGGAGGCCAAACCGATGCGGCAGCGGAAGGCGCAAAGCTTTACACAAGAAACTGCGGCTCTTGCCATGGTGTTGGTGGGCGTGGAACCGGCAACGTCCCAGCGCTGAACGCGGCTTCGAAGAAGTCGATCACCGATGGTGAGATTTTCTGGTACGTCACCAAAGGTGATGTTGACAACGGTATGCCTTCCTGGAAGGCGCTCCCGGAGGCACAACGCTGGAAGATCATCACCTACCTGCGAACGCTAAAAACTTCGCCAATTGCTACAGCGGCCTCTGCTCCCGCGGCGGAGAATGTGCCTGCCACGGAAAAAAATGAAGCTCCCCTACCATCGCCGCCGTTCGTTGATTATCGTCTGGAAGCTCCGGGAAGGATCCACAAAGTGACGATAAACGATCTTCCTGAACCGTATGCAACGAAGTCCGCGAGTAACGGACCACAAGTGGTGGCACGCCCGCAAAATGCCTGGCCGGAGGCTCCCGATGGATTCAAGGTCGAGCAATTTGCTAGCAATCTGGACAATCCGCGCTTGATGCGGACTGCACCCAATGGCGACATCTTTCTCGCAGAGATGAAAGCGGGAGACATCAAGGTATTCCGGGGAATGACTGCGGACGGCCACCCGCAACAAGCCGAGGTATATGCAAAGGGGCTGACTCAGCCGTTTGGAATCGCCTTCTATCCTTCCGGGCCGAATCCGGAATGGATCTACATCGGCGACACGGACGCGGTTTTGCGGTTTCCCTACACGAACGGTGACTTGCACGCGCGCGCCGCTGCACAACACATCGCGGATCTCCCCAACGGCGAAGGCCACTCCACGCGAGACATTCAATTTTCCCCTGACGGGCAAACGATGTACGTTTCGGTCGGATCCGCTTCCAACGTGGATGATCCGGATACGACGCCGGAAGAGAAAAACCGCGCGGACATTCTTGCCTTTCATCCTGATGGCTCGAATATGCGTGTGTATGCCTACGGAATTCGCAATGCCGTGGGCCTTGCGGTCGATGATAGCGGCAGGCTGTGGTGCTCGGTTAACGAACGCGACGGCTTAGGCGACAACTTGGTGCCGGATTACATCACCCATGTGCAGGATGGTGGGTTTTATGGATGGCCGTGGTGGTACATGGGCGGTCATCAGGATCCGCGCCACAAGGGGAAACATCCGGAGCTCAAGGACAAGGTGATTACGCCCGATGTTCCGCTCCAGCCACACAACGCTTCTCTAGAAATCACGTTCTACCGCGGCCAACAATTTCCTGCCGAATATAAAGACGATCTCTTCGCTGCCGAACACGGCTCATGGAACAAGTCGATACGCACCGGATACGAGGTGATCCGCGTGCCTCTGCACCAGGCTGGCCGTCCCTCGGGAGAGTACGAAGATTTTCTGACGGGATTCGTCGTCGACAACGGCCACGTCTGGGGACGACCGGTCGGCGTTACCGTCGCGCCAGACGGATCACTGCTGGTCAGCGATGACGGGTCAAATTCGATTTGGCGAGTGAGCTACGTTGGGAACAAAGCCGCGCAAAACCACTAATCCTTGGCGAAGCATGATCGACATGTCGTCAGCAGTTCTCTGAAATGGTCTTCTGCGGCGCGTATCGGCAAGCTCGCTCTAGAGTCACACGAACTCAATCAACACAATCTCCGGATTGCTGCCCAACCTCAATGGCGGACCCCATGTGCCCACACCGCTGGTGGTATAAACACTCATTTTTCCGGCCTGCGCGAGGCCATATGTAAACGGTCCAAAGATCCTTCTCGTGAACCAAGTGAATGGGAGGACCTGACCACGATGAGTGTGACCGGAAAGCTGTAGCGAGACTCCTGCCTGTTCCGCCACGTCTAAAGCATGCGGTGCATGCGAGAGCAGGATGCTGGCCTGCGTAGGATCGATTCTGGTGCGCTCAAGAACGGCACGAAAACGATTCGCGTTCGTCGTTGCACTGAAATGCACTCCTACAACTTGCAGCCCGTCAATAACGGCCTTCTCGTTGTTCAGAACCCGCACTCCGGCACTGCGAATTCCGTCGAGATATTTGGACGGGTCCGTAAATTCCTCGTGATTTCCGGTCACAAAGTAGGAACCGAACCTCGGATGAAACTCGCTCCAGGGCTCGGCCAGACTGACTGGTTCGACATGCGTCCCGTCGTATAGATCTCCCGTGATGAACACGACATCCGGCTGCGTGCGACGAACCTTTGCCACCACGCGCCGCATGAATCCAGCCCCGTTCACGTGACCAAGATGGACATCCGAGACCAGCGCTGCCACCCGGCCTCGCCAGTTGGAAGGAAGATTGGAAAGCTTCACCGCGATTCGTTTCACGCGAATCCAACGTGCATTCACAATCCCAACGACCCCCGTAAAGGCCGCCGCTCCAAAGCACAATCCCGCAACCATTGGCCGATTCACCCAGCGACCCATCGCAGCAGTGACAAGATAGACGAGCCAACTGGCAGAGGCCGCCAGAAAAAAGAAATTCAGAAAGCCCAGCCAGACTGCTGCGATGCGATAAAGAACTCGCACGATCCCGTTATTGAAGCGATGGGCCAGCAACGTGGTGCCCACGAAACTCACCGAAAAGATTGCCAGTGCAACCCGAAGTCCTCCCGCGAGGTGAGCGTCCAAAGGGGGCCAAAACGATATCCAGGTTTCGTAAATGAACCAGTGACCGAGGAGCAAAATCGCCTGCACTATCGCCACGAAGCCCGCGATACGTCCACGCAAGCGCGCAGGTTCGCTGGCCACTCGCGTGCGGGTGATTAGCTCAGGTTCACTTTTCGAGGAAGTTTCCACGCCGCGCGTAATTCCACGTTGAGCGCGTGTATGAGTGAGACCATCGCCGTATGAGCTCATTTTGGTTATGAAAATCTCGCTGCGCCGATAGCCAAAATCGCCTCTGGCGCACATAAATATGTCCTTAATAGATGCAGACAATGGGAGGAAGGGTGCCGCAAATCAACTCGAGCCGCTTTGGATGAGAAGTACCAGCGTATTCATCGCCATCCGAGATAGACATACCGAAGAATAAAGAGAACGGTCAAAATCCACACCAGCAAATTGATCTCTCGAAACTTTCCCGACGCGATTTTGACAATCGTATACGAGATCAACCCAAGGCTCAGCCCTGTAGCAATGCTAAAAGTCAGCGGCGTGGCGAGCATCGTGATGAACGCCGGCACCGCCTCGCTGAAATCGCTCCACTCGATATGCGAAATAGACTGTGTCATGAGCGCGCCGACCACGATAAGCGCCGGCGCGGTTGCGTAGGCTGGGATCGCCGCTGCCAGCGGCGAGCAGAACATCGCTGCCAGAAAGAAGACTGCCACGAACACATTGCTCAGGCCTGTGCGCGCACCTGCGGCCACCCCGGCCACACTCTCGATGTAGCTCGTTACCGTCGAGGTTCCTGTCAATGATCCAAATAAGGTTCCCGTCGCATCCGCAATCAGCGCACGCCCGACGCGCGGAATCTTGCCGTCCTTAATGAAGCCCGCTTGCTCACAAACACCGACAAGTGTGCCCACGTTATCGAACAAATCAACGAATAAGAATGCGAAAAGAATCTCCAAAAAGCCCAGCTTCAGGGCGCCGCGAAAATCGAGTTGAAGAAACGTGGAGGAGGGATGCGGCAAGGAAAGAATGCCCGTCGGCCAGTGAGCAATCCCACGCAGAATGCCGAGCAGTGTGGTCGCGAAGATGCCAATCAAAATGGATCCGTTAATCTTGCGAGCCATTAGGACAATTGTCAACGCGAGCCCGAAGCAGGCTGTTTGTACCGCCGAATCTCCGAAACTGCCCAATCCAACGTAGGTAGCCGGATTCGCAACCACCAGCTTCGCATTTCGCATGCCGATAAAGGCGATAAACATCCCAATACCCGTGGCCGTGGAATGCTTCAGGCACGAGGGCATACCATTGACAATCTGCTCGCGCACCCGCGTCACCGTGAGCAAAAGGAAAACGCTGCCGGAGAAGAAAACGACCGCCAGCGCCGTTCGCCACGGCACGTGCATGCTCAGACACACTGAGTAGGTGAAGTAAGCATTCAGGGACATTCCCGGCGCGAGCGCAATCGGATAGTTCGCAGCCAGACCCATCACCAGCGTGGCCACCGCGCCCGAGATGCACGTGGCGAACACGACGCCCTCCACCGGCATTCCTGCTTGCGAAAGAATCTGCGGGTTAACGACGATGATGTAGGCCATCGTCACAAATGTGGTGAGCCCGCCCAGAAATTCCTGACGAACCGAGGTTTGGTTTTCAGAGAGCCGGAAATAGCGGTCGATCAATCATTGCCTCGATTGTGAATGATCTCTACAGAAATCTGTCGGCTAGTAGGGGACTTTGTTGAGCTTCTGCTTCCAGGTGTGAAAGCTCGCGAGAGCCTGTTCACGCATCATCTGCACCATCGGAATGGCTCGTCCGCTCAGTGGCTTATCAATCTCGCGATAGATGAAAGAGTCATCGAATCCAGCTTCCGCCGCATCCGCGGCCAGACCGCCGTAGTAGACGCGCGCGAGCCTGGACCAGTAGATCGCCCCTAGGCACATCGGGCATGGCTCGCACGAACTATAAAGCTCGCAGTCTTTAAGTTCGAAGCCGCCGAGCTTTGCGCAGGCCTGTCGAATTGCGACAACTTCTGCATGCGCCGTCGGATCGTTGGTCGCGGTGACTCGATTCACCCCTTCGGCCACGATGGTGCCGTGTTGCACGATGACGGCGCCGAACGGGCCGCCTTGACCGGAAATAACGTTGTCGAGGGAAAGCTGAATGGCGCGAGCCATGAAAGGATTGTCCATGGGATTGTTTTCGGTGAATGCGTATAGTCAGCGGTATGCTGGTGTCAACAACCGTGAGTTCATCCGCACATCGGTCGACATGGACCCGCCCGCAGCCGTAATCGCTGAGCAGCGAGTATAAGCTGGAATTCTAAAATCGGTAAGGGTGTTTTGTATTTGAACAAACCCTTACCATGATTGAAAAGAGTGTCGCTTCCAGATAGGCTTTGCCTCAAACTCGGTTCGGCAGGAGCGCAGATTTGGGGTTGCAGGCCTTAGTGTCCCGCCGTGTGGTTACGCCACAAGGCGTTCGGCCAGGAGCGGTGCTGGTGGAGGCAGATCGGATACGCGGTCTTGTGACTTCGAGCGAAATTCCTTCGGACTTCAAGGTTGAGGACTTCGGGAGCGCTGCCTTGCTACCCGGCTTGGTGGACTCGCATGTCCACATCAACGAACCGGGCCGAACTGACTGGGAAGGCTTTAGCACGGCGACTCGCGCAGCTGCTGCTGGCGGGTACACCATGTTGGTTGATATGCCCCTCAACTGCGTGCCGTCGACCACAAATGTGTCGGCGCTTGATGCGAAACGCCGGGCGGCACGCGGCCAATGTTCGGTGGATTGGGGGGCATGGGGCGGTGTGGTGCAAGGGAATCAGGGCGAAATCGACGCGCTGGCGAACGCTGGAGTGTTAGGCTTTAAGTGCTTCCTTGTACATCCCGGCGTCGAAGAATTCAGCATGGTGCGCGAAGCCGATTTGCGTAGCGCGCTTCCCCTCGTCGCGCAAACGGGGCTGCCACTCCTCGTGCATGCAGAATTGCCGGGGCCCATTGACACTGCGGCTCAGCGCTTGCGAGACGCGAACTGGAGTTGTTACACGACGTATCTGCAGTCGCGTCCGGACGAGGCCGAACTTCAGGCCATCCGGCTGATGCTCTCTCTTTGCCGGGAATACGGATTCCGGTTGCATATTGTGCATCTTGCAACTGCCCGAGCTTTGGAAGAGTTAAAGGCCGCCCGCCAGGAAGGTCTTCAAGTCACAGTCGAGACCTGTCCACACTACCTTCATTTTGAAGCAGAGAAGATCGCTGATGGAGCGACGCCATGGAAGTGCGCGCCGCCGATCCGCGAACATGAGAATCGAGAACGGTTATGGCAAGGGCTCCGAGATGGCGTCATCGATTTTGTTGTGACCGATCACTCGCCCTGTCCGCCCGCGATGAAGCGCAGTGGTGATGGCAATTTCCGCGATGCTTGGGGTGGTATCGCCAGCCTTTCGATTGCGCTACCCGTCATGTGGACGGAAGCCACGCAGCGCGGGTTCAATCTCTCTGACATTGCCCGTTGGATGTCGGAAAAGCCAGCCCAGCTTGCGGGATGCAACACACGCAAAGGACGACTTGCCGAGGGCTACGACGCAGATTTCGTCGTGCTCGACTCCGAAGCGGAGTTCACCGTCAGAGAAAATCGCTTGCATCATCGTCACCCGATCTCGCCATACCTCGGCGAGAAGTTGCAAGGCGTGGTGAAGAGGACCTATCTCCGCGGAAAGCTCATCTTTCAGGAGGGCACTTTTCCGGGAGAAACTTCAGGCCGGGAGTTTCATTAGTGACGTGTTACGCGTTCTCGTTGAAGCAGAATTGAACGTTAGACAGAATGGAACGGCGTGAATTCTGAACACATCGTCGGTGCATCGGTTCCCCGCAAAGAAGGCTGGGACAAAGTGACGGGGCGCGCCCAATACATCGACGACCTGTCACTCCCCGGAATGCTCTACGGCGCAACTGTGCGCAGCCGGGTCCCGCGAGGAAAAATCAAGAAGATCACGTTTGGCCCCGGCATTCCCTGGGACGAATTTGTGATTGTCTCGGCCAAAGACATCGCAGGGAAGAACTGTATCGCCCTCATCGCCGATGATCAGCCGTGCCTCGCGGACGGAGTGGTCAATCATCCGGAAGAACCGATTCTGCTGCTGGCGCACTCGAATCAACATATCCTCCCCAAAGCGGTAGAAGCGGTTGCCATCGAATATGAACCTCTCCCCGCATTGTTCACAATCGAAGAGAGCGAGCGTTTATACAACGTCATCTGGGGCGTCGACAACACCTTCAAGCGCTACCTGGTCGAGAAAGGAGATGTAGACAGCGTTTGGAAAGACGCCGACTTCATCGTTGAGGGCGAGTACACCACGGGCGCGCAGGAACAACTCTACATCGAGAACAACGGAGTGATTGCCAGCTTCGACCCAATTGGCGGTCTCACGCTCTGGGGATCGTTGCAGTGTCCCTACTATGTGCACAAAGCGCTGATCAAGCTTTGCGGCCTGCCGGAAAACAAGGTACGTATTGTGCAGACCGAGACCGGCGGAGCTTTCGGTGGCAAAGAAGAATACCCGTCCATGATCGGTGGGCACGCTGCTTTGCTCGCAATGAAGGCCGGGAGGCCAGTAAAGATTATCTACGATCGCATGGAAGATATGGTTGCCACTACCAAACGCCATCCTTCTCGCACGCGGCATCGCACCGCGGTGAGCCGCGAAGGCAAGATCCTCGGTGGGGAAATCGAATTTGTTGTCGATGGCGGCGCCTATACCACCCTTTCGCCCGTTGTCCTGTCGCGGGGCACTATTCATGCCGGCGGTCCATATTATTGGCCTAGTATCAGAATTCGAGGGAAAGCGATGGCTACCAACACCCCACCGCACGGCGCATTTCGCGGATTTGGAGCTCCCCAAAGCTTGTTTGCGATGGAGCGCCACATGGATCGCATCGCAGCCACCGTTGGTCTGTCGCCCATCGAAATTCGCAAACGAAACTTCCTGAAAACCGGCCAAACCACTGCGACCGAGCAGACGATTCAAGAACCGATCGATCTCGAAAAGCTCCTGGACCGCGGTTTGGAGCTCTCTGACTATCGCGCGAAGAAAGAACGCTTCCGCGGAGAAAATCAATCTGCAACGTGCAAGAAGGGAATCGGAATCGCCGCGTTCCTTCACGGCTCCGGTTTCACCGGTTCTGGAGAGCGTTACTTGGCATCGGTCGTGGGCGTCGAAGGTCGCGCTGATGGTCGTGTACGAGTGCTTGTATCGAGCACCGAGTTTGGACAAGGCACCAAGACCGTGCTCTGCCAGATTGCCGCCGAAACTCTGGGGATCCGATACGAAGATGTAGAAATCGCGCAACCAGACACCGACGGTGTGCCAAACAGTGGCCCCACCGTAGCGTCGCGTACGGTAATGGTCGTCGGCAAACTCGTGCAGTCGGCGGCGAAGGGCATTGCGCAGACGCTGATCACTGCAGGTCTGCTCCGTGACAGGTATTCGCCAGAAGAATTCCGTTTCGCCTGCGCGCAATACGTGAAACGGTACTCCCAGCTCAAATGTCTGGTGCAATATGAAGCTCCGCCCAATATCTATTGGGACGATGAAAAGTATCGCGGCGAAGCTTATGCAGCCTATTCTTGGGCGATTTACATCGCAGAGGTTTCGGTGGATCTGGCGACCTACAGCGTTACCGTCAACGACTTCGTGGCCCTGCAAGAGGTCGGAAAAGTCCTTCATCCAGTCCTCGCTCGTGGCCAAATCACCGGCGGCGTTGCGCAGGGAATCGGGTACACGTTATACGAAAAAGTTATTTGGCAGAACGGGCGCATGCAGAACGGTCAGATGACCAACTACATCATGCCGACCTCGGCCGATCTCCCGGCGATCCGTGTCTACTTCGAAGAACTTGGAAATGTCCACGGAGCGTTCGGTGCGAAGGGAATTGGCGAATTGCCCATGGACGGGCCTGCCCCGGCGATCGTGAACGCCATCGAGGATGCCCTCGGGATGCCTTTCAATTCAATCCCCTTACTCCCCGAAGATATTTTTCTCACACTCAGCGCGCATGTGCCGCCAAAAGAATGTCGTCTTCCCCAGGGAGTCCGATGAACGGTCCTCGCGGGCAGTGTGCAATCTCTCTTACCGTGAACGGTGAGGCGAAAACAATTCACGCATACCCGATGGAAAGGCTGTTGGATGTTCTACGCCAGCAGCTCAAATTGACGGGGACGAAGGAGGGCTGCGGAGAGGGCGAGTGCGGCGCATGCGCCGTCCTGATCGACGGAAGTTTGGTAAACAGCTGTCTCGTTCCAGTTTTGCAGGTTGAGGGCACGATGGTCGTTACCATCGAGGGCTTGGAACAGAATTCCCGTCTACCCAAACTTCAGCAGGTATTCCTCGATTGTGGTGGGGCGCAGTGTGGTATCTGCACTCCCGGCATGATCCTCGCGACCCATCACCTGCTCGCTCGAATCCCAAAACCTTCGCCGGAAGAAATTCGCGAATTCCTCGCCGGGAACCTCTGCCGATGTACCGGCTACGCACAAATTTGCGAAGCAGTGTCGAAAGCAGCTCAGCCGGAGGTCGCGAGATGAGGGCCGATCCGGTCGAATACGAGTTGATTGCTCCGGGTAATCTTCCTGAAATCCTGACATTGCTGAGCAAGCAACCTCATGAGTGGTTACCCATTGCGGGCGGTACCGACGTAATGGTTCAATACGCATCCGGAAGGCTGGCGCAGAAGAAATTGGTGAGTCTGTGGAATCTTCCGGAATTGAGGACCATTGAAATTGCCGAGGATGAGATTCGAATCGGTGCAGGCTGCACCTATACCGACTTGCGTCAGCATGAAATTGTGAACAGGGAATTCCCGCTGCTGACGACAGCGGCTCGCTGGACGGGCAGCATTGCCAATCAAAACCGTGGAACTCTGGGCGGAAATATCGTCAATGCGTCACCGGCAGCCGATTCCCTGCCAGCGTTGCTGGTGTATGAAGCGGAATTGATCCTTGCATCGGCCCGCGGAGAACGTCGGATTTCATACTTGGACTTTCACGTCGGCTACAAAAAGACGATGTTAGCGCCCGACGAACTGATTCACACGGTCTGTTTGCCGAGACGCTTTGAAGGGTATTGAAATAATTTCCA
>Ga0210409_10001359_pt1 | contig 32462 bp, 23 predicted proteins | sample IncBWH17MmetaG_FD_161649 | JGI IMG/M metagenome (GOLD analysis project Ga0210409, IMG submission 161649) | Forest soil microbial communities from Barre Woods Harvard Forest LTER site, Petersham, Massachusetts, United States - Inc-BW-H-17-M | ecosystem: Environmental > Terrestrial > Soil >...
GACCTTTAGCATTTCGGGGACCATCAGTCCGACCGCGGGCGGGAGCGGCGCAACAGTAATTCTCACCGGAGCGGCAGGCGCCACGACGACCACGAACAGCGCCGGCAATTACACTTTCAGTGGGCTAACAAATGGAGTGTACACCGTTACCCCTAACAATACTGGCTACACGTTCAGCCCAATCAGCCAGAGTGTCACGGTCAACACGGCAAACCTCACGGGAGTGAACTTCACCGCGACGGTGCAGCAAGTCCACTCGGTGGCGCTGACTTGGAACGCGAGTACCTCGACGGTGGCCGGGTACAATGTTTACCGAAGCACGGTAAGCGGGACAGGGTACACGCTGATCAATTCTTCTCTCGTTCCCGCACTAACCTACACAGACACGACTGTTGCTAACGGCACAACCTACTACTACGTAACAGCTGCAGTGGACTCTAGCGGCAACCAGAGCACTTATTCGAACGAAGTGTCAGCTGTTATTCCGTAACGTAGCCGTCGCTCCCCGCAGCTATTTCTCGGAAGTGTTTGGGGCTGCCCGCCGTTGCGCCACGACTTTCCACCCTCGTGTCGCGTAGAACCACACAAGGGCCTGTGCAAGCAGGGCCCCCAAGGCGTCGATAGCTACGTCGCGAGCTCTCGCCTCGCGCAATGGCACAAATGACTGGTGCCATTCGTCGAGACCAGCGTAGGCGACGGCAATGACCAGCGTGGTGAAGGCCCAGCTCGCGCGCCAACCGTTCCGTCCGGCGCGTACACCGCGAAAGACGGTGATACTAAATATGCCGAATTCGGTGATGTGTGCCATTTTGCGAATTCCCAGATGCAAGAGGCGAAGCATCCGGGGTGAAGCTCCAGGGAATAGCCAATGGAGCAGGGGGCTGATGACTCGGGCGGTTTCCTCACCGCTGAAATAGTGGGTAGAAAAAAGCGAGATCAAGATGGCGACAAGGATCGCAGGAAACCAGTAGAGGAGGCGTCGCTGTTTAGAATTCCGTTGATTCATGAGTCTTTCGCCACAGGCCCGGTGGCCCTACGGGTCTAGCCGAGCTGCCTCGAAAAGAGACGAGAAATAGAGATTCGCGACCCTTGGAAACGAGGCCCCAGTCTCAAGCGTATTCGACTTGCGCACGCAACTCCTCAAGATTAGTTCGGTAGTCCTCTTGTCCGCCGGGCAACTTCATTCCAGTGGAAATAGAGGCTTGCCGGTGAAAGCAGTCTCGTAGGGCTTCATACTATAGTCTAAACAGCGCCCAACGGCTCTCCGGAGTAGTCAATCTATTCCGGAGCTTTTCCCCCAAGCGGCCACTTTCGCTCTGCGTATCACCAAACCGCCAATTGAGCCAAGATCGCACCGAGTGTGTCGATGGCAACGTCTCGGGCCGAAGGGGCACGTCCTGGCACGAAAACTTGATGAATGTCATCTAAAGCAGCGTAGGCAGCGGTAATAATAAGAAGTGTTGCGACGGCCCATCTTAGACGCCAACCTTGACGTCCAGATCGGAACGCCCGGAATATGAGAATGCTGAAGATGCCGAATTCGATGAGGTGCATCATCTTGAGCATGCCCGTGTGAAGGCGATGCTGAAGATTGGGCGGAAGCAGTTGGTAACAGCCAGTGTAAGGAGGGAAGAATATACTTTCCAGTGTGGTACTCTCCGAATGACGGGTGGAAAAGACCGAGATCGTCGCAGCGGCTAAAATGGCCGGAATCCAATATCTGAAGTAGCGGAGCGCCTCAGTTTTTACTGATATTTCTCGGTTGGCCCTAGTGTTTAGCGACGATCCGAACTTTCAGCTTCGCATCGAAGGACACACCTTCGATAATTTCTCGGGATAAAAGTTAGCCTCCGGAGAGTTCACTCAGAGCCCGGGAAGCCTTTTCGGCTGATGGAGCATGCGGGTTCAGACGAATGGATTTCTCGAATTCGCTCCGAGCGCGTCCTAAGTCGTCCAACTTTTTGTATGCCATTCCCAGATGATACCGGTATGCGGCGTTCGAAGGCGCAGCTTTCACTGCTTCCTCAAGAAGGGGGGCTGCCAGTGAGTAAGCGCCGTTTTGAAAGTACGCCCAACCGAGTGTATCCGCAGAGTTGGGTACATTCGGCAATCCCCGGCGTGCCGACTGTGCAAGCGTTAAAGCCACGTTGACATTACCGCCGTGCTCGAGCATGAGGTAAGCAAGGTTGTTGGCCGGTACGGCGTTTTCCGGTTGAATCGCGAGCGCCCGCTGATAGGCTCGTTGAGCTTCCTGCCAATTTCCGAGTTCCTCATAGGCAGCGCCCATCGCTGTATAGAGCCCTGCGTTATCCGGGGAGATCGCGAGGGCGCGTTCGTAGTTCGTGAGAGCTTCGGTTGTTTTGCCAAGAGTCTCTTGTACCTGGCCCAACCTAGTGAAACCAGTGAGATTCCGAGTGTCAAGCGCTACGCAGCGGGCAAACGACCTCTCCGCGTCAACCAGCCGTTTGTCCCGAGCATATGATTCGCCCTGAATGAAGTAGAGGGCGGCGTTGTTTGGGCTTCTGTCGATCTGTGCCCGGATGAATTGGAGAGCTTCGGCAGGCTTTCCCCGGCCAAAATCGAGGTCAACTATTCCCGCGATAGCATCCAAGAAATCCGGGTCGCGATTGAGGGCCTCGTGGTAGAAGCTCTCGGCTTCTCCCCAGCGCTTTTGTGAGGCACGGAACTGGCCGAGCTTCGCGTATGCTATCGGGCTTTGAGGGGAGACATTCATAAAGTGAATCAAATCGGCTTGGGCCCCCGCGGCATCACCTTGATTGACTCGAGCAGTGGCATGGAAAAGGTAACCGCCCGGGCCTTGGGGCATGATCTTTTTCAGTTGGTCGCCGATTGGTTCTAGAACGCTCCAATCCCGGCGGCGTGCCGCGCTGGTACCAAGGGCAATCCACGCCTCGGCGAGACTTGGGTTCAACCGGACAGCTTCTCTCCACTCATTTTCCGCCTGATTAGGGTTTCCCTTGGCCAGGTAGGCCATCCCCAGCTGGAAATGCCCAATCGCGTTTGCAGGAGCGCCCTTGACTGCTTGTTGCAGTGTCTGGAGTGCGCCGTCGGGCTTTCCAGCTTGAAGGAGGATTTGGCCTTTTAGGATGAGTGCGTCGGAATTCTGGGGTGAATTCCTAAGGATTTCCTCGGTGAGTTTTGATGCTTCGTCGAACTGATGAGCGAGAATTAGCAACTGAACGTACGACTTGCGAACTCGTAAGTCAGATGGATGATCCCTCGTCAATGAAGCGAATTCGGTGAGTGCCTTGGCGCTATCACCCTGACCAAGGTAATAGTCTCCCAGCATTCTGTAAGCGGCAGGGTCATTGCTAAGTTGCGCTTTCGTCTCTAGGAGAACATTTTCGGCCAGAGCGTTTTGTCCTTGAGAGAGATACATTCCGGCAATTGCAGCACGGGGGGCGGCATCTTTTGGCGCCGCGATGATGGCTGATCGAAAGGCCTTCTCTGCATCCGGCCAACGCTTCTGGGCTTGGTAGAGTTTTCCGAGAGCCACAGAGGGCAAGGCAGAATCAGGCGAAAGAGATTGTGCCTTCAGTAAGTTTGTCTCTGCGTCGTGAAACGCGGAAGCGGACAGTTGAATAGCTGCCAAATTTAGGTAAGCCGTGGCGTCGTCGGACGATATGCTAATAGCATCCGTGGCTTCCTGTAAAGCGTCCTTGAGATTGCCCATCTTCGCGTCCGCGTCTGAGAGTAGAATCTGGGCGCGAAGATCAGCGGGATTGCTTCCTAAAACCAGTTTGGCTTGGTCCTTTGCCTGAGGGGCGCTTTCTCCGGCCAAGTATAGTTGGCCAAGGTCCAAATGAGCGGGCCAGTTTTGTGGTTCAATAACGATGGTCCGCTGCAATTCCTGATAGGCAGATGCCCAGTTTTCCAGTTTAAGTTGACACCTCGCGACCTTGTAGTGCACGGTGGCTGATTTCGGGTCGAGTTGGAGAGCGCGTCTATAAGTTAGCAGTGCTTCGGGGAATTTTTCCTTAGCGAAATAGCGATCCCCTTCCTCGATAAACTTCTGTTCTCTGGCAATAGGGTCACGAGAGCAGCCCGCCAGGACGAGGAAAACTTGTACGGTAACCCCTAGCAGTAGGGCAGTTCGCTTCAAATAGCGATTGAATTTACATGAGGAGTGGATATGCGGTTGTTCCATTGTGCGAAGGTTGTCTATGCAATTCTGCATCCGAATAAACTGCCAAAGCTATTTGGTGTCAGGGCTGTAAACCTTTGAAAACAAAGACCATGTACTCCGCTTATTCGTACCTTAGTGGCCAGACTTGAGGTTTGGCGCGGAGCGCTGTCCTATAAGGAGGACGAAAGCTAAATGGAGGGATATTGTGGGTAGAAAACTTCCACTTCTTAAAGAAAGTCGAGGATTTCAAAGAATTCGCCCCCAAACAAGGGAGAGGAGCTACCTATAAGCTACTGTAATTGCAGAGTGTTACACGCAACTGCTCCTGCGGCAACCGTTGGGTTCATGGCAGAGTGCGTGCACGAGTTAGTGAGGGATGGGGTAAGCTCAATCTTGTGGAGAATATGGCATGGTCCAGAACAGCGAATTTAGCATAGCAGACGTAAGAAGGGTGATTCGCAAGCACTGGTGGACCATTCCCGTTTGTGTCGTGGCCTGCGGAGCAGCAGGATTGTTGGCGGCTACGAAGCTTCCGAAGAAATACACCTCGCAGACGTTGGTGCTGGTTGCAAAGCCGATGGTCCCCAACGAGTACGTTCGGCCTATAGTGACCGAGGATCTGAACCAGCGTCTTGCATCGATGAAGGAGCAGATTTTGAGCCGGACGCGTCTTGAGCCGGTGATCCAGAAGTTTGGTATTTACGGCGAGGACCAAAACAAGGTCCCCATGGAGCAATTGATTGAGAGGTTGCGGACGGCGATTGAGATTTCCCCCCTTGAGGCAATGCCCGGCTCTCAGGATCGGAGCATGCCCGGTTTCCATGTGAATGTAACGTTCAATAATCCGCTAATTGCCCAGCAGATTTGCACCGAAATTACATCGATGTTTATGGAACAGAACTCGATGGCTCTGGAGCAACAAGCCTCCCGCACAAACTCGTTTATTGGCCAGCAACTAAATGAGGCCAAGGCGAGGCTCGACGAACAAGACGCCAAGCTCGCTAAGTTCAAACGTCAGTTCCTTGGATCGCTGCCGGAAGAAGAGCAAACCAACCTCAGCCTATTGACGACGCTGAACTCACAATTGGAAGCAAATACTCAGGCATTGAGCAGGGCACAGCAAGACAAGGCGTTCAACGAATCTCTGTTGAGCCAGCAGGAAGCGAATTGGAAGGCGTCTCAAATCGGGCAGAATCCTGAAACTGTCGACGATCAAATCCGCGTCCTTCAGGACCAGTTGACGTCTCTCGAGTCGCGATATACCGACGAACATCCTGATGTGATCAAAACAAAGAAACAAATCGAGGAACTCCGAAAGCGGATGGCAGAAGCGCCGAAAATGGGCAATTCTTCGGGCGAATTGCGAACGAAGTTTGAGCCACCGCAGGTTCAGCAGCTTCGAGCGCATTCGCGCCAGGATGAAATTAGCATTGCAGATCTGACGAAGCGACAAGAACAAATCCAAGACCAGATTAGAGTTCTTCAAGGACGAGTGCAAGCCAGCCCGATGGTTGAACAACAACTGAAGGAATTGACGCGGAATTATCAAAGCGCCCTTGAATTTTACAACGATTTGTTGAAAAAGGATCAAAACTCGGAAATGGCGAAGGATTTGGCACACCAACAAGAAGGCGAGCAATTTCGCGTGCTTGACCCGCCGAGCCTTCCAGTCACACCGTCTTTTCCGAAGAAGCTGTATTTTGCCGGCGGCGGAGTAGGCGGGGGATTGGCACTGAGTTTAGCCATCTTGTATGTCTTGATGATGATAGACAAAACTCTCCACACGGAGAGGGACGTTGAGCTGCATTTGAAGGTGACGGTGCTGGCGGCCGTCCCGATTTTTGAATCCGCTGGCGCAGGTAACGCAAACGTGGACTTAATAAAGCGCTCCGTTGCACAGAACGCTTGAATTGGGCAGAAACGCATCCAAGGAAACTCGATGAGTCGCATTCATGAAGCACTGAAGAAGGCCGCGCAGGAAAGAAGCACGCAGATTGCGGCTGGGCCGGACGGGGATGTTTCGGACGTTTCGGTTCTGGACCGGCGCCCCCTTGAGGCGGAAGCAAGCATAGCCAGCTTAGTGGCGCAGCCCCCGGTTTCAGGAGGGGGAAATCAAACTGGGCCCGTCCGATATGAGGAGCTTGTCAAGCGCTGTGTCCATCGCACTTGGGAGCTTAATGTGCGATCAAATATCTTTCAAGGCTCGAGCACCGTGGGGAACGCAGCAGCGGAGAGATTCCGCACGTTGCGTTCGCGATTGTACCAGATTGCTAGTACACGTACTCTGCGGCGAATTCTGGTAACCAGTAGCGTTGATGCGGAGGGGAAGACGTTTGTCACGTCGAACCTTGCACGCTCGATGGTGCAGCAGGCAGAGCGACGCGTGCTAATGATCGATGCGGATTTGCGCGCCCCGCGCCTCCATGTGGCGCTGGGGGCACCGAGCCGTCCCGGATTGGCGGACTATCTTAGGGGCGAGGTGAGCGAATATGCGGCGATCCAAAAGAGCACGCAAGAAAATCTGTTCCTGATCCCATCTGGCGGAATAGTTTCCAACCCGAGCGAACTTCTCCTGAGTGAGAGAATGAAACGGCTACTACACAGCATGACGGACATGTTCGATTGGATCATCATCGACTCACCTCCGGCCTTGCCGGTTCACGACGCTAGCATCCTTGCGGATTTGACGGACGGAGTTCTACTCGTGGTCCGGGCTGGATCGACGGACGTAGAGGCTGTGGAAAAGGTCGCGGGGGAGTTTCGAGAGAAAAATCTTCTAGGTGTCGTACTGAATGGAGTCGAGAAGGCCGACGACTCTGGCTCATATTACTATTCGGGTTACGGTCCCGAAAGCTCAGAAAAGGAGCTGATCGTTCCGAGCGCGCAGGACAGGTCAATAGGTGACGAAGCTAGCTAAAGAATTGACACGCTGCCTTGATTGTGTCAATTGCGCATAAGAACCATCGCCTTCACTGCAATTCTTCTAGATGACTAATCACTCTCAAGGAGAGCGATAGTGACGGCGCTCCCCCCGCCAAGGTGCCGGCCGGCGAGACGCGGCGCGCCAACTAAGGGGCGGCTTTCTGAGTTACCTGAGTCGATTCCGGCGGGGATGACTTTTCTGACTGACCGCGCTCTAACAGCAACAAAACCGGCCACAACAAGACCAGACTAAGAATGAAAAATACGACTCCGCCTTGATGATGCATTTTTCCGATCAGGAACCCGGGGTCGACATAGATGGCCAACAAGGTAAGAGTAGCAATGCGGATCCCGTTTTTGAGGATCATCATGAAAATCCCGCAGGCAAGAAAGACCGCTTTTTTCCAGAAACTCTGGAGACGGAAATGAGCGACTAAAAGTCCCAGGATCAGCAGTGCCATACTCGAACGGATCCCGCTGCACTCTGTGGCGATCTCAATACTGACTCGCGGTAGGTGAAAGACAAGACCCTCCCTGAGCGCGGGAACACCCGTCAGATCAAAAAGGAATGCTGTGACCGCGGCAGAGCCTTCTTGGAGATGGAGAATCAAACGATTTAGGACGAAGTCCGGCAGAGGCACCGCAAGCAACAAGAGGAGTAAAGAAAATCGGGCGGTGTTTACCGCCGTTCTACCAAAAAATAGCGCAAAGCCGGCCATCCAGAGCAGCAAGAGCGCCAGGATATACCCCGTGAGAGCGTTGTTGGCACTCCAGGAAGCCTCAAAGCGAAATGTCCAAATGTAGAGTCCGGCAGCGAGAACCAGAAAGAAAGCGGCAATAGGAAAGTCGTAGAACACGCGACGGAAGGTAGCCTGGCGCTCGACAGCTAGGACCCACGCACTAATAAAGGGAATCAGGAGGATGTGTGAGGCATTGTCGTTTTCGAGACAAAAATGAATGAGGGACTGGAGAGGACGCGCAAAAGGAATTGACCAGGCTACGATCCACAAGCCGAACAGGATCAAGCGCTTGGAGCTGTCGCCTGGCGCCGTGTTCGATGCAATGCTATCGTTCATAATTTTGTGCCTGCGTCATCGTACCCCAAGCGGAAGAAGACGCGAAGAACAGGGCGCTGGATTGTTGCCTAGAAACGGAAGTTGGAGGTTTAGAAACCAATCCTCGACATTGGGTGCGACATTTTAAATCTAATTCAGAGCCATCCGGCCAGAATACCTGCTGATTGGTGTGGCGTTCCGAAGCCGGGAGAAAATTATTATCGTTAAGATAGTTATAGATATTATAATTAAGATAAATCAAAAATTGAAGCGGGATCTCAACGATTATTTCTGCAGTGCGCGCAAGCCCGACTTTGCCCGGGTTCTCAATCACGCGCTGCAGAGCTTCGAGGAGTGTCTTTTTCAAAACAAGAGCAACATCCCGTTGGAACAGAGTACAGCCAAGCGCCTACAGCTGGGCCAGCGCATCGTTCGCACTGGAGGTCAAAACATCGGTATCGTGATTGTACCTCAAGAGCTGCGACACGGCGGGATCACTACCTTCAGTAGGACGTTGGCCATCGATATCGGCGATGACCACTGGTGTCATCTTTCCTTCAAGGCCTGTAAAGCTCAAATATGCCCAGACCGGGGCCGAGGGCCTTTTTTTCGAGAATCGAGGTCGTGGGGTCGTGGTCGAAGGTGTATATGCCTGCGTTTTTGGAGCGGATGCCATGTGGAAAATATTTGCAACTACTGGCCAGCAAAGTCCACTCCAGTACATCTTCAAGGCCTGATGCCTATCAGGCGGATGCTTCAGAGCCATGTAAGTCTTTTAGAATAAGTAGTATGCATAGTTTGAGCCGTCATCTTTGCGTGGCATCCTTCGTGCAGTTATTGAATACATCTTAGGAAGGTACCCCTGTGACTTTAATGGCGGTAGCCTGTGCTTCTTAACTCGGACTTGGCAAATGAGGCAAATACAAGGGAACCCCGTGGCGAAGCGGGCCCAAGCGCCATCGCCTATCCCTGGTTTGCTCTCCAAGTGCGGGGGCGCCGTGAACTGGCAGTCGCGGAATACTTACGTGGCCAGGGATATGAATGGTTTCTGCCTCTCTATAATTGCAAGAAGCGCTGGTCGGATCGAATCAAAGAAGCGGAGTCCCCTCTTTTCCCAGGTTATCTGTTCTGTCGATTCGATCCCCAGTGGCGCCTGCCAATTCTCAAAATTCCAGGCGTCATTCAGATTGTTGGCAGCAATCGACAGCCGGCTCCGGTCGACGAACACGAGATTACAGCGATACAAACCTTGATAGCCTCGGGATCTCAGAATCAACCCTGGCCGTTCCTAGAAGTTGGTGACCTCGTGCGGATTGAATCGGGTCCCCTGAGTGGTTTGGAAGGGATTCTGGTCGAGTTCAGAGGCCGTCACCGCCTGGTCCTTTCTGTCACCCTGCTTCAGCGTTCCGTGGCTGTGGAACTTCATTCTGAGATCGTGACATCGCTCCGTTCCTCTAAGGCGCCGCACGTGCAAGAGATGTGCTCCAGGCCCAGTGCGATTTAGCCTGGCCGTAGCGCTTCGGTTCCCCATTTTTTTTGAATCCCATTTGCGAGAACTTCAAAGACGAGGGCACTCACTATGAGTCTCGGTTCAATAGCAATGCCACGCTACAAAGTTAAAATCATGAGTTCCGCAGTATCCGAGGACGCCGCTATTGCCACGGCAGCGGGTTTCCTTTCCGAGGAACAGTTTCGGCGGATGCTTTGCAGAGAGAGGAAACGGTCCGAGCGTTCTGGCAAACGCCTCCTGCTAATGCTCATTGACGACAAGAGCTTTACGCATCGGAATGGGGATGCTTCTGTTCTGCCGCAGGTTGCAGGAGTCCTGTGCCAGTGCATCCGTGAGACAGATCTCGCCGGGTGGTTCGACACTAATTCTGTTCTCGGTGTCATCTTCACCGAATTGGGAGCCACGGACATCGCTACGGCGGTCAAGGTTATTGAATCGAAAGCCAGAGCCGAACTGCAGAAAATCTTCAGAACGGATCAAATTGACAAATTCCAGATCTCTTTCTACGCCTTTCCTGAGAGTTTGGAGGGCGACGGACAGGGACGTCCACTGGACCCGCCAATGTACGCCGATCTTTTCGCAGAGGAAAAAAGAAAAACCCTACCTCTTCTCACCAAACGAATTATGGATATTGTCGGCAGTGCGTCTGCATTGATTCTACTCGCGCCGGTCTTTCTGATTCTTGCCATCATCATCAAGCGTACCTCGAAGGGGCCTGTCTTTTTCCGTCAGCAGCGTGTCGGCCGATTTGGTGTACCGTTCATGTTCTTGAAGTTCCGATCGATGTGTGTTTCGAACGATGTGGGGATCCATAAAGAGTACGTGCGGAATTTCATTGCGGGGAAAGCTGAACCGGCGTCTAACGGAGGGAATCAGAAGGTGGTCTACAAGATTACCAATGATCCGAGAGTTACGCGGATGGGCAAATTCATGCGACGCACCAGCCTTGACGAACTCCCTCAACTTTGGAACGTTCTGAAGGGTGAAATGTCACTCGTGGGGCCGCGTCCGCCTATTCCTTATGAACTTGAAGCCTATGACATCTGGCACCGGAGACGCTTGCTCGAGGCCAAACCAGGTATTACTGGCCTATGGCAGGTCTACGGACGAAGCAAGACGACGTTCGATGAGATGGTCCGTCTGGATTTGCAATACTCAAGATCCCGGTCTTTTTTGTTGGATGCAAAGATTCTCCTTCTGACTCCGCGCGCAGTCTTTTCTGGCGATGGCGCCTACTAAGCCCACAAGGCGTCTTAAGGGTTTCCTGCCCATCAGTGTTTAAGTGCCTTGCAGGCTGATTTCTTAGCCCCTCCTTGAATTTCTGCCGCGAGATTTCCACTCGCGGCTCTCGTTGTGACTTCCCAAACTCAGACACAGAATGCAGGCGGAGAAAAATGGCTACTATTCTAGGTATCGGTTCTTCCCCAAGTCTCCCTCTAAAGCTTGACACGCGCAAAGATGTGATACGGGTTGGCGTGATCGGTTACGGCTACTGGGGGCCTAATATTGTCCGGAATTTCCACGGACAAGCGCGATCCCATGTTGTTGCCGTGTGTGACAAGGACCCGAAGTCGCTCGGGCGCGCGCGACAGTCCTACCCGGACATGCACGTTACCAGCGATTGCAGCGATTTGCTCGCTGCAACCGATATCGATGCAATCGCTGTAGTCACGCCAGTCTGGACACACTATGAACTGGCCCAGGCTGCTCTCGAGAACGGCAAGCACGTCTTCGTCGAGAAGCCATTTACCTGTTCAACGGCGCAGGCCGAAGAGCTGATTGAACTGGCCGAACGCAAGAACCTTAAGATTATGGTTGACCACACCTTCTTGTTCACGGGCGCTGTCAACCGAATCCGGAAACTCATTGACGAAGGAACTCTCGGAGATCTGTACTACTATGATTCTACGCGAGTTAACCTGGGCTTGTTTCAACACGATGTCAACGTCATCTGGGATCTGGCGCCCCACGACCTTTCGATCATGGACTATCTGATCCGGGAGAAACCCGAGGCCGTTGTCGCCACCGGGGAACGCCATCTGAATGGGGTCGCCGACGTCGCGTTCATCACCCTGTATTATCCAAATAACATGATTGGGCATATCAATGTGAATTGGCTGTCTCCCGTCAAAGTGCGCACAACGCTGATCGGTGGCGAAAAGAAGATGCTGGTATGGAACGATCTCGAGGCGGACGAGAAGATCAAGGTGTATGACAAGGGAGTGCAAATGTCGAACGGTGAAAGCCGACATCAGCTGCTCGTCAGCTATCGTTCGGGAGACATGTGGGCACCCCGAGTCGAACAGGTGGAAGCACTCAAGGCTGAAGCAGCCTACTTCGTTGATTGTATTCTGAACGACAAGAAGCCATTCAACGATGGGGCCGCCGGATTACATGTGGTGAGGATGCTCGAGGCGGCCGATCTGTCGCTTCAGCAGAAAGGCAAGATCATCCAGCTATGACGGATCATCTATCGATCGCCCCTGATGTGAAGCTTGGCAAGGACGTCAAGTTGTCGAAATTTATCAATCTGTATGGCTGTGAAATCGGTGACAATACTAAAATTGGAGCATTCGTAGAGATCCAGAAGAACGCAAAGGTGGGAAAGAACTGCAAGATTTCAAGCCACACGTTCATCTGTGAAGGGGTGGACATCGAGGACAACGCCTTCATTGGTCACAACGTCACGTTTATCAACGATCTCTATCCTCGTGCCACCACAACGGACGGACAGTTGCAAGGCGAAAAAGACTGGAAAGTTGAACGGACGATTGTAAAGAAGGGTGCTTCGATCGGTTCAGGGGCAACGATTCTCTCGAGCGTCGTCATCGGCGAAAACGCCATCGTCGGTGCCGGCAGCGTCGTGACCAAAGATGTGCCTGCGAACGCGGTGGTGGCAGGAAACCCCGCAAAAGTGTTGCGCTATGTCGTTGAAGAGTCGAGGATTGCCTAATGTTGAAAAATAGCAAGATCGCATTTCTAGACTTGATTACCCCGCACGAGGAGCTCAAGTCTGAATTGGTCGCCGTCTTTCAGCAGGCGCTGGGAACAGCAGGCTTCATCGGCGGGCCGATGGTCGAGGAATTCGAGCGCGAATTCGCCTCTTTCTGCGATGCGGCCCACTGTGTCGGCGTCTCCAGCGGCACGGACGCGGTTCGATTTGCTCTGGCCGCTGCCGGAGTGCATCCCGGCGATGTGGTCGTCACTGTCCCCAACACGTTCATAGCTACTACCGAAGCCATTTCCCAAGCCGGGGCCCGACCGGATTTTGTGGATGTGGATGGGCGCACCTACAACATGGACCCGAGAAAACTTCGGGAATATCTCGAGACGCAATGCTCACTGGATCGCGAAACCGGGAAGACAATTCATCGAAAAACAGGTCGACCCGTCACAGCTGTCGTCCCCGTGCACCTGTACGGCCAGATGGCCGACATGGATTTGATTCTCGAGCTTGCTCGCTGCTACAACCTGATGGTGGTCGAGGATGCTTGCCAGGCTCACGGAGCCGAGTATTTTTCCAGGAAAGACAATCGCTGGAGGAAAGCAGGCTCGATGGGGTGCGCGGCGGCGTTCAGCTTCTACCCCGGAAAGAACCTGGGAGCCTGCGGCGAAGCGGGCGCTGTGACCACGAGCGACGAAACACTGGCGCGCAGAGTGCGGATGCTCCGCGACCACGGCCAGAGCAAGAAATACTACCACGATATCGAAGGATACAATGGTCGTCTCGACGCCGTGCAAGCAGGAATCCTTTCTATCAAGCTCCGGCACCTGACGGAGTGGAATCAAAAACGCCGCGCTATTGCCCGACACTACCAAGAGTCTCTCGCGCCTGGCGACAGTGGTGTCGTATCGCCCTATGAACCTTCTTGGTCTAGGGCCGTCTATCACCTCTATGTTATACGAATAGAGAATAGAGACCAGCTCCAACAGCGCTTGTCCGAAGTGGGCATCGGGACCGCAATACACTACCCTATACCGCTTCACCTCCAAAAGGCATATGCGGGGTTCGGCTATCAAGAGGGAGACTTTCCAGTAGCGGAAAGAGTAGCGGCAGAGATTCTGTCTCTTCCCATGTATCCGCAGCTTTCATCCCACCATGCCGCTCGCGTGTCCGAAAGTGTGCTTGAGTTTGTCTCCCGTAAAACCGTTCGAGAATTCCGATCACCGGTTGTCTTGCCCGGGGCGTGAGTAAGGCGGAGTTCATGCTACACTTTTTGAAAAGGACCTGGACAAATGGTGCCTAGCTATTTCATCGAGCCCCTGGGTTAAGCGCACGCTATCGAGCTATAACTGATCAAAGGAATAGACCCGCAATGTTAAGGCTCCGCCTAGACCGCGATGCAACCGTGTACGCGTTTCATCCCCTGTCGCGAATTACAGTCAGAGGCTCGGGGCCACGAATACCAATTCTGATGTACCATGGCGTACAAGTAGGAAGCTCGGCCAGACATCCTTATTACGAAACAAACACATCGCCAACGCGCTTCGCCGCGCAAATGAAATACCTTAGAGACCAGGGCTTCCAGTCACTCAACCTCGGCGACGCCATCCGTCGTCTGGAACTAGGTGAGACCGGAAACAAGCATGTGGTCATCACGTTTGACGACGGACTCCGGAATTTCTATACCAATGCATACCCGGTCCTGAGAGAATTCAATTTCTCGGCGACGGTGTTCATGGTGACCAGTCTAGCCGAAGATCAGAGTCTTCCGTCCGGCGAGAAAGAGTTTTTGAGGTGGGCAGAAGTCCGGGAACTGCACTCAAACGGCATGCAGATCGGTTCTCACACTGTTACGCATCCCAAGCTCAAGTGCTTGAGTACCGCAAGAGTTGACCAAGAAATCGGACAGTCGAAGAAAACAATTGAGGACAAACTCGGCCAGACGATAGACTCCTTCTCATATCCATTTGCTTTTCCTGAAACAGATGGAGACTTTATAAGCAAGCTCGAAGAAATCTTGTTGAAATACGGCTATAAGAACGGCGTATCCACCATCATTGGAACTGCTGGCGTTGATCACAATCGTTTTTTCCTACCGCGTCTTCCGGTGAACAACTGGGATGATCTTCAATTATTTCGGGCAAAGCTTGAAGGGGGATATGACTGGCTACATGCCGCCCAGTATTTCATAAAAAGGCTCAAAAGGCTCCCCCTCAAAGTAAGGAAAGCCCACCGCGAAGAGATGCGTTTAGAAGATGCCTCACCCGGGTCTCGATGAAACGAAGTCATGTCCGAACAACTACTCAGATACGGGGCTGGCGGAGAAACCAATCTCAGCTGGATTGCTGTCGTGTTCGTGCTGGTCGCGAGCCTGTTGATACTTGTGTTGCCGCGCAAGTACGTGATTATACCTCTGTTCTTTACCGCTTTTTTTCTTCCGTTGGGACAAAGAATCATTGTCATTGGCCTTCATTTCACGATGTTCCGCATCATCATCCTGGTGGGCTGGCTTCGAGTGATTTTGGGCGGCCTCTCAAGCAATGGAGACAGCTCGCGATTTCGTGCAAACGCGGTCGACAAGGCACTCATCTTTTACGTATTCTCCTGCGTCGTGACCTTCACGCTTTTGTGGGGCGACTTGGCAGCTTTTGTAGATCGGATGGGCCTTCTCTACAACACGTTTGGCATTTATTTTCTACTCAGGCTGCTTTACCGGGATGAAGATGACGTTGACCGGACGATCAGGGTATTCGCGGTCATCAGTGCGGTTCTTGCAGTTTGCATGCTAATCGAGCAGTTCACGGGACGAAATCTGTTTTCCGCATTCGGAGGGGTTCCCCAGTTCACCTTTGTGCGCGAGGGCAAATTGCGATCCCAGGGCCCGTTCGCGCATCCGATTCTTGCCGGTACCTTTGGAGCCACATTACTTCCCCTGTTCGTTGGACTTTGGTGGCAGAACAAGAAGGCCAGAGCTGCCGCACTTCTAGGTATCATTTCTGCCACTATGATAACGATTACCTCGATGTCCAGCACTCCGCTAATGGGATACTTTGCAGGGATCCTGGCGCTGTGTTTTTGGCCGTTTCGCGAGCACATGCGGCTACTGCGGTGGGGCGTCGTGATTTGTCTCGTTGGCCTTCAAATGGTAATGAAAGCTCCGGTGTGGGCGTTGATTGGGCGCGTGGACCTCGTGGGAGGATCTTCGGGCGACCATCGGTATCAGCTTGTGAACCAATTCATCAGGCATTTCGGCGATTGGTGGCTCCTGGGAGTGAAGGAGGCGGAGAAGTGGGGTTACGAAATGTCCGATCTATCGAACCAGTTCGTCGAGGCTGGCGTAACCGGAGGCCTGCTCACCCTGGCTTTATTCGTTGTCATTATTGTTTACTGCTTTAAACGGCTGGGCGACGCACGAGTAGTCTCTCGAGGCAATCCACGGGCGGAAAGACGTTTATGGGCGCTGGGCGCTGCGCTCTTTTCGAATGTGGCGGCCTTTTTTGGCATCTCCTACTTCGACCAGACGATTGTATCCTGGTACACACTTGTAGCAATGATTGTAGCGGCTACAACAGCAGCTCTGTGGTCTCCCTCTTCGGCCGCATCTGCCCCGTCGTATCTTGAGAGGACGGTCTCGGCTTTCTCTCCGGCCGTTACGCGCAAAGGTTCTAGTGCACCACAGCATTGCAGCCGGTTGGGTTTTGAGCGTTCGCCGCGCTAACGGCTCTGTTACAACCACATTTATGGCTTACAAAATCAGCTAGGAAATCCTATTGACTGCCATGCACGACCTTTCTATTGTCATCGTTACTTGGAACATTAAAAAATATATCGAGGAGTGTTTGACTTCTCTCGCAGAGGCGGACAAGAACCTCTCGACCGAGATCATCGTGGTCGACAACGCCTCGACAGACGGCACGGCCGAGCTCATTCGCGCCCAATTCCCCCATGTCAGGCTGATAGAGACCGGCGCCAACCTCGGGTTTGCGCGCGGGAACAATGAGGGGATCAAGTTAGCCACCGGCCGGTATGTCTGCTTGATTAACCCGGACGTAAACGTTCCCCCGGATTGCCTGTCAAAAATGTATCGGTACATGGAAGAAGAGCCGGCCGTCGGGCTCCTGGGGCCCAAAATGCTCGGACCCAGCGGCGAAGTGCGGCGCTCGGGGATGAGATTTCCAACCATATGGAACAGTTTTTTGCGAGCGCTGGCCCTGGACTCCTTGTTTAAAGAAACTGGAGTCTTCGGTGGCTGGCTGATGACTGATTTTCAATTTGACCGGACCAGGGATATCGATGTCCTGAACGGCTGGTTCTGGATGGCTAGACAGGAGGCCTTAGATCAGGTTGGCCTGCTCGACGAACGCTTTTTCATGTACGGCGACGACCTGGATTGGTCCAAGCGGTTTCATTTGGCAGGGTGGAGAGTGGTGTTCTATTCCGAGGCCGAAGCGCTTCATTACGGCGGTGCTAGCTCAGCGAATGCCCCGGTGCGTTTCTACATCGAAATGCAGCGGGCCAATTTTCAGTACTGGAAAAAATTCCATGGCAACGTTTCGTTTTTCTTCTATTTGCTAACGGTCTGGCTAAACCATGCCGTTCGAACCATTGGCTACGGACTCGTTTACCTCACGAAGCGCTCCTTGCGTTCCATCGCTTTATTCAAGATGAAAAGAAGCTTTGCGTGCATACGCTGGCTCATGGGCCTGAAACGTGTCGAGGAAGCTGGAGCGCAATGAGCGGGCCCCCGAACAACGGCAAGGCCTACGTTCTGGCCACGGCGGCCTACAACGAAGAAGCCTACCTCGAGAAAGTCCTCGATTCGGTCGTTTCGCAGACGGTGCGCCCGAAGAAATGGATCATCGTCAGCGATGGTTCGACGGACCGTACCGATGAGCTGGTGCAAAAATATGCCGGTCAATACCCTTTTATCCAGCTCCTGCGCATCACCGAGGAACATCCGCGGAATTTTGCCGCGCAGGTGAATGCCATCAACGCGGGCTTTGCGCTGTTGAAGGCAATGGATTACGCTTATATTGGGAACCTCGACGCTGATGTTTCGTTTGGACCTTCCTACTTCGGCAGTCTACTGGGAAAGTTTGAACAGGATCGATCGCTCGGACTGGCGGGAGGAGCCATCTTCGAGGAGAAAGGTGGAGAATTTCGTGGCCGCCGCAGCAACAGCATTCGTGCCGTCCCGCACGCCGTGCAACTCTTTCGGCGGGAATGCTACGAAGTCTTTGGCGGCTATTTGCCGCTCAAATATGGTGGCCCGGACTGGCACGCCGAGATCGTTGCGCGCATGAAAGGTTGGGGCGTTGAATCGTTTCCGGATCTAAGAGTTTTTCATCACCGGCCCACCGGAACGGCTGGCCGATTGTCGCGGCACGTGTTTCGCCAGGGCTGCCTGGACTATTCGGTGGGCAGCTATCCGCTCTTCGAAGTTCTCAAGTGCATGCGGCGGCTTCGCGAGCGGCCCCTCATCACCGGTGCAGTGATCCGCCTGGCAGGCTTTGCCTGGTCTTATTGTCGCCGGGAAGAGAGACAAGTTCCCCAGGAAATCGTTGATTTTCTACGAAGCGAGCAAAAGGAACGACTTAGAGCTCTGGTCGGCCAAGCCTAGAGTCCGTTAAGATTCCGAGTGTCGATCGGTAGAAGGTCCGAAGCCGTGTTGCCTGGAACAGTGCCAACTTCCCCTCGGGACAGAAATTCACCTGTCCTTGTTTGGTACTCACGGCCAGTTGCGATTGGTGATCGACGGACGTATTGTGAATGTAGCGGACAAAGCGGGGGGAGTGCTGAAACTTATGAACGGATCGGAAGTTTTCCAAGCATGCATACGCTTCGCGAGATATAAACTAGGGGCCGCCCGTGCTTTTGCGTTGTTTCTATTCACAGTTCTGTCTCTGGCCGTGCCGCTGAGTGCTAATACCCTTTACATAGCGCAGGCTGCGACAGGCGCTGCGGATGGTTCCAGTTGCGCCAATGCCCATAACATTGCGTTCTTCAACAACGGTGCGAACTGGGGCGCAGGGGCCAGTCAGATCGGCCCTGGTACGACCCTACATCTTTGTGGAACGATCAGCCAGGGTATGGGCAGCACGGCACTCACCTTCCTAGGAAGTGGCACTAGCGGCAGTCCTATAACCTTGCTATTTGAACCTGGAGCGATTTTGACATCACCGGCTTGGTCCTCCTCTACGGGAGCAATCAGTTGCAATAGCCAGAGTTTCTTAGTTATTGACGGTGGGAATGATGGACTCATCGTTAATACGTCAAATGGTACGTCATTAGCTAATAAGATCGATAGCATAGGAGTGTCTTGCAGGCTTTCGCCAAACGTGGAGATTAAGAATCTGACCATCGCGAATATGTATGTCCATGTAGGAGGTTCGAGCGACGAGAACCAATTCGGGACTGGGATAGAAATCTCCGCTTCAGACCACTCGAAGGTACACAACAACACGATACACGACGCTTCCGTGGGAATTCATTACAATTACATCCGAGCGGGAAATACGGATGTGAACATCTATAGCAACACAATTTCTAACTGCAATTGGAACATTGGTGGAGGTGACGAGAACGCCGGGGCCACAGTTAGCAATCTGAACATCCATGACAACGATTTGTGCTGCATGGCAAATTGGGACGATGCCGGAGCCGACCTTCTCCATCACAATGACATTTTTATCTTCGCTATGAATGGCGGAAACATATCAAATTACAATATCTACAACAACTATATGCATGGCGACCCCGGCGGGTTCTCAACCGCTTGCTTTTTCTTTCAAGGCAAGGCTTCGAACATAAGTATCTTCAACAATGTCATAGCCCCAACACCGCAAGCCAATGCCACTGGCCTCATCTATATTGATGGGAACTCCGCCTCTGTAACTACGGCTCTGATTGCCAACAACACAATTGTCGGGCCAACGAGCAGCGGCGGAAATGGCATAAACTTCGGTACATCCGTGACTGGCGTAACCATAAGAAACAACATTTTTTCGACGTTGGGAACTGCAATTTATTCTCCTGCCACATCCAGTACGTTTACTGCATCTAACAACAACGTCATGTTTGGCATCGCGGGGCCTGTTGGCGTTGTCACTTACAATAACAACAGCTACTCCTCAGTCGCGGCATGGCGAGCAGCGTCGGGCTTCGACACCAGTTCGATCACGAGTAATCCCAATCTGGACTCAAACTATAGGCTTACTCTTGGTTCGCCAACCATTGCAGCTGGGGCAAACCTAACGGCCTTAAGCCTTGCCATCGATAATGACAAGGCAGGGAATCCACGTCCTTTGGTCGGTCCCTGGGATATGGGTGCCTACCAGTTCGCGTTGATTACTCGACCGCTTCCACCTTCAGGCCTTGCTGCAATGGTTCAATAAATAACAGAAACCCAGCGACGCCTTGCCTTATGTGGTTCTCCTCCCCAAGACTGGAACCGGTATGATGGGGGCCTCCAAACGAAAGGCAGCACTCGAAGGATGAAGGCAGAGATCTGTCCCAGCGCTTGTTCCCGTCGCCGGATGCGGTGAACCTTCTCGGCCGCGGCGGCGCTTCTCCCCTAATGCGCTGCCTGCGCTCGCCAACGCGGAGTCGGAAATCGCCCGGCACACCAGGCCTTCTTGGCTTTCATAGCTATGCTAAATTTGGAGACACTGCCGGTCTAAATGAGCGGGGACATTACACCTTATGACACAAGAATCAGCAAAGAAGGTTAAGCGCGATCAATTTCTCGTCTTTGGCTCTCCATTAATTCGAGAGGAGGAGATTGGCGAAGTCTTGGACACGCTGCGTTCCGGCTGGCTCGGAACGGGCCCCAAAGTCGCCAGGTTCGAAGAGAAATTTCTCCAGTACACCGGGGCGAATCATGCTATGGCGGTCAATTCGTGCACGGCCGGTCTACACGTTTCCATGCTGGTGGCGGGTCTGAAGCCGGGCGACGAGGTGATCACCACGCCCATGACGTTCTGCGCCACGGTCAACAGCATTATCCACACCGGGGCCACGCCGGTAATGGTGGACTGCAATCGCGATACGCAGTTGATTGACCCCCAGCGCATAGAAGATGCAATTACTCCGCGGACGAAGGCAATCGTTCCCGTGCATCTTTGCGGTCGACCCTGCGACATGGATGCGATTATGGATATCGCGGCTAGGCACAGCCTGCTCGTGATCGAAGACGCGGCGCATGCCATCGAAACGGTTTACAAAGGACGCAAGATCGGAACCATCGGCCATCTGACCGCCTTCAGCTTTTATGTGACAAAGAATGTAGTCACGGGCGAAGGTGGCATGGTGACGACCGACAACGCGGAATTCGCCGAGAAGTTCAAGATTTATGCCCTCCACGGCATGAGCCGGGACGCCTGGAAGCGCTTTTCGAAGGAAGGATATAAACATTACCAAGTGATGTTCCCGGGCTTCAAATACAACATGATGGATTTGCAGGCTTCCATCGGCATACACCAGTTGGCGAGGGTCGAAGAGAACCTGAGGAAGAGAAACGAACTCTGGCGAACCTATAACAAAGCTTTCGCTGATTTGCCGATCGGCCTGCCCGCTCCGGACGAGCCGAACACAGTTCACGGGAGGCACCTGTACACCCTGATGGTTGACAGGGAGCGCTGCGGGGTGGATCGCGATCAGTTCATCCAGCGGTTGCATGAGCAGAATATCGGTTCGGGTGTGCACTACCTCGGCGTGCATCTGCATCCCTACTACCGCGATCGCTTCGGTTTCCATCCCGAAAGCTTTCCCAACGCCACGTGGATCAGCGAGCGTACTGTCTCAATTCCGTTATCCGCAAAGCTGACGGATGAGGATGTGGGAGATGTCGTTGAAGGCGTACGAGGAGCTCTTTCCTGATTTTCTGGATATCTCACAAGCCGCGTTGTGATATAAAGTGTTACTGTCCTCGGATCGGGCGCGCTTATTCTGCAGTTCTCGAGCAGTTTGGGTTCCCAATTCAACATGAACCGTCTTCTGTCTCGCACTGTTAATTACACCGAATACGCGTTGGTCTACCTGTTAGGGAAACTCTTGGGGATATCGGTTGTCATCCGGTATTTGAGAAACCCCAACCCATGGATCATCCGGCGGCTCCTGAACGCGTTTGGCGCTACCGTAGGATCAGGTGTCACTCTTAAGCGGAGCATCTTCCTGGACAATGTGCATGGCGACGCGAATTCTACTGGAGATTTTTCTCATCTCAAGATCGGGAATGACTGCTACATCGGTGATTGCATCTTTTTCGATCTGGCAAACGAAATTGTCATCGCAGACGGAGCGGTTCTTGCTGGCCGCGTTTCTCTCATCACGCATGCGGAATGCAAGCGTTCGACCTACCTTTCCCAACGTTTCCCACGGATGTCCGCGCCTGTTGTCATTGAAGCTGGCGCCTGGGTCGGCTTTGGCGTAACCGTCCTCGCGGGTGTCACGATTGGCGAGAACTCAGTCGTGGGTGCAGGCTCTCTGCTGATGCAAAATACGGATCCGTATTGGGTTTACATAGGGTCTCCGGCTCGCAAGGTGAAGCCTGTTGATCAGATGGCTGCTTTGGGACGTTAGTTTGGCGATCTCGTCTTTGTTCCAGGGGCAGTTTTCTAGGGGAAAGGAGGTAGTCCCATGCGTCTAAGTTTGCGGTTCGTCTTTGCTTTCTTTCTTCTAGTATTCGGATTTGCTCAAGCCTCACGGTCGCAAACTTTCACTTGCAGCCCTCCTGCGGCGAACCAGATCGTCTGCGAAAATTCCCAACCAGGAACGCCTGAGAGCCAATGGATGATCGTTGGTTCCGGTGATCCGTCAATCCAGGGTTTCGCAACATCTATAAGCGTGAATCAAGGAGAGACCGTACACTTCAAAATCAAGACCGACGCCAGGGCATACACTCTCGATATTTATCGAATGGGTTATTACCAGGGGAATGGAGCTCGGTATTTGACAAGCATTCTGCCTTCCGCCCAGCTCCCTCAAACCCAACCAACCTGTTTGACAAGCTCGACGACAGGGCTGATGGATTGTGGAAATTGGGCGGAGTCCGCGTCCTGGACGGCTCCCGCAAATGCAACTTCAGGACTCTACTTCGCCGAGTTAACTCGAACGGACACAGGTGGCGGCAGTCAGATATTCTTCGTCGTACGCAATGACAACAGTAATTCCGCAATTCTCTACCAAACTTCCGACACGACAGCGGTGGCCTATAACCCATATGGCGGGAACAATCTGTACTCAGCCAATACCTCGGCTGGTCGCGCTTACAAGGCCAGCTACAATCGTCCGTTCGCGACACAGGACTATAACAGCGGTCAGAGTTGGTTTCTCAATTCTGAATACCCGCTGATCCGATGGCTTGAAGCCAACGGCTACGATGTCACCTACTCCACTGGCATCGACACCGATCGGTTCGGCTCACACCTCTTGAATCACAAGTTGTTCATTTCCAGTGGCCACGACGAATACTGGTCTGGCAATCAACGCACTAATGTCGAGGCGGCTCGGGCCGCAAAAGTCAACCTGGCTTTCTTCAGCGCGAATGAAGTCTTCTGGAAAATTCGCTGGGAAAATAGCACCGATGCCTCGAACACACCCTACCGCACTCTCGTTTGTTATAAAGAGACCCACGCAAATCAAGTGATTGACCCGGCAGACCCGCCAACCTGGACCGGGACATGGCGAGATCCCCGCTTTAGCCCGCCCGCGGATGGCGGGCGTCCTGAAAACGCGCTTACGGGAACGATTTTTTTCGTAAATGGCACGCGGGAGGACGCCATCACCGTCCCAGCAGCATTCGGGAAGCTGCGCTTCTGGAGAAATACCAACATTGCAGGACTCGGAGCGGGGCAAGTGGCTACCTTGCCTTTAGGGACACTCGGCTTTGAGTGGGATCAGGACGTCGACAACGGTTTTCGCCCGAATGGACTGATAAATCTGTCGTCCACAACTTTGAACGTGAATGGGTTTTATTTGGTGGACTACGGCAATACATTTGGCCCGGGTACCGCAACGCACAGTTTGACGCTGTATCGCGCGAGCAGCGGCGCTCTGGTTTTCGGGGCAGGCACCGTTCAGTGGGCCTGGGGCCTGGACAGCGATCATACGAATGGAAGCGCTCCAGCAGCAAGTACCGATATGCGGCAAGCGACAGTGAATCTGTTTGCGGACATGGGCGTGCAGCCGGGAAGTTTACAATCTGGCTTGCTTCCGGCCACACCTTCAACCGACACGAGCCCTCCCAGCTCAGTTATCACGTCGCCGATGTCGGGAGCAAGCTTTGCAGCGGGCAGCACAGTCACAATTGCCGGCGCCGCGAACGATGCAGGCGGCGGGGTTGTGGCGGCGGTCGAGGTCTCGGTGGACGGAGGAACAACTTGGCATCGTGCAGCAACTGTTAATTCCTGGAGCTCGTGGACCTATTCTTGGGTTCCAGCCGTCACCGGCTCCGTCACGATCAAGAGCCGTGCGATCGACGATAGTCTTAATATCGAGACGCCTTCTGCAGGCGTGACTGTAACGATTACTGGGCAGGCTCCTGTCATAAGCAATGTGCAAACGCCGTTGATCAGCAGCTCGGGGGCAACGATTACTTGGAATACGGATGTGCCTTCGAGCAGCCAGATCAACTACGGTACGACGACGGCCTACGGCTCTTCCACGCCATTGAACAGCACGCAGGTCACAAGCCACGCCGTGAGCTTGACCGGTTTGACAGCCAACACGCTTTATCATTTTCAGGTTTTGAGTCAAGGCGGGAATGGGGCTCTTGCAATCTCTGGGGATTTTAACTTTACGACGGCCGCAACGGGGGGCGGTTCCGGGAACGTGACTCTCTGGAGCCCCTCGACGGTGCCGGCGATTGCTTCCCAGAGCGACAGCTCGTCCATCGAACTCGGAGTGAAGTTCACATCTGACATCACCGGTTACATCACTGGCATCCGTTTTTATAAGGGGCCTACCAATGCCGGTACACATGTGGCAAGCCTGTGGTCCAGCGGTGGGACCCTTCTTACCAGCGCGACTTTTTACAGCGAGACGGCATCCGGTTGGCAGCAAGCGGATTTCAGTGCTCCTGTTGCGATATCGGCAAATACCGTCTACGTGGCCTCGTATCATGCTCCCAACGGAGGCTACTCACTCAACTCAGGTTATTTTGCAAGCGCCGGGTACGATAACGCGCCGCTGCATGCCTTGAAAGACGGGGCGAGTGGTGGTAATGGACTCTTCTTGTACAGTTCTACCAGCGCATTTCCCACCAACTCGTACGTGTCCAGCAATTATTGGGTGGATGTAGTGTTCAGTCAGACGGGCAAAATCAACCCGCCGGTAATTAGCAACGTCCAAGCAGTTCAGATCACGCCTACGACTGCTAAAATCACCTGGAATACGGATAAACCCTCCTCCACCCAGGTGAACTACGGTACAAGCATTCCCTATAGTTCTTCGACGCCGCTGAATAGCTCCCTGGCGACGAACCACTCGGTGAACTTGAGTGCGCTGACTGCCAGTACCCTTTATCATTTCCGGGTGTTGAGCCAGGATGTTGCAGGCAACCTGACTACTTCGGCCGACTCTACATTCACGACAGCGCCACCCCGGACGACCCCGCCGGTCATCACCAACGTACAGGCCACGGCTATCACGAGCTCAACGGCGACGATCACCTGGACCACGGATGAACTGTCGGGCAGCCAGGTCAACTACGGTAAGACGAGTGCCTATGGTTCCAGCGCGCCCGTAGACAGTACGCTAGTGACTACCCACTCGGTGAACTTGAGCGGACTAGGCGGCAGCACACTCTATCATTTCCAAGTGGTAAGCCAAGATACTTCAGGAAACACCGGCATGTCAGGCGACTTCACGTTTACTACAAGTGTTCCCGTGCCGGTTTCTTTGTGGAGCCCTTCGACGGTGCCTACGGTAGCTTCTCAAGCGGACACATCAGCTGTCGAGCTGGGTGCGAAGTTCACGTCCGACGTCGCGGGTTACGTTACCAGCGTCCGGTTTTACAAGGGTTCTTCCAATACCGGGACCCACGTGGGAACCTTGTGGACGAGTAGTGGGACGTTGTTGGCGACCGCCACATTCACGAATGAGACGGCGACTGGCTGGCAGCAGGTCACATTCAGCACTCCAGTATTGATTTCAGCAAACACAGTTTACGTAGTTTCCTACCGTGCTCCCAATGGCGGCTACTCAGTTAACAGAAGCTATTTTGCGGCTGCGGGGTTTGACAATACACCACTACACGCCCTAAAGGATGGGACGAACGGCGGCAACGGGCTGTTCCGGTACGATGCCACCAGCGCCTTCCCGACGAACACATACTTGTCCACTAATTATTGGGTGGATATAGTGTTTAACCAGATAGCGACCTCAACCCCGGCGGTAATTAGTAACGTACAGGCCGTAGCCATTACCACTTCCGGTGCGACAATCACTTGGACGACGGATAAGCCCGCTACCAGTGCTGTGAACTACGGTACGACAACCGCTTACGGGTCTTCCGTATCGAACAGTTCCTTAGTGACGAGCCACTCGGTTAACCTGACCGGGCTCATAGCCGGAACGGTCTATCATTTCCAAGTCCAGAGCACCGATGTGGCTGGCAATTTGACCACCTCGAGCGACTTCACGTTTACCACTGCAACGCCGCGAACGACTCCGCCGGTGATTAGCAATGTGCAAGCTACGGCGATTACGAGTTCGGGAGCAATGATCACCTGGACAACAGATGAGCCGGCAAGCAGTCAGGTCAATTATGGTTTGAGCAGCACTTATGGTTCTTCCACGCCGGTAGACAATACGCTAGTGATCAGCCACTCTGTCACCTTAACAAGTCTCTCATCAAATTCGATTTATCATTACCAGGTCCTGAGTCGAGACGCCTCGAGCAATTCAGGCGCGTCCACCGACTTCACCTTTGCAACGAGTCCAATCCCACCGACCACTATTTGGACCGCTTCGACGACTCCGGCGGTCGCTTCCCAAAATGATCCGTCATCAGTTGAACTAGGTGTGAAATTCAAATCCGACAGCGCCGGGTACATCACTGGCATTCGTTTCTACAAGGGGCCAGCCAATACCGGTTCGCACGTCGGGAGTTTGTGGTCCAGCACCGGAGCCCTGCTATCTAGTGTGACTTTTGCGGGTGAAAGCGCGTCCGGCTGGCAGGAGGCTGACTTTAGCACTCCTGTACAGATTTCGACTAATACTGTTTACGTGGCTTCCTACCACGCTCCCAATGGCGGCTACGCACTTAATACTAACTATTTCATAAATACCGGGTACGATAACGTACCCTTACATGCCCTAAAGGACGGTGCGAGCGGTGGCAATGGAGTCTTCGCGTATGGCGACACAACTGTTTTCCCGACCAACTCCTCCGGGTCCGGCAACTACTGGGTCGATGTGGTGTTCAGCCAGGCCGCCACTTCGAATCCACCGGTGATCAGTAGTGTTCAAGCCACGCAGATCACCACTTCAACTGCGACAATTACTTGGACGACTGACAAACCCGCGACCAGCCTAGTAAACTATGGCACTACCACTGCATACGGTTCTTCTACCTCGCTAGACACAACGCGCGTAACGAGTCACTCGGCAAGCCTAGCTGGTCTATTGGCAAATACACTTTACCATTTCCAAGTCCAGAGCACGGACGTTGCCGGAAACCTCACGAGTTCGGCAGACTTTACATTCACGACCCCACCCGTGCGCACGACGCCGCCAGTCATCACCAACGTGCTGGCCACGGCCGTCACCAATTCGAGCGCGACAATCACTTGGACAACGGACGAGCCAGCGAACAGTCAAGTGAAGTATGGCACCAGCAGCGCCTATGGCTCTTCGACACCGACAGACAACACTATGGTGACGAGCCACTCGATGAACCTGACGGGCCTGCTCGCCAACACGTCCTATCATTTCCAGGTTTTGAGTGTGGACGCTACAGGCAACCCCGCATCGTCCAACGACTTTACCTTCACCACAAGTGCTTCCACACCTGTCTCGATTTGGACGCCTACGAGCACGCCAGGGATTCTTTCTCAGAGTGACGCCTCCTCCGTCGAGCTCGGAGCGAAGTTCACATCCGACGTAGCGGGCTACATCACTGGTATCCGCTTCTACAAGGGCACTGCGAACACAGGGACCCACATTGGTAGTCTCTGGACGAGCAGCGGGTCCCTGCTGGCAAGCGCGACCTTCACGAACGAGACAGCGACGGGCTGGCAGCAAGTTACTTTCGGCGCGCCGGTGGCGATTTCGGCCAACACGGTATATGTGGCGTCGTATCATGCTCCCAATGGCGGCTATTCACTCAACTTGTCCTACTTTGCGAACACCGCATACGACAACACTCCACTACATGCGTTGAGGGATGGAGTAAACGGCGGTAATGGACTCTACCTGTACGGCAGCACGACCGCGTTTCCGACTAACACATATTCGTCGAGCAACTACTGGGTGGATGTGATTTTCGTTAGCCAATAGACAGTTATGGCTTCGGCTGAATCCGAATTTGACCAACGGGATACACCTGGACGTACCTTGCAGTACCTAAGAAAACTGGCAGTTTTAGCGAGAGACTTTGACAACCAAAGACTGGGGTTTCCTAATCTGCGTGCCCGTTGAAGCAGAGTCACAGCGCCTGATTAGAAGGCGTCATTAATCGATTGTCCGCTGTTTTGTATTTCAATCCGATAAGAAACTCAAAAAGCGAGAGAATTAAACTATTGGTCAAGGACCACGACGCAGAGTGGGGCATGAGAATCATCGCGAGAAGAACAACCCATGTGTGGAATCGCTGGAATCATTGATTTTGAGAATCGGCCAGTGGAGAGTTCCTTTCTTCTGGCCATGAGCCGAAGCTTGACGCATCGGGGTCCTGACGACGAAGGCTACGTCCTGATCGACGAACTCGGTTCCCGGTACACCAGTTATTCTGGTCCGAGTAGTCCATCAGAGTTGCAGGCCCAATTGCCGCTGCTGCGCGCCGAAAACGGCCTGCCTACGGCCAACATCGGCCTTTGTCACAGACGGTTTTCGATTATCGACTTATCTGCCGCTGGCCATCAGCCGTTCTTCGATAGAGAGCGGTCCTGCTGTGTCGTTTTCAATGGGGAGATTTACAATTATTTGGAAGTGCGCGACGAACTCGCTGCCAAGGGAGTGGTATTTTCAACGAGTTCCGACACAGAGGTTCTATTGCAGGCCTATCGCCAGTGGGGTACTGACTGCTTTGAAAGAATGAACGGATTCTGGTCCGTGGCTTTGTATGATTTCAAGAAGAAACAACTCTTGCTCAGCCGGGACCGTCTGGGAAAGAAGCCCCTTTACTGGACCAAGGTAGGTTCCCGTGTGTACTTTGCTTCGGAACTCAAGGCACTGCTTCGGATTCCGGAAATTTATTCTCGGAGGCAGGTGAATGAGGAGGCAATTCACTCTTGGCTGCTGTACGGACAGAAGGATCTGAATTTCACGACTTTCTTCGCGGGCATTCATTCGCTTCCTTCGGGATGCTGGTCAATTGCCGACGCTACTTTTCCGGAACATAGCAAACAGTACTGGAGTGTCCCTAAAGAACGACTCTCTGAGCAAGATATTTCCGCGGAAGATGCCGCAGCAACCCTCCGCAATATTTTGCAAGATTCCGTTACGATTCGGCTGCGCGCCGACGTGCCCCTGAGTGTTGAACTGAGTGGTGGATTGGATTCCTCCACCCTTGTTGCGCTCGCCGCCCAAGTTCATCGCGGCAAGATTACGACATATACAGTCCGTTTCCCGGAACCGGAATACAACGAAGAGCCGTTTGCCCGTTCGGTCGCAGAACACTATGGAGTCGACTACCAAGTCTTGGAATCCCCCACAGAAAACTTTTGGGGTCAGATTCTAGCTTTTACCTACCTGGAGGAGGAGCCGTACCATTCCCCCAATCTGCAAACCAATCAGGTCATTTGGGCCCGGATGCGCGCCAGGGGTACGAAGGTCTCCCTCAATGGCGCAGGGGGTGATGAGAACTTTGCCGGGTACAGCGCCTATTATGTGCCCACGCAAATCGAGAACTTAGTCGACGGCCGCTGGAGCACCTACCTCGAGAATGCCACGAAGTACTCGCAAGGAAACACAAACATTCGCTCACTCTGCTCTCCAATTTTCCGTCTCGCAACTGCTGCCTCTATGCGTTTCCTGCCTCGCTCCTGGCGCGGGAACGGGACGACCGTCGATTATTTCACAGGCAAGTATTTCCCACATACCTCTTCGGCAGCGCAAACGCTGTCGCAAGCACTCTACAATGATATGACAAATACGTTAATGCCCTATTGGCTTCGATCTGGGGACAGAGGCTATATGGGAATTCCCTTGGAGGTCCGCGCGCCATTCTTGGATTATCGAGTGATTGACTTTGCATTTCGGCTTCCTGTGCGCTACCTCTTTCGTCATGGGTGGCATAAGTGGATCCTACGGAAATCCGTAGAGGATATTTTGCCCGCGGATGTCGTGTGGCGCCGGAATAAACTGGGTTTCCCGTTTCCTTTCGGGCGATTCTATTCGGAAAATCGAGCACTCGTAGACCTCACGTTGAAAAAGGCAAACAACCCGTACATCGACTTTTCGAAGAGCCACCGCTTCCGCCATGATTGGAAAACTCTAAGTTTCATTTTGTGGTACGAACTGTTTATTAATGAAAACGTCCAGTTGTTTCATGAATTGGAAGACCTTGCGGGGCAGGCGGGCCTTCGGGAACACACGGGATTTGCGCCTGAGTTCTTGAGTGCCGAGTTTTCTCGTCCGTGAAACTGGCTGCCCTAGCCGCGGACGGCGTACGGTGGACGACCATCTCCACGGCGTGCATTACCCTGATTCAGATGTTGCGACTAGTCATCCTGGCGCGGCTTCTGAGTCCAGGCGATTTCGGGCTGATGGCGATGGCGATGATTGTGATTGATGCAGCCCAAGCCTACATTGATCTGGGCATCAGCGCCGCTATTATCCATCGCCAAGACGCTACCAAAGAGCAACTCTCTAGTCTTTACTGGCTGAATATTTTCGCTGGCTGGACCGTATTCGTTGTGGTCTGGCTCTGCATGCCTCTTGTCGTCAGGCTGTTCCACGAGCCGCGCGTGCTGCCGCTTCTCCATGTTGTTGCATTGGTTTTCCTCATTGCGCCGCTTGGACAACAGTTCGAGATCCTTCTTCAGAGAGAGCTTGCGTTCAATACCCTAGCGAAACAGGACATTATTGCCTCGGGAAGTGCGTTCATAATTGCCGTTGTACTCGCCGCGAGCGGCTTCGGCGTGTGGGCGCTGATGTGGAGCGTTTTAGGAAACGCCGCCGTAAAAGCTTTTCTATTAGTACGGATTGGGATGAAGCGCTTCCGGCCTTCGCTCCATTTCCGCAGCGCGGATCTCAAAGGGTTTTTGAGCTTCGGGCTATTCCAGATGGGCGAGCGCGCAGTCAATTACCTCGCTGAGCGTCTGGACCAGATCCTGATCGGCAGTCTTCTCGGGGCTAACGCCCTCGGGTATTACAACTTCGCCTTCAATCTCACCACACAGCCCATCACGCGCATCAATCCCATTATTACTAGGGTAGCGTTTCCAGTTTTCTCCAAGCTGCAGGACGATGCAGAAAGGCTGAAGAGAGGCTACTTAAGAGTGCTGGGCTTCCTGACGTCTGTTAACGCCCCGCTCCTTGTGGGGCTCTCCGTCGTCGCCCCGCTCGCGGTGCCTTTGATATTCGGTCAAAAATGGACCGGAAGCGTCGTGCTCGTACAGATCCTCAGCCTAGTCTGCCTGGTCCGGAGCACTTGCAATCCGATCGGCAGTTTGCAACTGGCCAAGGGCAGGGCAGATTTGGGATTCCATTGGAATGTATTTCTTCTGGTCGCCACTCTGCCCGCAATTTATTTTGGGGCCAAGATCGGCCAGGCAGTCGGAGTCGCAGCAGCGTTGCTGATTCTTCAGATCGCCTTGCTGGTGCCCGTTTACGTTTTCTTGGTTCGACCTCTCATCGGAAAATGTGCCCAAGAATATACCAGTGGGATCCTCAGACCGGCTATATCTGCTCTGCTGATGGCTTTCGTCATTGCTCTTGTACGGATCTGGAGGAATGGATTCCCTGTCTTTGCGGAATTGATCATGCTCGTCGCGCTCGGCTCGGTTCTTTACGTATTCTTTCTTCAGCTATTAAATAGGAAAGCCGTCTATGAGTTTCGTGCGATACTGTCCAACACGGGTTCTTGAGTTCTCTGTTTTTAGAGCGGTATTGTGGTTTAGGGGACATAGAAATGTCTGTCCTCTCGACCACAACCCTGGGGAGCGATGACAATTGCCGTAATGTGTAGCAGGGGTGAAGTTCTGGCATAGTCTCGCTTGCAGCGAAGTCAATACAGGGCTGCCTGAGCAGCTGCCTTGAAAACGGCATCCCCAGGTCAGCAGCCGTAAGAATGTGAATTAGATCAGTAAAGTTGTGAAAAGAGTTTCCCACATGCCAAAGGGTCAGCCCTGCGGCTTTAATAACCCTCTTAGAATCAGCACAATATCCAGATACATTCAGAATTGAGAGTGGTTTCTCGGTTGCCGCTAGAATGGGGAACAGTCCGGGCGGCGACGTGTTTGGTGAGATGTGCTCAGCAAGCTACGCATAAAGATATGCCCACGGTAGATGAGGTGACGAGATCTTAATGAACAAGGCGATCTTTGCCATTCCATTTCTTTTGCTCGGTATTTTCACAGTATTCGAGCCATCGGCTATGGCTCAGAGTGGTCCGGTGGCAGCTTACGCGTTCAGCGAGGGCACTGGCACAACGACGACGGATTCCTCGGGCAACAGCAACACGGGGACCTTGTTGAGTGGTGCTAGCTGGACGACAGCGGG
>Ga0210409_10001360_pt1 | contig 32457 bp, 24 predicted proteins | sample IncBWH17MmetaG_FD_161649 | JGI IMG/M metagenome (GOLD analysis project Ga0210409, IMG submission 161649) | Forest soil microbial communities from Barre Woods Harvard Forest LTER site, Petersham, Massachusetts, United States - Inc-BW-H-17-M | ecosystem: Environmental > Terrestrial > Soil >...
CGACCACTGGGCCACACGGCAAGCACAGCTTACCGTAGATCTAGCCCGTTTTCATCGGGCGTTGTGCAGGCAAGGCCGCATGAAGAACTCATCCCATCTAATTAGGACACTGCCCGCCGCCGCACGGTGTGCCGCCGCACGGTGTTGCGTCGAGCCGGTGGGCCCTCTATACTGATTCGCGGCACTGAATGAGCACGCATGCGGACGGATTTAGCGAGGAGGGTTCCATGAAGACCGCCAAGGTAAGAGTCTTGTTATGTGCAGCGCTTATCTGTCTGATCGCCGGATTCACCGCCAACCCCGCCCGCGCTCAACAGACCAGCGGGGCGGGCTACATCACGGGCGTAGTGCAGGGCGCCCAAGGCCCCGAAGCAGGCGTGTGGGTCATCGCCGAGACTAAAGATCTGCTTACGAACTTCATCAAGATCGTCGTCACCGATGATCGGGGCCGTTTCATGCTCCCCGAGCTGCCCAATGCAAATTATAAGGTCTGGGTGCGCGGCTATGGCTTGGTCGATTCGGCGCCCATCGAAGTGAAGCCATCCACGACCGGCGTGACCCTGAAAGCGACCGCCGCCAGGACTGCCCAGGAAGGCGCCAAGGTTTATCCAGGCAACTACTGGTTGTCGTTGCTTGAGCCTCCCGCCAAGAGCCTCTTCCCCGGTACCGGACCTCAAGGCAATGGCATGGGAATCAAGATGCTTTCGCAGAACCACTGGATCAACTCTCTCAAGTCAGATTGCAATTTCTGCCACCAGCTTGGCAGCCAGTTGACGCGCACCGTGGACGACGTTCTCAAAGCCAAACCCGAGCTCAAGACCCATGCCGAGGCTTGGGAGTGGCGTCTCGGCACCGGAGTTCGCGGTAACGCCATGTATTCTGTGCTGACCACTCAGGGAAAGGACCCGTCACTGAAGGTCTTTTCCGACTGGACCGAACGAATCGCCAAAGGCGAAGTCCCGCCGGCGCCGCCCCGGCCTAAAGGCATTGAACGCAATGTCGTCGTGACCTTGTGGGACGTGGGCGACGATCATTCCTTCATGCACGATGAAGTCTCCACTGACAAGCACCACCCCAGCATCAATGCCGGCGGGCGCGTATACGCCGTTTCCGCCGGCCACGGCCAGCTCATCGTGATGGATCCCCGAGAAAACAGCACCTTCGCGCGCGACATCCCGACTCGTGAAGCTAAGGAAAAAGTTCCCTCGCGGTTCCCGGCGCCCAACCGCCCCTCCATCCACTGGGGCAATGAGCATCTGTGGGGCAACCCTCCTTACAATCCTGCCGATCCGCACAATCCTATGTTCGATAGTAAGGGCCGCGTGTGGATCACCTCCAAGATCCGCGGCAACCAGGACCCCTCCTGGTGCAGCGATCCGGGCAACAAATACGCAGCGTGGTTCCCGCTTGAGCGCAGCGGCCGCCAAGCGTCCTTCTTCGATCCCAAGACCCAGCAATTCACTCTCATCGACACATGTTTTTCCACGCACCATCTCCAGTTCGACAATGATGCCGACGAGACCGTGTATTTCAACGAGCTGACCGGCCCCATCTTCGGCTGGATCGATACCAAGGTCTACGATGAAACCAAAGATGAGCAAAAGGCCGTGGGCTGGTGCGGGCAGGTGCTGGATACCAACGGCGATGGAAAAATCACTAAGCCGTGGAATACCGTGATCCCCGGCCGCGGAGGAGAGGATTCGGTTCTCTACCAGGGCGACACCGCCGCGGGAGCCGCAACCAAGGGCCGCGGCCCGGCAGCCACATTCGATCCCAAGCTGGACACCCTGGTCAGCTATAGTATGTACTCGGTCATCCCCAGTCCGGTGGACGATTCCGTTTGGGGCGTCTCGGAAACGTTTCCCGGCTTTCTCATCCGCTTGCAGCGCGGCAACAATCCGCCGTCCTCATGCAAGACCCAGATCTTCAAGGTGCCGGAGCCGGGCTTCGATCCGCGCGGCGTGGACATCGATAGCAACGGCGTGGTTTGGACTGCGCTCGCTGCCAGCAGCCACCTGGCCAGCTTCGACGTTCGCAAGTGCAAGGACCTGGGCGGTCCTGCCAAGACCGACGGCAGCCAATGCCGCGAAGGCTGGACGCTGTATCAGACCACAGGTCCCAAGCTGCGCGGGACTGACATTCCAGCCGACTTCCACTACTACAACTGGGTGGATCAACACAATATATCGGGACTGGGCGCGAACACGCCCATCGCTAATGGGTCAAACTCCGACGCCCTCCTCGCGCTCAACCCGCGGACTAAGGAGTGGACCACGCTGCGCGTGCCCTACCCCCTGGGCTTCTACTCGCGCGGCATGGATGGCCGCATCGACGATCCTAACGCCGGATGGAAAGGGCGCGCCCTGTGGGCCAACTATGGCACACACTTCGTCTGGCACATTGAAGGCGGCAAAGGCACCAAGGGCAAAATCGTGAAATTCCAGATTCGGCCCGACCCGCTGGCGCGCTAACGCGAGCGCCCTAACTCGCGCAGGCTCCCTGGCCCGAGTAGTGACGATGGCTTAGCCCGCCCGGTAGCTGCAGAACTCGCCGCCGCCGTGATTAACGCGCTGGACGTTGACAATATGGGTCGCTCCATGCGCCCGCGGCTCCGAGCGGATCACCGCCCGGCAAGCTCCCTTCGCGCTGTGGCATCGCGTTTTCCAGTTCGCTCTTCGGACGGTCGACCAATCGGGGCTTCAGCGCCGCGATGCCTCCAACGCGTGTCCGCCTACTTTTCAAACCAAGGGCAACTGCGAAAGATTCAAAATGATGCTCTCGGTGAGGCCGTCGCTGAGCGGCGAGAGCCGCAGTTCGTGGAATGCGTACAGAGGATCGCGAGGCGGGAGGGATCGCACCGCTGGCACATCCGGTGCGACTGAAAGGGGACTTTCCTTCGATGATTCCGGAGTTGCGCTACGCCGGGCTAAACGCGATCGAGGCATACCACAGCGATCACGGGCTCGCAGAAACGCAATTCTATGTCGCGCTCGCCGAAGCGTCACAGGCTACTCGTAACCGGAGGATCTGACTTCCACGGCGCGACAAAGCCGGACGTGGAAATGGGAATCGGCCGTGGCGGCAGGCTTAGAATTCCGGAAGATTTAGTTGAGCGACTCCGGGCAGGTTGCTGGCCGGGTTTCTGAATGTCCTCACCGGGCGGCCTCGGCTTTGCAGTAGCGTTTGTCCGTCGGAGGCACGGCTCGGTGAAGAGGTCGTCGGGATCCGCTACTGTGGTCCGGCAATTGTGTGTTCTCCTCGTTCAACTTCCGTGGCTCAAGATACCTACGTGAGCGAGTCTTGCAACGATTAGATCGACCGCCTCGTCCGGGGTTGTAGCCATCGTATCGATGTGGATTTCGGCGTGTTCGGGCGCTTCATACGGCGAATCGATGCCGGTGAAGTGTCTGAGTTCGCCTCGCCGCGCCTTTCTGTAGAGCCCCTTCGTGTCTCGCTTCTCGGCCTCCGCGAGCGGTGTGTCCACGAATACTTCGATGAATTCGCCTGGGGCCACAAGATCGCGTGCCATACGCCGCTCGGAGCGGAATGGCGAGATGAACGACACCAGCACGATAAGTCCGGCATCCACCATCAGTCGCGCGACTTCCGCAACACGACGAATGTTCTCAACTCGGTCGGCGTCGGTGAAGCCCAAGTCTTTGTTGAGTCCGTGCCGAATGTTATCGCCATCGAGCAAGTATGTGTGCTTTCTGGCCGAGAGCAGCCGCTTTTCTACGAGGTTTGCAATGGTCGACTTGCCGGCGCCAGAGAGACCCGTGAACCATAGCACGCAGGGTTTCTGGCCTTGGAGTTTGGCGCGTGCGGTCTTGTTCACATCGAGCGCTTGCCAATGGATATTATCCGCACGGCGCAGCGCAAACTGAATCAGACCCGCGCCCACCGTGTCGTTGGTGAGCCGATCGATGAGGATAAAGCCGCCGGTTTCGCGGTTCTCAGTGTACGGATCGAATGGGATCTGCCGGTCGAGCCCGAGGTTGCATACGCCGATCTCGTTAAGATCGAGCTTCTTCGCGGCCAGATGCTCGAGCGTATTGACGTTTACCTTGTACTTAAGGGAGGTGATGGTTGCCCCCGCGGTGCAGGTGCCAATCTTCATGAGGTAAAGGCGGCCAGGCAGCATAGGCTCTTCGTGCATCCAGATCAGGGTGGCCTGAAACTGGTCTGCTACGGATGCTGGTGAATCGGCATTCACTAGCACGTCGCCGCGGCTGATGTCGATCTCGTGTTCGATGGTAAGGGTGACAGACTGGCCGATGACGCCTCGATCGCGGTCCCCATCCTGGGTAACGATGCGCGTCACACGACTTTCCTGGCCGGAGGGTAAGGCTTTGACCCGGTCGCCTTTCCTGACGACACCGCTCGCAATCATGCCGGCAAATCCACGGAAGTACTGATCCGGGCGGTTCACCCATTGCACTGGCATCCGAAACGGGCGGCCCAGCAACTCTTCCTCAATCTCGATCGACTCGAGTTCCTCCATCAGCGTTGGCCCGTCGTACCAAGGAGTGTGGAGGCTGCTTTCCGTCACGTTGTCGCCCTTGAGTGCCGAGATCGGAATCGCCACGATATCGGCGAGGCCAATCTGTTCTGCGAACCTCCGATAATCCTTAAGAATCGAGTCGAAGGTCTCCTGTGCAAACTCGACCTCATCCATCTTGTTGATTGCCAAAATCACTTTCTGGATGCCAAGCAGTGAGACGATGTAGCTATGCCGCCGCGTTTGCGGGAGCACTCCTTTGCGGGCATCGATCAAAATCACTGCGAGGTCAACGGTCGATGCCGCCGTCACCATATTGCGCGTGTACTGCTCATGGCCTGGCGCATCGGCCACAATGAACTTACGCCGGTCGGTCGAGAAAAAGCGGTAAGCGACATCGATCGTAATCCCTTGCTCACGCTCGGCCGCTAAGCCATCGACAAGGAGTGCCAGGTCAAGGTCACCGCCTTGGGTTCCGAATTTCTTGGAATCTGCTTTGAGCGTAATGATCTGATCCTCGAAGATCATTTTGGATTCGTAGAGCAGGCGCCCTATGAGTGTGCTCTTGCCGTCATCCACGCTGCCACAGGTCATGAATCGCAACAGGCTCTTGTGCTGGTGCGCCTCAAGATACGCTTCGATGTCCCCAGCGATGAGGTTGGATTTGTGAGCCATCAGAAGTACCCTTGCTGCTTCTTTTTTTCCATTGAGGCCGACGTATCGTGGTCGATGACGCGGCCCTGGCGCTCGGAAGTTTTGGTCAACAGCATCTCCTGAATGATTGCCAACAAGGTATCGGCTTCGCTTTCAATCGCGCCGGTGAGCGGATAGCAACCAAGCGTGCGGAACCGCACCTTCTTCATCATCGGTTTCTCGCCTGGCGCGAGCGGCATACGGTCGTCGTCCACCATGATGAGTGAACCCTCACGCTCGACCACCGGTCGTACCTTCGCTAGGTAAAGCGGCACAATGGGAACCTTCTCCAAATAGATGTACTGCCAGACGTCAAGTTCGGTCCAGTTTGACAGCGGGAATACACGGAAGCTCTCGCCCTTGTTCTTGCGGGCGTTGTACAGCCGCCAAAGCTCGGGTCGTTGACGCTTCGGGTCCCAGCGGTGCTGGACGGACCGGAACGAGAAAATACGCTCCTTCGCGCGACTCTTCTCCTCATCTCGCCGCGCTCCGCCGAAAGCGGCGTCGAACCCGTACTTATCGAGCGCTTGCTTCAATCCCTGGGTTTTCATCACGTCGGTGTGGATGCCCGAGCCGTGAGTAAATGGGTTGATCCCTTTCGCCACACCCTCGGAGTTTGTGTGCACCAAAAGTCGGAGGCCCAGATTATCCGCCACCCGGTCCCGGAACGCGATCATTTCCCGGAACTTCCAAGTAGTGTCAACATGCAGTAACGGGAACGGCGGCTTGGCCGGATAAAAAGCCTTCATCGCCAGATGTAGCATCACCGCGCTGTCTTTACCGATCGAATATAGCATCACCGGGTTTTCGCACTCGGCGACTACCTCGCGCATGATGTGAATGCTCTCGGCCTCTAAAGATTCAAGGTGGCTCAGAGTTGCGCCGCTCATGCCGAAGGCGAGAGCAGATATATTGGCATGACCTAAACTCTCAAACAAAGTGTATCACCTCGATACGGCGAAACCGAGTCCAGTGCTCACCGAATCCAGTGCTCACCAAATTGAGTGGAGGAATCGTCGTTCCGAAGTGTCGCCGGGCTCATGGAACTCCATGAGGTAAAACCACGACGCGTTCGGAGATGTTCCTCCAAGACGGTCGCGGTTTGTTTCGATTCCTAAACGTTCCTAACGCACAAATGGAGACGTCTTGGTCCACCATTTTGCGCTTGCGATTGCGGACACTCTATTGAATATACCCTAAGGATTTCAGACGCCGCACAACCTCGGGATCCAACTTCAACTGCTGCTTGGATTGCTTGGGCATCGACTTAATCCAAGTGGCCATTTTTGCCCCCAGTTGTTGTGCGGTAGGATTCCGCGACCCGAATAAATTCCGGGTTTCGTCAGGGTCATTTGAAAGATCGTAGCTCTCATACTTCCCGCTGCTGGACGTTATGAACTTATTGGGCCACGAGATTACCGATCGAATCATACAGCCGCGGATACACTCGGGCGTGTGAATCACCGGGCATGGAAAGGATTCGCCAAAAATCTCTCTTGGCTGGAGCGACGACGCGTCCATCAAATTCTTGCCTTGCACAGTAGAAGGAATTGGAAGGCGAAGCGTATCCAAGACGGTGGGCACGACATCGGTGGTGCTTACCGGCGCCTCCACAACGCCTTTGTGAGCGCTGTTCGGATATTTTACCAGCAGCGCGACATGAAGCAGGTTCTGATAAGTCGAGTTGCCATGCAGGAAGAATTTCCTCTCTCCAAACGCCTCGCCATGATCCGAAGTCACCACGATCATCGTGTTGTCGTACAGCTTTTGGTCTTTGAGCCACTGCACTATTTGACCAATTTGGGAGTCAATGTAAGCGATTCCCCCGTCGTACTGGGACACGGAGTGAGAGGTGTAAACCTCCGGCAAAGATTCGCCGTTGACGACTTTCGACTGGATCGTTTCGAGATCGTCCTGCAGCATCCGGCGGTCCTTGCCCGGAAACAACCGGTCAAAAGGTGCCGGTGGAATATAGGGAAAATGCGCATCCATGTAGTTGAAGAATGCAAAGAAAGGAGATTGCGAGAGATCGGTTTCCTTCACCATTTCGAAGAACGTCTGGTTAATCTCAATGCCTCGGCTGTACAAGCGATCGAATTGAGAAGTGTCGACGATCCCATTCAGCCACCGACGGATTCCGTTGCGCAACATGTACCAGGACTCCGCGGCTAACAGAGGGACGGGCCTTGGAATGCGGAACGTCTGGAACCCGCGCTCCAGGCCGAAGTCTCCGCGAAGATATAAATTCGCGGCGACTCCCATGGTCCGATAGCCTTTGCTCGAGAGCATTTCAGCCAATGTAGGGACTGCGGGCGCTAGCGGCTGGCCGTAGTCAGCTTCGGGCGGCTGGCAGTGCGCTCCGTGCCAACTGCCGTACGTCCCAGTGAACAAGGTGGCGTGGCTGGTGAGAGTGAAGTCGGACGCTGAAATTGCGCGGTTGTACACCGCGGAATCCTCCGCCAATCTTCTGAGATTGGGCGTGGTTTCCCGGCGGTATCCGTAAACCGACAGGTGATCGGCGCGAACGGTGTCCATCACCAGCACCATGACGTTCGGTCGGGCACTGGTTCTTGACACAATCGGCGAGGGCAGAATCTGCGCGGGCGCGCCACGCGCATTCCAAGCGCTTCCCACAAGCAACGCGAGTCCGAGAACCCAGGCGCCGGAAGGCGGGACGGACTGAAGCCGCAATCGGCGCCCCAACAGCACAGCGGCAACGGCAATCGTTGCGAGACCTCCAATCAAGAGGCTCGACCACAGCCACACCTTGGTCCCGAACATCTCCGCCAGATTTTGGAGCTGGAAAAAAGCCAACTGCTGGCCAGTGCCCAATAAAAGAACCGCGATAATCCATGGGTTGCACAGCAATCCAAGGCGCTCGGACCACGTTTCCGAAAGCAGACCAGCCACCGCCAGAGCGCCGAGCGCAAAGGTGATCAGCAGGATAGTCATTTTCTCGCTCCGCGATACAGCGGCTGCGCTCAAGTTAGCGGCGAAAGCGATCAGCAGAACGAGCGTGGAAAGCCGCTCTAAAACCAAGCTGGCGGGGTTATTTTGGAGAAGCCGTGATTGAGGGGAGAGGAAGGCGACCCAAGCACCGGCCAATAGACCGACTACCGCTCCCGTGCCTAGGTAAGCGGCGAGCAGGAGAGCCGTCGGACCCCAATGCCAGGGGGCGAAAACTGCGTACGGCCGAGCCATCCGAAAGAAAAGCGAAGATGCCACGAATTCGACAATCGCATAAGCGGACCAAGCTGCGACCCCTTGAACGACACCCTGAAAAACACACCCCCGCAATCTTTCAAAAGCTATCGTCATCGATAAACAAGCACGTCAGGCGTGACAAGATGATATCATATCGACTGATGTTCGAAGAAAGAGCACCCTTGCGGATATGGTTGGAAATGGTTGATACAGCGAGTGATTTAGTCCTTCCCGACGTATACTCCGCACTCCCGGTCGCGGCGGTATTGCCCGAGCCCGTCAGCGGACGTTTCATAGCGATATGGTGACGTTGTGGAAGAAGGGTGCCCAGCCCAGGGCGAACAATTATGTCGTGGTCATCTTTGACAGCTGCCGTTACGATTCCTTCGTCGCCGCTCGCCCTAAGACCATGCGTAAACTGGGCAAAGCGGAGTGCCGCTGGTCTTACGCCTCCTGGACAGCACCATCCCACTACAATCTACTCTCGGGCCTGCTGCCGCATTCCAGCCCAAAGCACGTTTTCGCGTCGGATTACTATAAGCGGGATTTCCTCAAATATTCCGAACGTCTTGGCATCGAAGGAATCGAGTTCAAGTCATTGATACCACAGCTCTATTTTCCCACGTTCTTGAAGGAGAGCCTGGGCTATCGTACCCATGCCATGGTGTCTCTGCCGGTGCTCAATCCGAAGACCATCTTGAATCACGGATTCGACACCTTTCGGCTGATGCCCAAGCACAACGACATGCGCGCCATGGTGCGGGAGATGAAGTTTTCCGAGGACCGTCCCTCGTTCTATCTGTTGAATGTCGGCGAGACGCATTATCCCTATGCCCTACCCGATGAGCCGCCCGAGGATTGGCCTCACATCAGCGGCGTACATGGGATCTTCAAGCACCTGGACGACCACGTCGTAGGCGGCAAACTGCCACGCAAGCGCGACAAGTTTTTCAACGATTCACAAATGAAATCGCTGCGCGCGAGACAGGTCGACGCCGTTAAGTATCTCGACCGGGTTGTCGAAGAGTTGTTCGATGTGGTTCCCAAGAACACCTGGATCACAATCACATCCGACCATGGCGAGCTATTCGGTGAGGACGGTTACTTCGGACACGGCCCCATCCACCACGAAAAGGTGTTCGAGGTGCCGTTTCTCGAAGGCAAAATTCGATAAGGCAAACCTGATGACGGTAAGGCCTAAAAGACGCCGCGCCGGGGCCATGAACCCATCCGGGAAATACGTCTGTCGTCCGGGGCTTGCTGAACTCACCGCGGTCTTGTTGGTCGGTGCGGCCTTGCTCGAACGGCACCTGCTCCCAGGCCCGCATGGGTACTCGAAAATCACTCTCGCCTACGTGGGCCCTGGAGCGGGATTTGCTTTTTTCGGGTCCTTCCTCACACTGCTTATCAGTCTCTTCCTCGGGATGGTTTCGCTGCTGCTGTGGCCCATTCGCATGCTTAAGGGACTGATCACCGGGCAACAAGGGTACAAGCGGGCCAAAGTTCAAAAATTGATTTTCCTGGGTTTGGACGGACTGGATCCGAAGCTCCTGGAACAATTCATGGCCTCCGGCAAGCTGCCGAATTTCAGCCGCTTGAAGGAACAGGGCGGATTCCGTCGACTCCGCACCACCTTCCCCCCGTTGTCCCCGGTGGCATGGTCCACCTTCGCCACCGGTGTGAATCCAGCGCGGCATAGCATGTTCGATTTTCTGAACCGCAATCTGAAGTCGTATATGCCGGAACTTTCCTCCACTCGAGTTGCCAAACCCGAGCGGATTTTGAAGATCGGCAAGTACCGCATCCCGCTGAGCCGGCCGCTCGTCGAAATGCGGCGTAAGAGCCGCACCTTCTGGCACATCCTGGGGGAGCACCGCATTGCATCGACTATCCTGCGCGTCCCCATCACGTTTCCGCCCGAAAAGTTCAATGGCCGGTTGCTTTCGGCCATGTGCACGCCGGATCTGCTGGGATCGCAGGGCACATTCTCCCTCTTCTCCACCAATGCAGCCCACGGTGCGATGGAGAGCGGCAACCAGTTTCCTCTTTCTAAGGACGGCCAACGATACACGGGCGAGATCGAAGGTCCCCAGAATTACATGATTGAGGGAGGCGGACCGCTCAAAATTCCCTTCGTGTTGATTCTCTCAGGCAAGGGCCGCGCGGCGCTCGAGATCGGCGAGGACCGCCTGGATCTGAAGCCGGGCGAGTATACGCGGTGGGTCACGCTTACCTTTCATGCCTCACTCGGGATCAAGGTCCGGGGGGTGGCGAGGTTCCTGCTCACCGAAACCGAGCCATCAGTCTCGCTGTACATGACTCCGATCAATATCGACCCCGAAAACCCGGCGTTACCGATTTCCCATCCGTCCTACTACGCGACATATCTTGCAAAGCTCCTGGGCGCGTACTCGACGCTTGGCATGGCCGAGGACACCTGGGCGCTCAACGAGCATGCCATCGACGAGGACGCGTTTTTGCGGCAGGCGTACCTGACCTACGACGAGCGCCAGTCGATGTTTTTCAGCGCGCTCGACCGGACCAGGCGCGGCGTAGTCGCCTGTGTGTTCGACACCACCGATCGCGTGCAACATATGTTCTTCGCGCAGATGGGCAAAAACGGGATCTACAGCCGGATCATTGAGGACCTGTACGGTCGCGTGGATGGGCTGGTCGGCAAAACGATGGAGCATATCGACCAGAACACCGCGCTGGTGGTGCTCTCCGATCACGGCTTCACTTCTTTCGAGCGAGGAGTGAATCTGAATGCCTGGCTGCTGCAGAATGGCTACCTCGCCTTGAAGGAGAATGCGCAAGGCCGCGATTATCTGAAGGATGTGGATTGGGACCGAACCAAGGCGTACACCTTCGGCCTGGCTGGAATTTACATCAATCAGAAGGGCCGTGAGTCGAAGGGCGTCGTGGAATCGGGGGCGGAGAGTACGGCGCTCAAAGACGAACTCGCCAGAAAACTGTCAGGTCTTCGAGACGAGCAGCTCAACCGCTTAGGAATCCGCAAGGCCTGGACATCGGATTCCCTCTACACCGGGCCGTATCTCAACGCGGCGCCCGACATCATTGTCGGTTATGCGGATGGGTATCGCGCGTCGTGGGGCGCAGCGGTGGGCAGAGTCACATCCGAGGTGTTTGAGAATAACGAAAAGGCCTGGAGCGGCGACCACTGCGTCGATCCGCACCTGGTTCCGGGTGTGCTCCTCTCCAACCTCAAGATCGACGCCGATGAACCCGGTATCGAAGACATGGCGCCCACGGCCCTGCACTTGTTCGGGATCACTCCTCCTCCCTACATGGAAGGTAAAGTTGTACTGGATGTATCCGGAACAATGGTGGAAAGCGAGGTTGCGGCTTGATTCGCCCGCTGGGGCTATTTGCGCTGGCGGCCGCGTTGGCAGGCTGTTCGCGTAGCGCGCACGCGCTGGGGAAACGCATGATCGTAATCGGCGTGGATGGGATGGATCCGGTGTTCCTCGAAACGCACTGGGGGTCTCTGCCGAACCTGAACGGCTTGCGGCAAACCGGCGCCTTCCACCGGCTGGGCACAACCGTACCGCCACAGAGCCCCGTGGCCTGGACCACCATCACCACCGGTATGTATCCCGGCGGTCACGGAATCTTTGACTTCCTTCACCGCAATCCGGCAACACGTCTGCCGATGTCGTCGATGGCGAAGATTATTCCACCGACCCATTCACTGCCGTTGGGCCCATATCTCTTCCCGCTATCGGGAGGGGTGTCCATTCGCTGCGCGCGGGCAGAGCGTTCTGGCAGCTTCTTCGGGAGAACGGTGTCGATGCCACAATCATTCGAATGCCTGCGAATTTCCCGCCGGCCGAGAGCGATGCCGAATCGCTGTCCGGCATGAGAACGCCCTAAGGAGGAGAATATGGGAGCTCCGACTATAAAAATTAACAAGGTATTGTGGTCCAAGGTAAAAGCCTGCGCGAAAGCGGGCGGGTACAGTTCGGCCGATGAGTTCGTCGAGCACGTGTTGGAGAAGGAATTGGCATCATTTCAAGAAGTCGAATCCGACGAAGAGATCATCCGCAAGATGAAAGGGCTCGGTTACCTTGACTAGCCCTGTCGGCGGAACTCCTGGTAGCACGGGAGCGAGCTTTAGAGGGCTGACCGTGTGGTTCACCGGTTTGAGCGTCGGCGGGCAAGACCACTATCAGCAAAGCGCTGTTCGAGGATCTGTGCGGGCGAGGGCAAAGGGTGGAATGGCTCGACGGCGATGTGATCTAGCAACGCTTGAGTAAGGGCCTCGGTTTCAGTAAAGAGGATCCGATGAGAACGCGAATCCGTTGGCAATCGACGCCTGACTGTGCCAGACTAGCCTCCATTCAAACGGCGTGGTTGCCTTGATGATCTCTGACTCACATTCTTACCACAAAAGTGGAGTAGAGTAGTTAGTAAGCCTTTGAAAACTGTGGAAAACCCTAAACACGCAAGGGCAATCCCGCGTACGCAGGGTTTTGACCCCCACATCGTCTCCGCGAACCCTTCCCAACCCACCCACGGCCAGCCTGTCAAATCGGGAACAAATCCATCGCACGTTGTCAATCCGATGCCTGTCGGCTCGTCGCGAGGCACCGTCCAATGTTATCTCGTGTGCTTGGTCGTATTCATTTTTTACAGCCGGTTTTTCGATGTGTACATGGCGCGATACAAAATTCCCGCGATCGCGTTGGGTCTCGCCGCCCTGGCAAGCCTGTTCAGTGGGCATCTCCTGCAGGCGCTGCAATACCGCATCAGTAAGCTGCTACTGCTTTTCACCTGCATTTTGATCGTCTCCTCAGCGTTTAGCATATGGCGAGGCGGCAGTGTCGATTTGATTACTAGCGTGTGGTTTAGATCACTATTGGTTTACGTCGTGATCGTCAGTCTGATTCAAAACTGGCGGCACAGCACGCAACTGGCCCGCACCATGGCGTGGTCCATCGGCGTCATGAGTGTCTTGAGCTATGTTTACGCCAATGGACAGAGCGGCCGTTTCTTTCTCCAAGAAGGCAAGCTTTCTAATCCGAATGATTTGGCCCAGGCTCTACTGCTGGGGTTGCCATTTCTTATGATGCTGTTTTCGCAATCGGCTACCCTCGCACCCACGCGCATCGTGAGTTTTTTTCTCATAGGTATTCTCGGCATCGATCTTCTCCATACGGGTTCGCGGGGGGCCATGGTTTCGGTTGCGATGAGCTTGCCCGTGGTAATCGCAACCAGTTCATCCAAAGTGAAAATTGGGACGGCTCTGGTGCTCGTCGCGATTCTGGCCTCAGGGGCTTTAGCGTTTTCCCCCGCCCTCCGCTCTCGCTATCTGACATTCTTCGATTCCACTGTCGAGGAAGACACGTCGGAGCAGACCGCCCGAATGAGTGAAACTGCCGTGGCCTCCGCGATGTCTCGCCGCGAAGTATTGCTTGAGAGTATGAGAGTCACGCTCCTCCATCCGATTCTGGGCGTAGGACCCGGTATGTTCGCGGAGTTCCGGGAAAGGGAGGCGGCGAAACAGGGAAAGCACGTCGTCTTTCTCCTCACTCACAACACCTACACGCAGGTGTCAAGTGAATGTGGCATTCCCGCCCTCATTATCTTTGTCGCAATTTTGGTTTCTATTTTCCGAACGGCCACCAGAATCCACCGCCTCAGCCGCAAACCCGAGCGGTCTATAAATGATCAACGAAAAGCTGGGCGAGTTCTTCGACAACAACCCGGGGGTGATGCGCAAGATCGTCTCCGAGGCGAAGCCCTAGCGGCAACCGCCTCAGCCCTTAGGTACAGCGTCCTGGCTTACGCAACTACTTCCTTTTTCCTCAGCGTGGCTTATCAAGCTCTTTTGCCGACCTTGGCCGGGATGGTGGTGGCGCTGGAATATTCCGTGGCACGCCAGCTTGCGGCGGCGCCAGCCAGCAAGCCCGTCCCAGTACGACCGCCTGTAACTGCATCAGGGTTGATGACTGTCCAGACCGTGCCGGTTATCGGCTACGCGACTCTTCTAAAATCGAGGTGGAAAAGACTATGAGCCTCCGTGCTGCTGCTCGCGGAGGAAGCGCCGCGTTGCATTCCGTGGCTCCGTCGGCGCATCAAGAACGGGAAACGGCAGCAGGCTGGCCCAGAGCGCGCCTCGTCCAGATAAATCGATACGTCGCGCTGCGGATCAACCACGCAGGCCACGCCTTCCGATCCCAGCATGTAGGAGGCGTGCGAAAGGCAGGTGAGATAGAACTGTTGAAAGTACATGGGCCGGACTAGGCCGGCAAGTACTGCCGGAGGGTTCCGTAAAAGGATCGCACGAAATCGGAGGCCATCTTCGTCGCGGCTTCCTCATCGCGGTCGACGATGGGGACCACCACCCGGACCAGCGCGGTATCGGTGCGATGGAGGCGCATGGAGTCCACCAGCACCCAGAACTTGGCTTTGTATTCGCTGGCAACCACGCGATCGCGCGACTGATACCAGTACAGCACCAGGCTTCGGTCATTCCCGTGAGCCACGACGTAACGATTCACGGTGATGGGCGCGCCCACGCCCGGATCGAGCGAATACTCATCGGAGTTCAACGGTTCCCATCCGCTCCCCGGGAGGCAGTTTTTCGGCGAATGCGGGGCCTTCCCAGTGCGCTGGGAGCGGAAGGCGGCGACGAAAAGATTTGCCCCGGCATTCCCGTCGCTGTAATACCGGTTCAGGAGATCATCGGCCTGCAACACGTCCCGGGTTTCCTGGTCCACCACGCCTTCCTGGGTCAATTGCCAGGACCCAAGCATGGGCGGTACCGCCGCCAATGGCCGGCCGGCCGGGACCGTCTCGGGGCGGTTGGCGCTGTAAAGGAGCGCCCCTTGAATCACGAGGAAGGCGGTTGCCGACACCGCGGCCGAAGATTGTAGGAACTTAAACAACGCTGTGCTCCTTGACGGCCGCCCATTTCGCGGCGCGATTGATAACAACATGCAGCCCCACCAGCATCACCAGCGCGATCAGAAAAATGATCCAGCCTTCCAGGCTGTGGAAGAAGCCCCGCGCCAGTTCTGGATTGACTTCGCTCATGATGCCGGTGAGTGTGACGCGTCCCGCATTGGCCAAAATTGCGATGGGCACCGTGGCAATCAACAACACCCAGCGCATCCAAACCCGAGTGTCGAAGAAATACGCATAAACCAGGGAAAGAAACGAAAGCGACAGAAGGCTGCGAATCCCGCTGCAGGCCTCCGCCACCGACAACCGTTGACTGGCCAGTTCAAGAATATTGCCGTCGCGTAAAACCGGGATTCCGATCCACCCCAGCGTGGTCTCGGCCACCTGACTTGCAAATAACTGAAGTGGGAAAGTGATCTGATTGTAAACGATCGCAGGAATAGGGATCATGAAGGGCAGCAGAAGCAACGGGAACGCGAGCACGCGGACCAACCGGGTCCCGCCCACCAGCAGCAGCAAGCCCACCAGCGTGATCAGGAACGAAGTCCGCTGCAGGAACAGTTCGGCGCCCAACACGCCGACGTAGCCCTGTAACGCTCCCCAGGCCATGATCGCCAGACCCCACCAGGCAGGTTTGCGCTCAATTGCGAAAATTGTGTCGCGGCGTTGCCAGGCGATGTAAAGCGCGACGGCCGGAACAAAGAAACCGTGGCTGACGTTCTCATCATTGCTCCATTGCTCCACCAGGTGCTTAAGAACGGGGAAATAAGCGGCTATAAGCAGCGCGGAAAACCAGGCGAAAGCTGCCCACGAAATCGACGGCGCGTTGGCCGCGGGCGGGCGCCCCGGCAGTTGCTCGGCAACTGAAGCCATAGAACTCATTATATCGGCTTATAATTCGTATAATGGCCGCCTTCAAGAGCAGTGAGATAGAAATCAGAAGTCGGAAGACAGGAGTCAGAATGAGCAGGGTTCGTGCGCAAGCGTTTCCGGCGCTGGGTTTCGCTGTGTTTGCCTCGACCGTTTTGGCGCAATCGCCGGCGGTCGACTGGAACCAGCAGAAAGCCGAAATTCTGCGGCACTACCAGTCGCTGGTACAAATCGACACCAGCAATCCCCCCGGCAACGAGACCAAAGCGGTGGAATATCTGAAAAAGGTTTTCGAATCGGAGGGAATCCCCACCAAGGTATTCGCCCTCGAACCTGCGCGCGCCAACCTGGTGGCCCGCATCCGCGGCAACGGTAAGAAGCGGCCGATTCTGCTCATGGCCCACACCGACGTGGTTGGCGTGCAGCGCGAGAAGTGGCCGGTGGACCCCTTCGGGGCGGTTCTCAAGGACGGGTATATCTGGGGCCGGGGCACGAGCGACGACAAGGATAAGCTGGCCGCGAACCTCATGGTGATGCTGCTGCTCAAGCGCAGCAAGGCCCAGCTCGATCGCGACGTGATTTTTCTCGCCGAGTCCGGAGAAGAGGGCACCAACGGACCCGGGATCGACTACATGGTGGGGCAGCATTTCGATGAGATCAACGCTGAATTCACGCTGTCCGAAGGCGGCGGTGCGACGCTCGACAGCTCGCGCGTGAAGGTGGTAGCCATCGCCACCACGGAGAAGGTTCCGCGCCGCGTCCGGCTGGTGGTCAACGGAACTTCAGGACACGGATCGGTTCCGCGTGTGGACAATGCGCTGGTCCATCTGTCGGCCGCCGTGGCCAAGATCGGAACCTGGGAGACGCCCATGCGCCTGAACGACACGACGCGGACCTACTTCGAAAAGCTGGCAGCCATCAGCCTGCCGGACAAGGCGGCGCGCTACAACGGGCTCACCAATCCCCAGCGTTCGGGCTTGATTCAGCGGTATCTCGCGGTGAACGAGCCGGAGCGCTATTCGATGCTGCGTACTTCGGTTGTGCCCACGATTCTCAAGGCAGGTTTTCGGATGAACGTAATTCCGTCCGAAGCCGAGGCCACCGTGGACATCCGGGCGGTTCCCGACGAAGACCTCCCGAAGTTCTTCGCGGAAATGCGGCGCGTCATCGGCGACCCGGCGGTGAAGACCGTGCCGATGGCGGATGAGACGCGCGTTCCGTCACCGCCGTCTCGGCTCGATAACGAAATGTTCAAGGCGCTGGAGCAGGCCGCCAAGCACGTGTACCCAGGATCGGCAACCTTACCCATGATGCTCACCGGCGCGACCGACATGGCGCAGCTCCGCGCGAAAGGGGTGCAGTGCTACGGCATCGGACCGCCGGCGACGGACATCGATAGCGTTAATTTCGGGGCGCACAGCGACGTCGAGCGGCTGCTGGAATCCTCGCTGTACAGCTTCGTGGAGTTTACCTGGACCGCCGTTACCGAAGTGGCCGCGAGCAAGTAGGACTTAATTGGCGGATTCGGGGGCGGGTTCAACCGGCTTGAGCCGGTTGAGGGTGCGGTTCACCAGACGACGCGGGTCCAGCAGGTGCTGCGGGCGGTAGCTGCGTTGCGACCACTGTGAGCCCGGCTCGAACTCGATCCCGAGGAAATAACCGATCTCCCGAAAAACGCAGTACTTGACCTTGCCGTTCAACTTGCCGTTGGGGTACGTGATCCGGAAATTTGTGCCCAAGGGAACCGGACGATCCACTTGCAGGCATGCGCCGGAAAGCGAGATATCCTCCAGGTTCGCGACGCTCCGCCGGAGGCGGCCGGCAGGGTCCTTCCATTGCACGTCCACGAGGTCCGCGCACAGCAACCGGGTTTCAACACGCCTGTCCAACATATCTATTTGTGTATCGACTCGCCGGAGGCAATTGTTTAGCGCCTCCGCCTTAGATAATTTTCCCCTATCTTCGGCATAAGGCGCTGGCTTAGACCTTGGGCTCTAATGAGATACCCAGGGACAGCCTACGAGTTTCCGCAGCAGTAAAAACGGAAGACGCAAGCCTGCCCGACCGAGGAGACCCGCGGGCTGTCCCTTCCAGGTTGCTACCATGTTCTCACTGGACCAGCCCGAATGCCGACCGTCCTTCTTTACGTCGCCTTGATCGCCGTCTTCGGAGTCCTTCTCCCGTGGACCAAGGGCCTCGATTTTCTGGACCCCGTCATGACCTCGGCATACGCCTGCTTGGGTGTATTATTTGCCGGCCCGGCCACTGCGGAAGCGTTTGCTGAAAAGCGGCCGGATTCGTTGAAGGCGGCGCTGCGGCGTGTGGCGAAAGCGGTGATCTACGGCGAGGCCTTGGCTCTGGCGATGTTGATCGCCGGCGTGGCTACGGTAAGCATTAGCCGCGGGAGACGGCTGCGGCTGCCCGAGCTCGATGTCCTGGGCGAGGCCGGCTTGCTGGGGCTGATGGCATCCACGGCGCTCGCGCTGATAGCCGGCTGGATCACCTTGCGTTTCTCCCACGGCGCCGCCAGGAGAGCCTTACGATTTGTGTTTCTGGCGATGCTGGTGGCCTTCTACTTCTGGTCGCGTTGGCTGCCGGACGCGGCCCTTAGAGGCGCGGCGCTGGCAGCGGTCATCTCGGTTGCGATGCTTTTCGTGTTACGCCGTCAGGTGGACTTGTCATGAGCGCCCATCCGTTCCGGCTGAGTTCGGAAAGGTTGAGTGTTCTGTTGCGCGTCGGCCTGTTCGTGCTGATCGCCTGGAGCGGAATGATCCTGTTTCCGTGGTTGATCGCCGGGATCACCGGCGATTTCATCGGATCCGCGCTGTCCACCTTTGCCGCGGCGGCCGTCGCGAATGCAATCCTCGTTCGGATCTATGAGCACGGTCAGCTTTCCGGCATCGGTCTGGGCTGGACGGAAACCTCCGCACGCGAATTGCTCACTGGCATGGCGGCCGCAGCGGCGGCGGCTGTCGCGATCGTAGCCGCAGCCCTGATTTTGCAGATGGCCGTGTTCGAGAGCGCGCAACGCGTCGAAAACGCTTGGGCCAATCTTGCTTTCGTGACGCTGGTTCTCTTGTTCGGAGCAGCAGGCGAGGAGATGCTGTTCCACGGCTACGCATTCCAGTTGCTGGTTCGCACGCTGGGCCAGTTCGCGACCATTCTCCCGGCAGCCGTTCTGTTCGGCCTGATGCACTTGAACAACCGGAACGTGACGGCGCTGGCAGTCGCGAATACGATCGCGTGGGGAGTCCTGCTGGGCTATGCGTACGTGCGCACGAGCGCGTTGTGGCTCCCGATCGGGCTGCACTTTGGGTGGAATGCGGCGACGCCCCTGCTCGGCGTCAATTTGAGCGGGTTTACAATAGGGGTGACCGGGTATCAGCTCCACTGGAGAACCGTTATTCTTTGGAGCGGCGGCGGCTACGGTTTGGAAGGCAGCCTGTTCACCACGGTGATCGTGATTGTGCTGTTCTTCGTGGTGCATCGGGTTACCCCGGAACAAGGTAGCCCGGAAGAAGGTGTTGCCACGGAACGAGGTGTTGAATGATGCGGGGATGTTCGGTTCTCTTGGCTTTCTTGATCGCGGCGGCCGGTGTGTACGCCGATTCCAAGAAGCTGACCGAGGATCAGCGCATCGAGCTGCTGCGCGGGCTGAGCGCTGAATACGCCACCATCAAAACCCTTCTGCCGCGATCCAAGAAGCCCCTGGAGTTCAACACCGACGGCTCCTGGGACAAGACCAAATGGGAAGCGGCCGCCAAGGAGTTGGGACCGGCCGGCCGTGTAGGCGATCTGATCCAAGTTACCCAGGTGGTGATCGAGAAGGATCGCATCATTTTGGTGTTGAATAACGGGATGCGGGGAAAGGGCAGTTGGAAAGACCACGTCCAGATCGGCATGGGCACCACAACCAGCCCGATCAATGGCGGAGCCCCGACCAACGCCCCGGGGGGCACCGGCATTGCACTCCTGTTTGGCGGCCCGATCGGCGAGGTGACCTCCGCCGAAATCAAGAAAATGCTGCAGCCGGTTCTCGATTTCGCCAAGGAGAGCGTCACCCAGAATTACGTCGAGACGCTGCCTCTGGAGATCCAAACGGCGGTTCGGGACAAGCGCGCGGTCGTGGGCATGAATCGCGACCAGGTCCTGCTGGCAGTGGGGCGTCCCTTGCGCAAGACGCGCGAGAGCAAGGACGGAGTCGAAATTGAAGATTGGATCTACGGGGAGCCGCCGGGACGCGTTACGTTCGTGACATTCACGGGCGATAAAGTGGTGCGCGTGAAAGATACTTACGCCGGTTTGGGCGGTACTATCGCCGAGACCCCTGGTCCGCCGCAGTAAACGTCCGCAGGCATCGTCGCAGTACCATTACTCGATACCCCGCACTGACCATCCCATAGTACCTTGTGACCTTCCTGTTAGAGGCACCAGACTAGAGGACAAGGACTCTTCACTCTTCATGGAGCGCGTGGACTTCGAACATTGGAAACCGAAAGAAGTCGCGCGCCTTCTGGCGCTGGTGGAAGGCGGGCGGCGCTATTACCAGAATCTGGTCGCGGCGCTTCCGATGCCGCTCATCGTGCTTGCGCCGGACCGATCGGTTGTGTTCGCGAATCGGGCCTTCCGCCAGGTTTTCGGCCTTCGCGCCGAGGATCTGGGCCGAATGTCGATCGACCAGATTCTGCCGTCTGAGCGGCTGATCGAAAAAATCAGGGACTTGCATGTTCATGGAATCGAGCCACCCGGTTTTACGCTGGACGTGGGCGAGAAGCTGCTTCGGATTGCGATGGTCCCCATTCGCAGCCTGGACGAGGAAACGGAGTTCGAGACCCTTCTGATGGTCGAGGACGTGGGTGGCGCCGCACCTGCAAATGCAAATGCACCCCCCACCGCGCCGACTCCGCAGATCGAGCAGCGGCAGCTCACCGCCGCCCGCAATTCCGCTTTGCAGGGGCTTTCCGCGCGCCTGGCGCACGATCTTAACAACCCCCTGATGATCATCACCGGGTACGCCGAAGAGTTGCTGCTGGGCCTCAAGAAAGACGACCCGCAGCGTTCCAACGTCGAGCAGATTCTGGAGGCCACGCAACGCATCGCGGACCTGACCGCCCAGTTGCTCCAGTTTACGCGCAAGCAAGCGAACCCGCCGCAGCCGGTGGATCTCTCGGGCGTTCTTGCGGGGCTCAAAGCAGGGGAGGCGTCGGTGAATGTGCGTGCAGGCAAGCCGGTGTGGGCCCTAGCGGAGGCCGTGCAGCTTCGCGAAATTCTGTTGACGCTGGTTCGCGCCGCCTGCGAGGGCGCCGCGGAACCGCGGGCCACCATCGCTTGCGACACCGTACCGCAGCCTTCAGCCTTGGCGCGGATCACAGTCGGCGGCAATGGCCGCAGGCTCGATCGAGACCAGCTCGCGGCGGTATTTGAGGCGTTCGTGACCAAAGATCCGGAAAAGACCGCTGGACCGGCGCTCGCGCGCGGGTACTCGATCGTGCGCGAGTGGGGCGGCGATCTGGCGGTCTCGACCGACGCAATCTTTACTATCTACTTGCCGCTTGGCGCACCGGCCACTCCGCCGCAACGCGAAACCGTTCTGGTGGTCGATGACGAGGCCAACATCCGCACCCTGGTCGCCAAAATTCTCCGGCGTGAACGGTATAACGTCCTCCAAGCCGGGAGCGCTCAGGAAGCGTTCGCCGTGGCATCGATGCACGATGGACCCATTCACCTGCTGGTCACCGATGTGGTACTTCCGGGCGAGAGCGGCCGCCAGATCGCGGAACGCATGCGCCAGGCGCTGCCCAATCTGAAAGTCCTCTACATCTCCGGCTTCAGCGACGATGAATCCGTGCGCACGGGAAACTTCCCTCCCGGGTCGAAATACCTCCAGAAGCCTTTCGCGCTGGGCGCCTTGATCAGCAAGGTGCGCGAGGCGCTGGAGAGCTAACCCAGTGGGACGGCAGCGGCCTTTCCGCGTGGCATGTGAAGCGCGCGATCCTTACGCCGCGGCTGGAAGCCGAACCTGCACATCCACAGTGATTCTCGGCGAATGCAGCAATGTATTGTGGATCAGGCATTTGTGCACGGCGGACAGCACGCCTGCGCGCTTCCGCACATCAAAAGTCTCCGGATACTCCAGCTCAACGCGGATATTATCGAGGCGTGCCGGAGCTTGCACCTTCTCAGCAGTGGTCCGGATGCGCAGGCCCCTCGCGGGAGATGGCGCGCTTTCAGATATTGGCCTGCGTAATATCCCGCACAGGTTCCCCAAAGAAGCCAGCAGGAGCTCAGGCGGCGTCATCCTCTCATCAAAGCCGCCATTCTCCGGGGGTTGGTCGCAGAAGACTTATGACCCCAGGCTTTGGCCTCGAATTGGACCTCTCCCAAGTGAGCCACCAGAACCTCTAACATAACGCCTCCGATGATCCAACGTGCACTTTCCTGGCCACCGGGGGCAGACTCACTCCCGCTCATAAACCTCCAGCCACTGCGAGCCTCGCGTGAATCGCGCTATCGGCACGTAGCCCAGGCCCGCGCGAATTGCCTCAGAGGTGGCTGCTGGGTGATAGTCGAAGTAACGCCGCAGAATCTGGCGAATCGTATCCGCGAAAGGGAAACTTTCCAGCGGCCAGGCGCGCGAATACGTCACCAGCAGCGCTACTTGGTTGCGGTCCAGGTTGGCAAGCTGGGTGAGCTCGAGCCCAGGGGCCTCCGCCACGGAAAAAGGTTGCTCGACGTAACCCATTTCGGGGCGCGTCAATTCCTCACTCAGAGGCCAGGTGGTGCCCACCTGCTTATTTCGCGCGTAAGCGCCGAGAAAATCCGCGGCTTGCTTTTGAAGTTCGACGAAATTCACCATCGCAAGGTTGTTCTCATACGGGAACAGATACGGCGGATCCCAGAACCAGCCCACGAAAAGCGCGCCGATCATCACCGCGTGGGTGGTCCACCGCCAACTGGGCGGATAAGTGGAGGCCGCGGCAGCCATCGCCGCATAAAGAATCGGCAAAACCGGCAGGAGGTAGCGATCGAGCACCGCCCCGCCGAGCATCGTCACGACAGCCACCTGCGCGAGGGCGACCCACGCCGAGATGGTCCACTCCTCTCTTCGCAACACGCGCCACCCCACGAACAGCGCGATAGCGCCGATCCAGCGGCCGTCGGCGATGAACAAGAAGTAGACGCGCCGGGTGATCGCCAGCACGATGTGCACCGGACCTAGCGCCTCGGTCAGATTGTACTGGGTGAACGCCGCATTCCCGAACAGATTGCCGGTGGCCCGCCAGAGCAGCACCAGCCAGATTCCGAGCGCGAGCGCGGGTGCAAGAAAATAGAGCGCCTCGCGCCGGCGCTTTTCGCGAAGCCACAGCCACAGCGCGAACACCAGCGGCGTACTGATGGCCGTCTCCTTCATCAGAACCGCCGCGGTGCAGGCCACCGCCGAAGCAGCGCACCGCCCTTCCAGAAACAGAAGCAGCGCCAGCACCGTGAACACCATCGCCGGCAGATCGAGCTGCGCCATCATCGACTGCGTAAAAAAAAGCGGGGTCGCGATCAGGAACAAGACGGCGGCGAAGGCCGGCGCGCCGGCCGTTCCGCGGGACAGCCGAATGGCCAGTAGAAAAGAGAAAAGAGCGCCGGCCGAGGCCAAAAGCAGCATCGTAAGCCTGGTCGCCAGGATCGAAAAGCCCGCGACGCTCCACACCAGCGCCAGCAGCGCCATCAGCCCCGGCGGATGCACGTTCGGCGCGGTCGAGTGCGGGATCCAGGCGCCGTCGTGATACAGGTCCAGCGCCGCCGGAACAAACTGGCCGAGCTCATCCCAGAAAAAGGGCAGCCTGAGATAGGGCAGATGGATCGCCAGCGTCAGCGCCGTGAATGCGAGGAAAAAATAAAGCGCGGACGTGTAGCGTGACACCCCGTTTTACTGGATGGAACCCGCGGCCTTCGGCTCCAGCTTGATCTCGCCGAAGGTGGATTCATACTGCGACACGTTCTGCTGCAAAACGTTCGACAAGGCCTTGGCCTGCTGCGGGCTCAGGAAAATGCCCTGAAAATTCTGGATGCTGACGGCGTCCGGCGCGGACTGGTTCACGGTTCCAAACAGCAGGAAAAAATCCCAGAGGCTGACGCGCACCTGCACGCTGTTGGCGTAATGCTCACGGTAGTCCGCGGTGCTCGAAAGCTGGATCTTCGGTTGCGGCTGCTGCGGAGTCATATGGGTTCAGGATACCTCGACGCACAGCATATACAGAATAAACGCATAGTGCAGAGCGGTTTCCTTGAGGTGCTCGTAGCGGCCCGAAGCCCCGAAATGGCCGCTGCCCAAATTGGTCTTCAGAAGCAGCAGATGGTCATCGGTTTTGAGCACGCGCAGCTTCGCGGCCCACTTGGCCGGCTCCCAGTAAGACACCCGCGGATCGTTCAAGCCCGCGGTGATCAGAATCGCCGGATACGCCTGCGCCGCTACGTTTTCATACGGCGCGTAGGATTTCATGTAGTCGTAGTAGACCTTCTCGTTCGGATTGCCGAACTCCTCGTACTCGCCGACCGTGAGCGGGAGCGACGCATCGAGCGCGGTGTTCAGCGAATCAACGAACGGCACCATCGCCACCACGGCCCCGAAAAACTCCCGGCGCATATTGATCACCGCGCCCATCAACAGGCCGCCGGCGCTGCCACCCATGATCGCGAGCCGGTCCGCAGACGTGTATTTTTCGGCGGCCAGCCGCTCGGCGCACGCGATGAAATCGGTGAAGGTATTCTTCTTCTTAAGCATCCGGCCGTCTTCGTGCCACGGCTTGCCCAGATCTCCGCCGCCACGGACGTGCGCGACCGCATACACGAAGCCGCGGTCGAGCAGGCTGAGCCGGTCGGAGGCGAACGTGGCATCGATGCTGATCCCATACGAGCCGTAGCCGTACAGCAGCATCGGCGCGTTGCCGTCGCGGCGAAAGCCTTTCTTATAGACCAGCGAAATCGGCACCTGGACGCCGTCGGGCGCCGTCGCGTAAATGCGCTCGGATTGATACAGCGACGGATCATAGCCGCCCAGTACGTCCTGCTGTTTCATGAGGTGCCGAGCACGCGTCTCCATGTCGTAGTCGAAGACCGAAGCAGGCGTCACCAGCGACGTGTAATTGAACCGCAACAGGCGCGTATCGAATTCGGCGTTGGGTCCGACGCCCGCGGAGTACACCGGCTCCGGAAATTCAATGGAGTGTTCGCCGCCCGTGCGGAAGCTGCGAATGTGAATCTGGATCAGGCCACGGTGACGTTCTTCGGTCACCCAATAATCCTGAAACGCGGTGACGCTTTCGACCGTAATGCCCTCGCGGCCCGGGATGACTTCCTTCCAGTTCTCCTTCGATGGATCTTTTACGGGCGCCTCTACCACCCGGAACGTCTTCGCGCTGTCGTTGGTGCGGATGAAAAAAGACTGGTCGTGATGCGTCACGTCGTACTCGATTTCGTGGACGCGAGGCAGCAGCACTCGGCAGTCGGCAGTCGGCTGATCGGTGCTCAGGTAACGCACCTCCGAAGTCACCGGACTGCCGATATCGATAAAAATGTAGGCCCGGCTCCGGGTCTTGGACAGCGCCACCGTGAAGCGCTCGTCGGTTTCGTGGTAGAGTAGCGGATCTTCGGCCACGCCCAGCGCGTGACGGAAAATCTTGTACGGCCGCAGGGCGCTGTCGAGCACGGTGTAGAAAAACGTCGCGTTGTCGTTGGCCCATTCGAGCGAGTAATAGGTGTTCGCGATTTCGTCGGGCAACAGCTCGGCCGTGGCCAGATCCTTGACGCGAATCGTGTAGGACTCGTCGCCCTCGAAGTCCGCCGAATAAGCCAGTAGGCGGTGATTGGGGCTGACACTGAAGTTGCCGACGCGGAAATATTTGCGTCCCTCGGCAAGAACGTTGCCGTCCAGCAGGACTTGTTCAGAGGCGTCGAGCGTGCCTTGCTTGCGGCAATAAATGGCGTACTGCTTTCCCTCCTCGGTGCGCGTGTAGTAGAAGTAGTCGTCGCGCTTCAGGGGAACGCTCAAATCGGTCTGCTTGATGCGCCCCAGCATCTCCGCGTAGAGCTTCTCCTGCAGGCCCTCGGTGGGCTTCATCTGGACGCTCGTGTACTGGTTCTCGGCCTCCAGATAGGCGATCGTGTCGGGATCCTTGCGATCGCGCAACCAGAGGTAGGAATCGACGCGCGTGTCCCCGTGGACGGTGATTTCCTTAGGGACAAGCTTGGCGATGGGAGGCCCGGGCGAAGGTATGGGCCTACTGCTCGAGATACGTATACCCGTTCAGGCCGTCTTCGTAGAAGCGCAGCAGCAGGCCGGACTCCTCGTACCCGATGCGCCCTTCACGCACGGCGGTCTCGACGTCGCGGCGGAAATTCTCAGCCAGCGCAGTCGACTTGAACTGCACGTAGTCGAGCACTTCGCGCACTGTGTCGCCGCGGATCACCGCATCGAGCGTCACCGCGCCATTCGCGTCGAGCAACACGTGCACCGCGTTAGTGTCGCCGAACAGGTTGTGCAGGTCGCCCAGGATCTCCTGGTAGGCGCCCACCAGGAATGCTCCCAGGAAGTACGGTTCACCGTTGAAGGCGTGCAGCGGCAGCGTTCTCTTCACGTCGCGGCGGTCGATGAACTGATCGACTTTGCCGTCGGAATCGCAGGAGATGTCGCCTAGAATGCCGTGATGAAAGGGCTCCTGCTCCAGCCGGTGAATGGGCATGATGGGGAAGAGCTGCTTCACCGCCCAGCTATCCGGCATGCTCTGGAACAATGAAAAATTGCAGAAATAGGTTTCGGAAAGCAGCGAATCCAACCCTTCCAGTTCCTCGGGGAAATAGTCCAGCTCCTTGGCGAGCTTCTGAATGCGCCGGCAGATCACCCAGTAGATGCACTCCGCCCAGCTTCTCTGCTGCAGCGGCAGGTAGCCCAAGCTGAACAGGTTGAGCGCCGAATCGAGCGCCTGCTGCGCGTCGTGGAAACTCTCGAGCAGGTTCTTCGAGCTTAAGCCTCGCAGAGTGTCCTTCAAGTCGATGAGCGGCTGCTCCACATCCTCCGGAAATTCCGGCAGCGTTTCCTCATCGCCGAAGCCGGTCACGCCCAGAACATTGAACACCAGTACGCTGTGATACGCCGCGACCGCGCGCCCGCTTTCCGACACAATCGCCGGATGCGGCACCTCGGCCTCATCGCACACGCTCTGGATGTGATACACGACGTCGTTGGCATACTCCTGCAAAGTGTAATTCACGCTCGACTCGAAATCGGTCTGCGAGCCGTCGTAGTCGATGCCCAACCCTCCGCCCACGTCCAGATAATTGAGCCCCGCGCCGGCGCGCCGCATCTCCACGTAGGCGCGGGCGGCTTCGATCACCGCGCCCTTGATCTGCCGGATATTGGTGATCTGGCTGCCCAGGTGGAAGTGCAGAAGCTGGAGGCAATCCTCCATGCCCAGCGACTTCAACTGATCGAGCGCGCGCAGCGCCTCGGTCACCGTCAGGCCGAATTTCGAGCGGTAGCCGCCCGACGACTTCCATCGCCCCGAGCCGCGGCTGGCCAGCTTGATCCTCAGCCCGATCACCGGCCGCACGCCGACTCGCGCGGAGTGCTTCAGGATCAGGTCCAGCTCCGTGTACTTTTCGACTACCGGGATGATCTGCCGGCCGATCTTCTTGGCCAGCATGACCATCTCGATATATTCGTCGTCCTTGAAGCCGTTGCAGATGATGGGCGTCTCGTTGTCGGCGATGGCCAGCACGGCCAGCAATTCGGGCTTCGAGCCGGATTCGAGGCCGAACTTGTACGGGCGCCCGTACTGGAAAACCTCCTCTACCACCTGACGCTGCTGGTTCACCTTGATGGGGTAAACGCAGCAGTAGCTGCCCTTGTAGCTGTTATCGTTGATCGCGTTTTGAAACGCCTGGTGCATTTCCCCGAGCCGGTGTTTGAGGATCTCGCCGAAGCGGATCAGGATCGGCAAAGAGATTCCGCGAAGCTGAAGGTTATCGACCAGCTCCTTCAGATCGAGCGCGCGATTGGGGTCCTTGTCCGGGTGCACCCACACGTGCCCGTTCGGGCCCACCGAGAAGTAGCCCTTGCCCCAACGGGAGACGTCGTACAGCTCCGCCGCTTCGGCGATCGACCAGCGGTCAGCCGGTTCCCGGACCGGGGCAGCGGTGCCTCCGTTGATTTTGACAGTGGCCATGAAATTTCAGTGTCGTAGGATTTGCCTCTAACCGCAAGTAAAAAATTGAGGCAGCGTTTCCCCGGTCCTCAAAAATTCAGCTTCAGCGTGAACTGCACCTGCCGGCCCTTGTTCACGGTGTTGGTGATCTTTCCGAAAGTGGCCAGGGCCAGTTGCACTCCCGGTTTATCAAACTGAGGCGTATTGAAGAAGTTAATGAATTCGGCGCGAAGGTCGAGCGAACGCTCCCCGCCCGGCAGACCGAAGCTTCTGCCGAACGCGACGTTGAAGTTGGCAGTTCCGTCTTTCCGGAACGTATTCATGCCGAGATTGCCGCGTCCTCCGGGGGGGATATCGGTATCGAAATACTGGCAGTGTAGGTAAGGGAGGCCGTCCGTGCCAGGGGGCCTGCATGTATTCGCGCCCAATAATGCGGTGACGGTATCGGGATTGTCCAGGCTCTTTCCCAGCAGGGACGGGTTCAATATATTGGGACGATCCTGAGTGTCGCCGTCCACGTTACCGTAGCCGGGCGCGTCCGATCCGGTATGGAAGTGGTAAGCAACTCCGGACTGGAGAAGGGTTGTGCCCGAGATCTGCCATCCCTTGAGTCCGGCTGCCGGCCATCTGGTGGATCCGGCAAAAAAGGGCAGGCGATAGATATAGCTGATGGTGAAAACCTGCGGCGTATCGAACAGCGCCACTCCTTTTTGATCCGAGACGTGGCTGCAGGTTTGACAGGTCGAGCCGCCCGTCTCCGGCGGAACCTCGACTCCGGAGGCCGTGTTGGTGAAATCTCCACCAATGTCGATGTCCTTGCTGAAGGTATAGGCCGCGCGGAGTGTCAGGCCGCGCGTCAATCTCTTTTCGACGCTGGCTTGGGCGGCGTCGTAGTAGTTGATGCTGTTGCTCTCCACCATATAAATCGCGCCGTAGCGTTGATCAGGACGACGCGCATTGAGCGTTGCCTCCGTGGTCGGAATGCCCGGCACCACTACGGGCCGGTTGTAGGTTCCCTGGGTCAATAAATGGAAAGACCGGTTCCCCATATAGGCGAGGCGCACCAGGGTTTGCGCCGGCAGCGCCCATTCCAGCGCGAAATTATACATGTGACTGTAGGGAAGGACCAGATCCGGGCTCAATAGATACAAGTCCGGCTGAGCACCCGGAATCGGCTTCATGGTCGGGGCGGCTTTGGCCAGCGCGAGTGCGTCCACCAAACTCGGCGCATTGATTTCGAGCACCTGCACGGAAGGAGGATTGAAGCGCGTGGTTTGGTAGGTGACCGGAAAGATAGAGCTGAAGGAGATGCCATAGCCCGCGCGAACCGTGAGCTTTCCCCGGCCCGGGTTCCATGCCAATCCAAACCGCGGCCCTATGCCGTGCTGCAACGGCATCTTGGGATCGGTGAGGTGGTTCACTTCCGTCGGCGAAGTCTCTACTTCGTAGCGCACTCCCATATTGATAATGAACGTGGGGGAAACGCGGAATTCATCCTCCACGTAAGCGGCGTGTTCCCAGTTCCGGAAGCCGCGATACAGGTTCCCAATCGCAATCGTAAATAGATCGGGAGTGCCCAGCAGGAAATTCTGTACCGCCGTGCGCCCGAAATCAACGCGAAAATTCAACACTCCCTGGGCATCGTTGCTCTGCAGGTCGTTCACCTGGGACCGGGTGGTGCTCCAGCCGAATCTGAGCGTGTGCCGCCCCATGGTCCGGCTGAGGTTGGAGAACAGTTTGAAACGATTCTCCACTCTCTTCCGCGGGAATTGTATTCCGGGACCGATATTCGCCAGCTCGGATTGCGAGGAGCCGCTGCCGGGGAATACGATCTCGGGAACGGTCGGGAAGCCCAACGGAGCGAGTAGATCTTCAAACTGCCGCGTAGGCAGCAGGGACGCTCGAATCCGGTCGAAATGAAAGCCGAACTGGCCGACCGTTTGCGGAGAGAAAGTCTCGATGAGATCGGCGTAGGCGGACTGGTTTCTCAAATCCGTCTGCGGATTCTGTCCGAGCACCAACTGGAATGGGTCCTCGCTGTACTGGTTCACCGAATACAACCCGGCCACCGACGTCTTGTCGTTCGGCTTTACGTCCAGCCGCGCCAGCCCGTCGGCGGTCACAATGCTGCGCGGAGCGTTGGTATTGAGCTGCCGCAGGCTGACGTTGGGAAGATTGGGAAGCTGCACCGGATACGCCTTCAGCAAGGCGGCGATGATGGCATTGGTTTGTGGGTCGGCCGCGAGCGGCGTTCGTTCGGAGGCCAACGGTGCCTGCAAGTTTCCGTTGACCATTCCAGAATTGAAAATCTGGCCGAAATCCAGGAGCAGCGACGTCTTGGAGGAGATCAGCGGTCCTCCCGCCGCCAGGTCGTAACTGGTGATTCGGGAAGGAAGCAAGGGCCCGAAGTTAAAATAATTCCGGGCGTTCAGGGCGCTGTTTTGATGTGTGGCGGAAACCGAGGCGTGCCAGTCTCCCAGCAGCGTTCGCGGGCGGAGGGGCTGGAAGCTCAACAGTGGCGCTCCATATTCAGCGCCGAAATAATTGTCCTCGGCCAGAAATTGAGGAATGTAGGTCGGGCTTGGGCCGCGGAAAAGCGTGAGCAGGTTCCGCAGGTCGTTCAGGTCGATGCGGTAAATGAAGATGTTCGGATTCCGCTCCTCCAGGCCCGCCACGACTTCGGCGGCGGCGGCGGTAAAACGAAAGTCGGCGCGGGCAGGAGCCGCCTCGCTGCCCACGGCCACCTCCCGCCGCAGCACCTGCTGGCCATTCGGAAGGGAGACGCTAATCGCATACATACCCGGCTCCACATTCGGGATGGTGTAAGAACCGTCCGCCGCCGTTACGACTTTCACGTGAAGCGGCTCGTGGCCGGCGCTGATCGTGACGGTCGCTCCTGCCACCGCGGCCCCTTGAGCGTTCAGCACCCGCCCTTGGATTTCTCCGCCGAAGGCTGCCACGGACATCAGCCAGGAGACAAAAAGAGCTGTCCAAAAAAAGAGGAGCTTCATATAAGCCGGAATTTCCGCGTTCAACAACTCGCGTCCTGCCGAATTCAGGGGCGCGGAAATATGTGGCAGTGCCTCGCTCGCCGATTATATAAGATTGTGCTAGCCCCATGCTATTCTGATTCGGTAGACCCTCAAGTGGGCGGCTAGCTCAGTTGGGAGAGCACCGCGTTCGCAACGCGGGGGTCGTGGGTTCGAGTCCCATGCCGTCCACCATCTCTCTCCCCCGTTTGTGACAAATTCATGAAGCTGATCATCGACACGGCGGCTCGGACGCTCACCACATTGGAGGGCGGTTCCGAGCGCACCCAACCGCTCTACAGCAAAGATGCATGGGAGGCCATTTCGCTTCAATGGGTGCGCGTGGGCTGGAGCCTGGGTTCTTACTACAACTTCAGTTGGTTTGGCCGTCCCATTCTGCAATTGCCCGAGGATCTGGTGCGGCTTCAGGAGGTCATCTACAGCCTGCAGCCCGATGTGATCGTCGAAACCGGCGTGTACCGCGGCGGTTCCATGGTGTTCCACGCCAGCCTGTGCCAGGCGCTCGGGAAGGGCCGTGTCATCGGGGTCGATCAGCACATTGCGCCGGCCGATCAGGAGGCCATCGAGCGCCACCCACTGGCCACGCGCATCACCCTCATCGAGGGCAACTCCATCGCCGCCGAAGTGGTGGATCAGGTGGCGGCGCACATCCGGCAGGGTGAGACCGTGCTGGTGATTCTGGATTCCTGCCATGAGCGCGCCCACGTCCGGCAGGAGCTTGAACTTTATTCGCGATTCGTCACACCGGGTTCCTACATCGTCGCGGCCGACGGCATCATGAGGGATCTGGCGGACGTGCCCGGCGGAAGCCCCGAGTGGGTGACCGACAATCCCGCGGCCGCCGTCCGCAATTTCGCCACGGGTCATCCTGAGTTCCAGCAAAGGCAGCCACCCTGGCCCTTCCACTCGGGCGAACTCACTGAGAACGTCACCTACTGGCCCCAAGGGTGGCTGAAGCGTGTCCGCTAGCTCGATAAAGGACCAGATCGCCGCGCTCGGCCCCTGGTTCTACGAATTCGAC